>Ga0247808_10001256_pt1 | contig 12308 bp, 10 predicted proteins | sample UWRJL089202R1_FD_179914 | JGI IMG/M metagenome (GOLD analysis project Ga0247808, IMG submission 179914) | Plant litter microbial communities from Arlington Agricultural Research Station in Wisconsin, United States - UWRJ-L089-202R-1 | ecosystem: Environmental > Terrestrial > Plant litter >... | reverse complement strand
GAGCCTCATGACCGGCAGCATCGTGCTGGCCGACGGCGGATACAGTTGCTGGTGACCCGGCCCCGCTTGCACAAGGAAAACGCCGTGACAGAGTCGACCACGATCGCGCTCGCCGACGGAGTCGTTGTCGGCGTGGCCAGCGGCGGAACGCGCTGCTGGTATAGCCTGCCCTATGCCGCGCCGGTCACGCCGACACGCCGGTTCAGGCTGCCGCAGCCCGTCGAACGGTGGGCGGGCGTGAGAGACGCGACCCGTCCGGGCGCCACAGCGCCGCAGGCCCCGGCTCCGGTCATCGAAGCCCTGGACGTCGCGGTCCTCTACGGTCCCTCGATCGAGGGGGACGACTACCTGACGCTGAATGTTTTCGCCCCAGCCGCCGGCGCAACCTTGCCCGTCATGGTCTTCATCCATGGCGGCAGCTTCGTCGCGGGCAGCAAGGACGTCCCCCTCTACGACGGGCGCGGCCTGGCCCGCGAGGGCGCGGTCTGCGTGGTCATCAACTATCGCCTCGGCATCGAGGGGTTTCTTCCCGTTCCCGGCGCCCCGACCAACCTGGGTCTTCGCGACATTATCTCCGCGCTCGCATGGGTGCGCGACAATATCGCCGCCTTCGGGGGTGATCCGGCCAATGTCACCCTCTTCGGAGAATCCGGCGGCGCATGCTGCGCGGGCGTCCTGATGACCTCACCGGCGGCCCGACCCCTGTTCCACCGGGCCATCCTGCAAAGCGGTCACGCCATGATCAGCCGCGATCCCGGGGTCATGCACAAGGTCGTCCGGCGGATCGCCAGACGCGCCCGCATCGCACCGACACTGGAGGGCTTCCTGAGCCGTTCGACGACGGACCTCCTGGCCGTTCAGGACTGGGTTATGAAGCCAAGCCTCTTTCTCAATCTCCGGGATCGAAACGGACGCGACCCCGGCTTCGGCATGACCTTCTTCCAGCCGGTGCACGGGGACGACATCCTGCCGCTGGAAACCACTCACGCCTTGTCCAGCGGCGTCGGGCGCTCAATCGACCTTCTCATCGGCGCGACGACCGACGAAGCGAACGCCTTCCTGGCGCCAGCCAATCTGACCAGCAAGATCAAGTCCTGGCAGGCGACCCTGGCCCTGCGCGCCGGCCTGCCTCGCAGCCGCGCGGCCCTGCGCGCCTACGGCATGGGTCGCGCAGGAATGTCTGCCGGCGAGGTGTTCCAGAGCGCCCTGACGGATCTGGCGTTTCGCTGGCCGATCCGGCGAATGGCAGAGATGCATGGCCGGGCCCACGTCTTCGAGTTCGACTGGCCGTCTCCGGCGCTCGACGGCAGGCTTGGCGCCGCCCACGCGGTGGATGTCCCGTTTGTCTTCGACACCCTCCAGGTCGCCAGCGGCCCGAGGAACCTGCTGGGTGAGAATCCGCCTCAAGCGCTCTCGGACTCGATCCGGGCGCTGTGGGTCCGCTTCGCCCGGGACGGGCACGCACCCTGGCCGGTCTACACGCCCCAGACCCGGATGGTGTATTCCCTGACGCGCCAAGTCGCTCAGTCCGAGGCGATCATGCCGGCCGCGGCGTTCCTTCCATGACCGCGCCGTCAGAGATCATCGCGCCCGACCACCGGACGCGCGCGGAGGTGCGGCGGGGAAAGGTGGGCATCGGCTTCAAGCTACTCTACGCCGGCGGGGCCGTCGGCGACGGGATCACCAACACCGCCCTCAGCCTTTTTCTTCTGTTCTACCTGACCAGCGTCTGCGGCCTGTCCGGAACGGTCGCAGGCGCCGCCCTGCTGCTGGGTCTGGTCATCGACGCCATCGCCGATCCGGTCATCGGTCTGTTGAGCGACAATACGCGTTCCCGCTTCGGCCGGCGCCTGCCCTATATCGTCCTCAGCACCCTGCCCCTCGCCCTCGCATTCGGTCTGCTCTTCTCGGTGCCCGCCGGCCTGTCCGAGGGCTCGGTGGCGGCCTACGTTATCGCCTGCGGCCTGGCGCTCCGCCTCGGAATGTCCTTTTTCACCCTGCCGTTCGTCTCCGTCGGCGCGGAAGTGACCGACAACTACGACGACCGTTCCAGCATCGTGTCGTTCCGCGTCACCTTCACGATGATCGGCACCTTCCTGGCCATCGCCTTGGGGCTCGGCGTCTTCATGACGGGCCCGGACGGACTGATGGATCGTGCCGCCTACGCCGCGTTCGGATGGACCGGGGCCGCCGTCATTGTCATCGGCGGCGTCTCCGCTGCACTCGCGACCCGGAGCGTCTTGCCCCGTCTGCATCTCGCAGAGCCCGGCAGCGGCTTCGCGCCAGGTCGTTTCCTGCGAGAAATCCTGGGCATCTTCCGCAGCCGGTCGTTCATCATCCTGTTCATCGGCACCGTCGCCTTCTGCGTCGGCCAGGGCATGGCCAGCGCGATGGCGATCCACCTCAACCACTACTTCTGGAAATTGCCCGCAAGTGCGGTCCAGCTCATCCTTCTCGGGCTGGCTGTCGGGCCTTTCATCGGCGCGCCCCTGACGGTCCTTCTCGCCAGGTTCCTGGACAAGAAGCCGCTTGCGATTCTGTTCTTCCTGGTCTTCATCCTGTCGCAGCTCTGGCCGCCGCTGGCCGCCATCGCCGGCCTGATGCCTGCCGACCCAGGCGTGCTGGTCCCGGTGCTCCTGACCAACTCCCTCGTTACCGGGTTGAGCCTGATCGGGGGCGCCATCTGCGCCCAGTCGATGATGGCGGACGCCGCGGACGAGTATGAATTCCTCTTCGGCGCCCGTCGCGAGGGCCTGTTCTACGCAGGTCTGTCGTTCGCCACCAAGGCCTCCAGTGGCGTCGGCGGCTTCCTCGCGGGCGTTGCCCTGGACCTCATTCATTTTCCCGCCCAGGGCGCTGGCCAGGCTGATGCCCCGCTGTCCCAGGCGACCCGTATCGGCCTGGGCCTTTTGGCCGGACCGGTGCCCGCACTCATCACTCTGCTCGGCGTGATTGCGGTCCTGTTCTACAGTCTGGGCCGCGACAAACATCGTGCGATCGTCGCGGAGCTGGAACACCGTCGGTCCACACCCTCGCCTGGCGCTTCGGCGGAGATCCTTCCCGAAGCCTGAGCGATCGTCAGGATGAGCCAACACTCCCTCGTGTCGCGGCCCCTGTCCGGACCAGAGCTCCGCCACGGGCGGGAGCCGACGCTCTGGCGCATTGCACCCGTGCGGGGTCAGCGTGTCCGGGGGTCAGCCGGCTACAGGCGGGATCTCGCCATCCCGGATCAGACGACCTGCATGGCGCCGAGTGTCGCACGCATGGCGTCGTCCAACGGTGTCCGGGGCTCCGTTCCAAGCCTGGCGATCAGCCGATCGTTGAGCAGCCGGACGGGCTTGCGCCAGAGGTATTGCATCTCGGTGATTTCGGCCATCAGGGGCACGAACGGCGCAAGCAGCCTCATGGCCAGCCAGGGCATGCGCTTCACAGGACGGGGTTTGCCGCCGAGGGCGCGCTGGATTGCGGCAATGATCTGCGTACCGTCAGCGTCCCAATGTCCCTCCATGTGGAAGGTGGCGAAGTCGGACAGTCCGCCCGTTTCGACAAGCCGCACCATCGTCTCGGCGACATCGGGCAAATACGCCCACTGGTGACCCACGCCGCGTTTGCCTGGATAGGTCAAGGTCCTGACGGGCTTGCCTGGCGTGACAATCCCCTGACCAAGCCAGTTATTGACCGCGCCGGGACCGAAGAAGTCGCCTGCGCGGACGATCAGGACCCTGGCCTGACCACTCCAGGCCGCTTCCCTCAGGCGCAACTCCATCTCGGCCCTGATCTTGCCCTTGCGGGTTCTCGGGTTCTGCGGCGCATCTTCCGACAGGTTGGGCAGGGCGTCCGGTCCATAGTTGTAGACGGTGCCCGGCAGGACGATGCGAGCGCCGTTGGCGCGGGCGGCGGCGATCGTGTTGTCCAGCATGGGCAAGACGACCTTCGCCCAGTCGCGATAGCCCGGAGGATTCACAGCATGCACGATCAGGGACACACCCTCCGCAGCGGAAGCGACGTCCGATGCAGAGAGCGCGTCGCCTTGGATCCAGTCAAAACGGGGGTCGCGCACCCCCTTGGATGCCGCCCGGTACAGGGCGCGAACCGTCCAGCCCGCAAGGACCAATCGGCTTGCGACCTCGCCGCCAATGCCGCCGGTCGCGCCCAGAACCAATGCCAGTTTCGTTGTCATGACGGTCTCTCCTTGTGCTTGGAAGACCAGAATGCGCCCGCGAATGACCAAACGAAATTGCGATAATTCGTACGCCTGCTATACGAGAATGTATGAGCCAAGATATCAGTTGGGACCTCTATCGCACCTTTGGCGCGGTACTCCAGGAAGGTTCCCTATCCGGGGCGTCACGCCGCCTTGGCATCACGCAACCGAGCGTGGCCCGCCACATCGACGCCCTTGAAGCCAGCCTCGGCGTGTCGCTGTTCATACGGACCGCCCGCGGCCTCTCGCCAACCGACGCGGCCCTTGAACTGAAGCCCCACGCGGATCTCCTGGCCTCCACCTCGGCAGCCTTCCTTCGCACCGCAGAAGGTCGCACAGGCGAAGTCCGCGGCACCGTGAGGATCAGCGCCAGCGAAATCGTCGGCACAATTCACATGCCGCCCATTCTGGCCGGACTGCGCATCAAACATCCCGACCTGAGCGTGGAACTGGTGCTGTCGAACACCGCCGACGACCTGCTCCAGCGCGAGGCCGACATCGCCATCCGCATGTTTCCGCCGACACAGAAGGCCCTTGTCGCCAGGCGGATCGGCGTGTTCGAACTCGGCCTGCACGCCCATCCGGATTATCTGGCGCGTCGCGGCGTTCCGAAGACCATGGACCAGCTCCAGGACCACGATGTGATCGGTTACGACGTTGAGACCCCGGCGCTTCGGGCGTTTCTGCAACCTTTCCCCCGACTGCAGCGCGCCGCCTTCGCGCTCCGGGTCGATAGCGACGTCGCCCAGCTCGCCGCCATCCGCGCCGGCTTTGGCGTGGGCGTCTGCCAGACGGCCGTCGCGGCCATGGAACCGAAGCTGACCCGGGTACTTCCCGAGGCCTTTGGAGCCGATCTGGAGACCTGGGTCGTCATGCATGAAGACATGAAGTTCAATGCGAGATGTCGGGTGGTCTTCGATGAACTCGTCGAACGTCTCCCCGCCCGAACGCATTGAGGCCAGCCGTCGCCAGCCCCTGCTAGCGCCCCGACGCGCTTCCAAAAGTGGTGCGGCGCCCTGCGATCGAAAGAGCGTTGGGCGCTCGCTCGACCCAACGCAGGTTGCGTCTCCGTCTGACTGCCCCAGGCCGGCGAAAGAGCGCATGGCAGTCCGGCCTCGGTCGGCGGCAGCGTCTGACGGTCACGTCGTCGAGCACGGAGATTCTGGATAACGGGAGGCCGGGGCCGCAGCGCGACACCGGCCAGGGCTCTGAGGGTCAGACGCTCGCATCGGCTGACGACGCACGCAGCGAGATGCGCCCGCCGAACCTCGTGTACTGTCAAGACAGAACGGCGACGTCTAGAAGAACCGAAACCTCGAGGGTGAGGCCGTCGACGCACGGGTCGACCTCGGCCAGCAGGGTCATTCGCGCATTGGCGGGCACGACGAGATGCTGTCCACCTCCGTCGTCCCCCTGTGCGTAAGCGCCACCAAAGACCCCGAGTGATCACGGACGCTCGCTCGCCTCACTCAGACGTTCTGGTCATCCTGACCTACGCGAAGAAGCTTGCATCGGGACCTCGCACAGCGACGCGTCCGTGTGACTCACAGCAGATGAAGAGACTTCAGCCGCGGCCGCCGCACACTCCTCGACGATGAGCTCCTGTGTGGAAAATCAACGTCGCAATCGCACCTCGTCATCGAGGCCGAAAATCCCACACTCCAATCCTGCCCGAACGGCACAACCTGAGCTATATGGACAGTTTTTGTCCGACCGGAACTGGTGGCCGTGCCGCCACGTCCGACGGCGGTGAAACGGGGCGAACGCATGGCGCAAGCAGATCCACCCTCCACGCGTCCGGATCGCCTCGAGGCTTTCGAGCCCCGCCCAAGGCCTGCATTCCATTGGGCTCACCTAGCGACCCTCCCGTGGAACGCACCAGCGGGGCCGACCACCGTTCAAGAGTACTGGCGAGTTCCCGCCCGGGGTTCGAACATTCGAACGGACGCCGAACTCAGGCGCGCCGGCGAACTGATCACGATCGGAGATGAGGACTTTCTCATCTACCACCTCCCTGTGAAGGCGCTTGGAGAATTGCCCGAAGCAGAGCGGTTGGCGATCATGGCCAAACGCCGCCGCGGCTTGAGAGATCGCCTGCGTCGCGCCGCCGCGGTCAATCACGTATTCGGTCCCATGAAGGGCCTGCGCTCCGACACCCGGGCCCAGTTCCAGGGCGTGCAAATCGACAGCGGCGTCCTTGACGGGATCACCGCTATCCACGGACGATTTTCCGAGGCGACGATCAACGACGCTCGCTTCAACCAGTCTGTCACGTTCGGGCCTGCGGCCGAGTTTGACCTCGTCAGGTTTGAAGGACCGGCGGAATTCGACGGATGCCTTTTTCGATCGGTGTCTTTCAATCGAGCGATTTTCAAGGATGAAGCGAGCTTCGCGGACTGCCGTTTCGAGCACCAAGCGACCTTCCTGGAGACCGCGTTTGGCGGCCACGCCAACTTTCGGCGCGCCCGGTTCGCACATGCGGCCTTCTTCCACGACGCGCTGTTCTTCCACGGCGCGCGGTTTGATGACGCATATCTGGACAGCGGCGAGTTCACCCGCGCCATGTTCATGGGAAAGAGCCGATTTTCCGACAGCGTGTTCGGCCGGGCGGCGGCTTTCAACCACGCCTATATCGCGGGCGGCAGCAAGTTCGACGACGCTCGCTTCGGTCTACACAGCACGTTCGAACACGCGAAGTTTGGCGGCGGCTTCGAAACCGACACGACCGGGCTCTCCGACCCCGATCCACGCGTCGAGATCGATTTTTCAATGACGGTGTTCGACGCCTGGGCGACTTTCGAAGGCGCCAAGTTCGCCGTTGCGGTCGATTTCGTGGCATGCCAGTTCGGCCCGACAGCTTTCATGCTTGCCTCCTGGTTGATGGAGACGCATTTAGTTCGTACCGACCGATCATGTAATACGCACAAAAATCTACCATACTGTCAAAAAGGATACCGTTGTGGTGAAGCCCCGTCATTCCAACTTCGAGTGCGCGCCGGGCTGCGCCGTCGAGGCCGCGATCAGCCTTATCGACGGCAAATGGAAATGCGTGATTCTTTTCCATCTGCTCGAGGGCACATGTCGCTTCAATGAACTGCGTCGTCACATCCCGGGAGCGACGCAACGCACGTTGACTAACCAACTCCGTGAGCTGGAAACCGACGGCCTGATCGTCCGGAAAGTCTATGCCGAGGTGCCGCCCAAGGTGGAGTATAGTATCTCTGAGCTCGGGCAGACTTTAACCCCGATATTACTGGCGCTGAAGCAATGGGGCGATGCGAACCTCGGACGATTTTCCAGGCCGAGTGAGCTAGCTGCCTGATTGCGACGGTGGCGATCTCCGATCGCCACCGCGCGCCGACGCCCAGAATACATCCTGCCGCTAGTAACGCTCGAGGCTCACTCCGCGCTAAGCCTAGCGGCGAAGGAAACCGAAGTGGGGATGTCGCTAGGTTGGCCGCTTTCCATGAAATCATTTCGTTGCGGCTGGAATCACCCAAGGACCATCGGAGCAGTTGGCAACACTTCGGCGATCCTTGAGGTGGCGACGCGCGATTAATCTGAACTGCAAAAGAGCGAGACTATAGAACGACCTAACGGCAGATGTTCGCCGGTTGAAATCTGGCCAGCCTCAGGCGCTGACCAGATTAACGCTTAAGGCAGAGAGCACTCAAGCGCTCTCTGGCTCGCCGTTTCTAGCTCCAACATGTTCTTAAAACCCGGCCGATCTTGAAGGCGGCGGGTCAAGGCTTGGAGGAATGGGAAGGAGGAGCCGTAGAGCCCGCCCTTTACAGCTGTCATGAACGCCCAATGCAGGTAGACGTCCACCACCGACGGCTGCTCGAGCCACCATCCCTCTGCGCCAATACGGCGATCGGCGTGCCCGAATGCTTTGACGGCGAGAAGCATTGCTCGCTCGCGAACCCCTTCGACGTCTCCTGTGGTCAGCCGCGCCGGATTGACGATTCCTCGCACAATCGGATGCAGCGTGCCGCTGCAATAGGCGAGCCCCTCGTTCGACCGCGCCGACGCCAGCGGCGTTCCCGCCGAGGGAAGCAGACCAGCCTGCGGTCGCAACTGGCTGACATAGGTCAGGATCGCGACCTGCTCAGTAAGTGGATGTCCATCGATGACCAACAGCGGAACCTTGCCGAGCGGCGATAAGCCCAGATAGGTCGGCGTGGTCTGCGCATTACGTTTGAGATCGACCAGTTCAAGCCGATACTCCAGTCCGGCGGCCTCGAGCGCGAAGAGGCTCACTTGGGAACAGGCACCAGGACAGTGGTACAGTGTGAGATCCGGAGTTGGCATCAGAAGGCCGCCCGAACGCTAACGCCGTAGGTGCGTGGTGCGTTACCGTAGCTGGCCGCGTACCCAAACGATTGTGTGGGCACCTGGGCGATCACATGCTCGTCGAGCAGATTTCTGCCCCAAAGGCTGAAGCTCACTCTATCGTCCGGTAGCGTCCATTTCAGTGAAGCGTTGACCAAGACGTAAGCCGGTTGTCTGAGGAAGTTGTCAGGCTCAAAGAAATAGGATCCGTTGTAGTTCACCGTGAGATTTGCGTTGAACAGGCCGTGGTCGGTGCGGGTCTCATAGTCCAGCGCGGTGGTTGCTGTGACGTCTTGCGCCAGTGGCAGTCGATTGCCGCTGACGTCACCGGTGACGAGCGTTGCCCCCCCGCCAGCACGCGGAGTTCCGACGGCGGCGTTGGGGAAACTCGAGAACTCGGCGTGGAGCAGTTCCAGTCCCCCACTTGCACGCCAATGTGTGGTCAACTGGGCCTCGAAATCCAGATCCAGTCCGTAAAGCTCCGCGGCCGCTCCATTGACGATCGTCTGGACCCCGCCCAGGAACTGAATGACCTGCAAGTTGGTATAGTCGTAGTAGAAAGCCGCCGCATTAAGCCTCAGCCGATGGTCGAGTAGTTGCGACTTGAGCCCCATTTCAAAGGCGTTGAGTTCTTCGGGCAGATATCCGGCGTTAGCCGGGTTAATGACATTGAAGCCGCCGCTTTTGATGCCGGTGTTAAAAGAGACGTAGCCCAAAATATCGCGATCGAAATCATGGGAAAGCACAGCTCTGAAAGTTGGTTTTCGGATTGTAATACTTTCCGCGCGACTGACCGACGCCGTGGTGCCGTTGACGCGCAGGACGTCGGTTCTGGCGACGACGTCCCTCTTCTCATACGTATATCGCGCACCCAGTGTCAGGGTGGTCGCTGGAAGCAAGCGCCAGTCGATCTGGCCAAATGGCGCAACGGATTCCGTAATCTCCTCGCCGACCGTGGTTGTGAACGCGTTCGACGTGGCTGCCGGCGCCAGCGGACCGGAGAAGCTGCGCGTCTGGGGATCAACGACAAATCTGTTGTGAAAGTAGAAAGCGCCAACCATCCAGCTGAAATCGCTTTTCGGCGAAACTAGCTGGAACTCCTGGCTGTAGCTTTCGCTGAGGGTGCTGTCGGAGCTGACGATGAAATAAGGTTGGGCGACATTGGTATTGTCGAAGGCGAAGGCGGTGTCGCCGCGCCGCCATGCGCTTATCGAGACCAGCTTGGCAAACGCGAGATCGCGATCGACGGTCACACTGGCCCCGCCGCCCTTGAAGGCATTAAACGAATCCACCCCCGCATAGGTATCGTAGACGCTAGCGAGGGGCCCTACACCCGGATAGGAGTAGGTCGTTCCAGGGTACGGTTGATAGCTGTTGGAAAGTTGGTTCCAGTCCGAATAGTCCGCCGCCACGAGAATGCTGGTGTCGACGTCCGGCTCGATCAGGATTTTGCCCCGCCCCGAGAACTGATGACGGAGCCGGAAGGTATCCGAGCCAGTCGTGAGGTTGTCACCCCATCCCTCACCTTGCGTGCCGTATTGCAGTGACAGGCTCCCGGCGATGGCTTCGGACAGTCCGCCTGTGAGATAGAGATCGCTCTTCAGCGTCGCATAGTTGTCTACTGAGACTGCGGCTGATCCTTGGACCTCATGACTGGGACGACGTGTGGTGATCTGGATCACCCCGCCGGTCGCATTGCGACCGAACAACGTGCCTTGCGGTCCCTTCAGTACCGCGACCTGCTCGACGTCGTTGAACTCGCGAACGCCCTCTCGCTGATTGGATAGATAGACCCCGTCAACATAGAGCGCGACCGGATTTTCCACCACCGTACTGGAGGTGCCGATCCCGCGCAGCGAGGGCTGGAACGCGCCGGAGTTGTTGCGGATATTCAAGCCCGGGGCGACTGTGTTGAGTTGCTGGGCGGAGGTTACGCCATTTGCTGCCAAGGTTTCTGCGCTGGCTGCCGTTATCGCGATGGGAACGGTCTGAAGGTTCTCCGATCGGCGCTGAGCGGTAACGACAATATCGTCTAGTCCCGTCACCTCTTGGGACGGAGGGGCTGCAACTTGGCACAAACCCGCGTGGGGAACGAGCAACGGCCCAAACATCATGGCTGAGCAAAACAAGAAATTCCTAGACTTCATCGTCATCTCTCCCTTGGCGCCATGACCTCACAGGCCGTGGTCGTTGATTGGCCGTGTGCCCGGCTTAAGCGCTCCACTCACAAGAAAGCGGATGCTGGAAAGCTAGGCCGGGCTTTTAGAAGGGTGGAGACTTTGAAAGGTCAGGTTCGATGCCGTTTGCGCATCGCTTTTTAGGAGACGTCGTCAGAGTAAGATGGTCGCCTCAGTTTTTGCCATGATCTCATCGACCGTCACGCCCGGAGCTGTCTCAATCAGACTGAAAAGTCCGAGTGGATCATGACGCTCCAGCACGCAGAGGTCGGTGACAATCATGTCCACAACGCCGCGCCCCGTCAGCGGCAGATCGCATTGAACCTTGATTTTAGGCTCGCCCGCCTTGGAGACATGATCCATGGTCACCACCACTCGGCGGACGCCCGCGACGAGGTCCATGGCTCCGCCCATTCCCTTGACCATTTTTCCCGGGATCGTCCAGTTCGCGAGATCGCCGCGTTCAGAGACCTCCATCCCGCCCAAGATGGTGAGATCGATATGCCCCCCCCGGATCATCGCGAACGAGTCGGCAGAGGAGAAGAAGCTGGACGAGGGCAAGGCGCTGATTGTCTGCTTTCCGGCGTTGATGAGATCGGCGTCCTCCTCTCCCTCGAACGGAAACGGGCCGATGCCTAGCATTCCGTTCTCTGACTGCAGGGTGACGGAGACCCCCTCAGGAATATTGTTGGCCACGAGCGTCGGTATGCCGATTCCGAGATTCACATAAAATCCGTCTTTGAGCTCAAGCGCCGCCCTGGCGGCGATCTCGTCCCGCGTCCATGCCATCAGACATTCTCCCGCTGTCGTGTCGTCCGGAATTCAATGTGTTTGGTAGGCTCGGGCGACACGAGAAGCCTCTGAACATAGACGCCCGACAGGTGGATCTGGTCCGGCTCAAGTGATCCGACAGGCACGACATGCTCGACTTCCGCGATGCAGATCTTGCCGGCAGGCCCCATCGGATGGTTGAAGTTTCGCGCCGTCTTGCGGAAGATCAGGTTGCCGGCTTCGTCGGCCTTCCAGGCTTTGATCAGACTTATGTCGGCCGTCAGCGCGCGCTCCATAATATAGGTGACGCCATCGAACTCTCGCGTCTCCTTGCCCTCCGCGACGAGTGTTCCCACTCCCGTCCGGGTGAAGAACGCCGGTATTCCCGCGCCGCCCGCGCGACACCGTTCCGCTAATGTGCCTTGCGGACAAAACTCGAGTTCCAGTTCCCCCGCGAGGTATTGACGCTCGAACTCCTTGTTTTCTCCGACGTAGGAACTGATCATCTTGCGAACCTGTCGGGTTCTCAAGAGGCGACCCAGTCCGACGCCATCGATGCCGGCGTTATTCGAAATGCAGGTGAGGCCTGTGACGCCGGACTGTTCGACTCCAGAGATCAAACGCTCCGGTATTCCGCACAAGCCAAAGCCGCCGACCATTAAGGTCAGATCATTCCTGAGAAGATCGCCGAGACATGCCGCCGCTTCATTAAAGACCGGTTTCATCGGATCCTCTCCGGTTTTGTCGCTCGATGTCGTGGATCACAGGCCATGCGGTAAGGTCTCCGGGGCAGACGCCAGATGCATGTCCCGGTTCACGTCCGT
>Ga0247808_10001255_pt1 | contig 12311 bp, 9 predicted proteins | sample UWRJL089202R1_FD_179914 | JGI IMG/M metagenome (GOLD analysis project Ga0247808, IMG submission 179914) | Plant litter microbial communities from Arlington Agricultural Research Station in Wisconsin, United States - UWRJ-L089-202R-1 | ecosystem: Environmental > Terrestrial > Plant litter >... | reverse complement strand
CGGAGCACTGTTGATGACGGTATTAGCCCTATGGATTAGGATATACAGGCCATTCCAAACACTAGACGTCTGCGTGTTTCCTGCCGACAATGCCCCATTCAGAATCTGTGACCTCACCACTTCCAGCTGCCCGCCTCCGGCAGCAAATTCATCGCTCCTCATGTCATGTAGGTAAAACAATTCCCTGCCCAGCAAAAAACCGGCGTGAAAGGAGACGTAAACCGCATTTGTGCCGCTCAGCAGCTGTGCACTGTTCGTAAAATAGCTGTCTACCGTTGGATAGCTCGGGTTAACCTTGTCGAGTTTCTTACACGAAAAACCCGCGAATATCAGCACCATTGATGCCAGTAAAGTAATTTTCTTATTCATGAGATAAATGTTAAAGACCTAGTTGTAAACCTAATGAGATGGACCGCGCAGACGGATACTGACCATAGTCGATACCGCTGGTCAGCGAACCGTTGTTAAAACCGATTTCCGGATCCCAGCCCTTATATTTGGTAAAAGTATAGAGGTTCTGCGAAGCCGCGTATATCCTGATGCTGGAGAAAGATCCCTTTAAAAAGCTTTTCAGCGATGTTTTTGGAACGGTATAACCTAGCGTTACGTTTTTTAGCCTGAGGTACGAACCGTCTTCAATCCAGCGGTCTGAAGTACGCGCATTCTGGTTTGGATCTCCATTGATTGCTCTTGGAACTGATGTACCGGTATTGGTTGGCGTCCATGCATCAAGAACAGCAACTCCTGCCCCGTACAATCTTGCCATACCTTCTTCCATAATCCTGGCCGCATTAAAGATCTTATTTCCCTGCTGCCCCTGGAAGAAAACAGACATGTCAAAATTTTGGTAACGTGCTGCATAGTTCAGGGAGTAACTGAACTTAGGCAGGTAACTACCGAGAAAAGTTCTGTCGTCAGAATTGATAACACCGTCATTGTTTAAATCCTTAAACCTGATATCACCAGGAGCAGTCTTGCCAGCGATCTGAACCGGACTGCTGTCAACTTCGGCCTGTGTTTGGAAGATCCCGTCAGTGACAAAACCATAAAAACTTTGAATAGCACTACCGGCAATAGTCCTTGTCAGCGCATAACCGCTACCAAAATTTGCATCTGCTCCCGCATCAATAATTGCATTGGATGAATTCAACTGGATCACCTTGTTCCTTACAGTACTGATCAGCCCCGTCAGATCCCACTGAAATTCACCTTCATTTTTATGATAGGCCAGTTGCAGATCAAATCCTTTGTTATACATAGAGCCAACATTGGCGAGTACGCCTGATTTATTTAAACCGAAAGACATCGGCGTGGGTACCTGCAAAATCAGGTTGTTTGTTTCCCTCTTATAGTACTCTGCGCTTACGGTAAATTTGTTTCTGAACAAGCCCAGGTCTAACCCGACATTAATTTGCTTAGTTTTTTCCCATTCCAACATCGTATTGCCCATCTGGTTATAATATGTGGCATTTCCTACCGTGATCACGTTATTAAAGGGATATGACGACGCGTTTTCGTTAACAAGTGCCTGCCAGGCATAGTTACCCACAGAAGCCAAACCAGTGATCCCATATCCAGCCCTGAGCTTCAATTCAGAGATACTTTCAACAGAGCTCATGAAAGCTTCCTTATTGATCCGCCATCCTGCAGAGATCGATGGAAAAGTGGCAAACTTATAACCCGGAGCCCATGCCGAATAGCCGTCTCTTCTGATTGCTGCACTCAGCAGATATTTATCAGCAAAATCATAATTGATCCTGCCTACGGCCGATAGCAAAAAGCTTTCCTGTGCCGTGGAAAGCAGGTTGACATTGGTCGCACCTGCAAAAGTCTCAATGTTATTGGTAGCCTGAGATCCGGATTGCACCACATTTCTTGACTGGCCAGACTGTGTTTCAAAAACAGCTACCGCATTGATATGGTGCTTTCCAAACGTGTGATCAGCAGTAAGCTGTTGGGTAAAGAGAAAAGAGTCGCCGGTATTGTTCTGGTCGTTGATCGTTGCAACCGCAGCATTTCTTCCTCTATCATCAAATATCGGACTGAAGCTGTGGATATAGGTAGAGGTATGATCCAGCCCGAAAGTAGAACGGAAGCTCAGCCATGGTGCAATTTTGAAATTCAGATACGCAGAGCCAAATAATTTAGAGGTATTGTTATGGTTATTACCCAATAAAACTGCATCCTCCAGGGGGTTTGTAGGATCAGAGCCATCGATACTGTTCTCCGCATTCCGGTATCCGCCATTGGTGGTCGGATCGTAAACTGGGAGGTATGGAAGGCTTCTGATGACACTCAATAATTTAGAACGACCTGAGCTCGACGCCTCATAGCGTTGTCTTGAAAAAGAAAGCAGGAGTGTTTCTCCAAAGGTAACCACTTTGGAAATCTGGTGTTCAGAGTTGATCCTGAAATTCCCGCGGTAATAATTCAGTCCCTGGGTGATCCCTTCCTGCTTAAAATAACCACCGGAAGTATAAAACCGCGACACCTCATTTCCGCCCGACACGGATATGTTTTGCTGAGAAAGATAACCGTTCTTAAAATAGGCATCCTGCCAGTCAGTATCCGTAGTAGCATAAGTCTGAGTCGTCCCAGCATAGATTGGCAGGTTAAAATTCGCCGGCTGCAGTCTTGGCGGCATTGCGATTCCGGCATTACCGTTCAGCGCACGCTCGTACTGCAGGTATTGTGCGGTATTCAACAATTCTTTAGTTTTCGGCGTGGCTTCAACACCGTTAAATGAACTGAAGTTAATCTTCAATTTGCCAATGGCACCTTTTTTTGTATTCACCAGGATCACGCCGTTCGTTCCTCTCGATCCATAAATCGCGGCAGCACTGGCATCTTTCAATACCTCTACGCTTTGCACATCGGCATTATCAAAACTACCCATATTGCTCGCCGGGACACCATCTACAATGTATAAAGGCCCTGAGGAAGAGTTAATCGAACTCACACCCCTGATCTGGATCACCGGCGCAACACCCGGCCCGCCATTGTTGGTTACCATCAGACCCGCAACCCTGCCCTGCAGTGCCTGCGATATACTTGGAACTGGCAGTGCTGCCAGCAAGTCGCCAGTAACCGAAGATACCGCACCAGTTACCGAGGTCTTTTTTTGCGTTCCGTAGCCCACAACCATAACCTCGTTTAGCACAGCACTGGATTCCTTCAGCCTGATTGTTAATGCCGCATCGCTTTGAACAGTAAGTTCCTGGGTCTCGTAACCGATCATCGAAAACCTGAGTTTAGCACCGATGGCAGCCTGCAGTGCAAACCGACCGTCCTGATCAGTTGCCGTAACGCTTTTATCATTGACCGCAATAGCTACACCCTGTACAGCCCTTCCTGCCGAATCAAGAACTGAACCCCTGATGGTAGTTTGTCTGTTTAAAGCGCCCTGCTCCGCAGGAATAATAATGATGTATTTCTCTTTAGCCGTATAAGAAAACCCAATGTCGGTTAAAAGAAAATCCAATACTTCATCCAAAGGCTTATCCCTGAAATTCGCGGTTACAAATTTCTTTGGGAAAAGACTGGCGTTATAGGTGAAAATATAGGGACATTTCTTTTCCAATGTACTCAAAACAACAGCAAGAGGCTGATTTGTAAAAGTGCTTGTTATCTTCGAGTTGCGGATTACTCCAGCCTGCGCATGCAGGGGATTAAATGTCGCCATGAGTAGCAAATACAGACAGGAAAACCTGCATATTCGCTGTTTAATAGGTTGTAAAATAAAAGATTTATATACCTTTATCAGATTCATTTTTTTAATAGTTTTACTATTTACAATTAGTGGATTGGTTCTTTGAGGCATGATTTGTTTCGTCGCAATATGCCTGCTTAGATATCGGGGCCCTGCGTAAGGGCCCTTTTTTTATAGCGCTACATCATGCTTATCCTGTTTAGTTTTTTGTGATTGATCACCTGTTGCCGACTGACTACAAGGTTTGCCTTTAAAATAGACGTCATGTTCTGTTAGGGTATAATGCGAACAGGAGGCTGCACTCAGGATATCTAGAATTGCCTTCAGCGACATATCCTTTTCAAATTTAGAGGTAATGCTGTACTTTCTTAGCAGGTTATCATTGATGTGAAACTTCAGTCCATATGCTTTCTCCAGTGTTAATGCCACTTCTTCAAATAAGGCTTGTTTGAAAATAAGTGTCCCGGTACGCCAGCCAGAATAGTCGGCGTTTTCAACTGTTTTAACCTCCGATTGCTCTGACTGTTTGTTATATACAATCTGTTTATCAGGAACCAATACGGCAAGTTGTTTGGTATTACGGCTCACCATAACCCGCCCGGTGCTTACCGTCACTTTAACATTCTTCAGTTCCGGATAAGCAGCTATATCGAAAGAAGTTCCCAAAACTTTCGTCACCAGTTTTCCCGCTTTCACCAGAAATGGCTTGTGCTTGTTGTGGGCAACAGAGAAAAAGGCCTCACCCTCCAGACTCACTTCCCTGTTAAGACCTGTAAATTGGGTAGGAAAACTCAGCATACTGCCAGAGTTGAGGGTCACCTCAGATCCATCAGCTAAAGTCACGGTCCTGATTTCTCCGGCACCGGTAGAGATGACTTTGTTGAGGGAAAAGATATACCTGACCTTGCCTTCCTGGCGGTACAAAGAAACACAGAGCACACCGATCAGCAACATCGCAGCTACTGAACCCAGCCACTTGAACAACTTCACCGTTGTCCGGTTTTTTTTGCCAACAGCTTGTTCAATATGATTAAAGATTTTGACTTTCAGATCTAAAGCAGGCTTAGCCGGAACAGTATAGTTTTCCTGTAGCCCGGCAAATTGCTTTTCCAGTTCATTGAGCTCAAGAAGCTCTTCGGCTGAGGCCGTGCCGGATAAAAATTTATCAATAAGTGTTTTGAGATGCTCCTCGTTCATTGGATACGCTTTGATAACATATATCCTGAAACACCACTTACACGTAGTCTGATGCCGTTAAGCTTTCGTTAATTCGTATTAACAATTACTTAACCCGACGCATGCCGATCAGCCTATTCAGGTTCTGCTTTGAAAGCCATCCGGAGATATTTTAAGGAATTGTGTATATGCGTTTCTACTGTCCGCGGAGAAATACGCAGCCGGGAAGCTATCTCTCTCGTATTCAGACCTTCCTCCCTGCTCAGTAGAAAAACCTCACGGGTCTTTGCTGGCAAATCGGTAATTTTTTCGGAAATCTGCTGCTGCAGTTCCTTCGCCTGGTAAATTTCCTGTGGATCATGCGCTGTAACTGCAGGCAAGGTTGCTGCATGATCCAGGTATTTCACAAACAGATTTTCCTTTTTGATCGTAGAATACACACGATATTGGGCAGCACTAAATAAATAAGCGGAAATGGAAGTGCTGATCTGCAGTGTATCAATAGATTGCCACAGGGAAATAAAGATATCCTGAACGATATTCTCGGCCAGTTCCTGGTTCTTGATTCTGACAAACGCAAATTTATAGAGTTCCAGCCAGTAGTCGTTATAGATTTTTTTAAATGCAGCAGTCACATCGCTATCCAGCAGCGCAATGATTGCTTCATCTCCCTGTTCATGACAAGCTGGATTTACGTGTGGATGCATGAAAGCCAAAATTAGAGCTCAGGCAATTCCAATCCTGTCATTCTGTATTAACATTGTGTTAATTCTATATCCAGATGCTCAATTAATCCTCATCGCCTGAAAAATTGAATGTATGTATTCTTCATTAACGCTGTAAGTTCCATTCTAAGACGTTAACTAGTTAAAGATATATGTATATTTAAGTATGACGAGGAAGAATAAGCTGCGCGAGTTGTACGGAAATATTGATATCTATCTTTTTGACCAGCTTTTAAAAGGCACTTTTGATCTATGCCAGCGTGTTTTGGATATCGGTGTTGGCGGTGGGCGTAATCTGCCGTACTTCTTACAGAATGGCTATGCTGTCTACGGTGTTGATACCAATGCCACTGCAATTGAAAACGTCAAAGCTTTGTCGATGTTACTGGCTCCGGCCAATGATACCGATAACTTTGTTGTTGCACCCGCAGAAGAGCTCCCTTTCGATCCGGAGCATTTTGACCTGATCATCTGCAGCGCAGTGCTCCATTTTGCCAAAAACCATCAACACTTTGAGGCTATACTGAAATCTGCCTGGCGCGTACTTAAACCCGGGGGCTATTTCTTTGCCAGACTGGCGTCCGATATTGGCATTGAAAAACTAGTGACAGCTCAGGGAGACGGCCTCTACCTGTTAGCAGATGGATCTACGCGCTATCTGGTAAACTATGAAATCCTGAACCGGTATGTTGATTTGCTCGGAGCGGAACTTTTTGAACCGATCAAAACCACTAATGTGCAAGACTTGCGGTGCATGACCACCTGGTGCCTGATCAAGACTTAATACATGAGCCAAACAAATATTGCTGCTAACAGTAATGGTATAATTCGTCCCCGCCAGGTTGTGCTCATTACATATTGCGCACTATATAAGAGCGAGCCAACAATTCCAATGTATAGTAGAATAGTCCACCAGGAAGATCTATAGAAATAAAACAAGAACACGTCAAACAGATTTTTTGTACCGTTGATATTAAATACCGGGTAGTAGTCAAACTCTGTAAATCTTGAATAAGAAATGATGGTTTTTCTAACTTCAAAATGCTGCTTTGTACTGTAAAATGTAACCGGATCACCTGCCTTGAGTGCCGGTGCCTGATCATCATGATACCGACTTTCATAATGCTGGTAAAAAAACCTTTTATCATTGCTGAGCACCAGCTTAAAAATATTGTCCCGACCGCTCCGCTCGTAACTGACGCTATCAATCGTTCCGGATACTGTGATTAAATCGCCATAGGTAGACCCTGCCAGAAACATCACCCTAAGTAGCAAAACAAGTGTAATGGACAGATGAATAACAAACCATTTATTGGTTTTCCAGCGTAAGCCTGATCTTTCTTTCATAATTATGCTTTTGCAGCAAAAACGCCAATCTTTTCTTTAGCAGCCGTCTCAGGATCTGCTGCATTAACTAACAAATCGCGTTGATCTCCTTCAATGATTAAATTACTCACCGTTTCAAGAACAGTAGATACCCAAAAGAAACCGCCAGCGTTTGTCCGCGGGTTAAATCCTTCAAAAAAACCTTTAGCTCCACCTTTGAGATTTTCGGTTTGCCTTGAAGTTACTTCCTTCTGACCCAGACTTCGATTATAGGCCGCCTGTTCGTTTTTCATATTACGGTACTCCTGACTCCTGCGGTAATTCTGCTTACCGTATCTGGCCTTGATCGCTCTTTCCTGTGCCTTAAACTTATTCTTATTAAGTGGATTATTTAGCGTTCCGCCGTTTGGATTGACCCGCTGGTTCTGAGCATTCTCAGTGCCCTGCCTTGCGATATCCGCTCTGTTACTAAAAATATCAGCAGCATTAGCCCCTGTTTTCATAGAATTTTCGTCTCCACCCGATTTTGTAGCATAATATCCTAAGTCGTTTGGTGCATTGTACAACTCTTCCCTGTAAAGCGGGCTATCTTTCTCCGCTTGTGAATTTTCGCCAAAACGGGCATTCTTAACCCCATCCTGAATTTTATTGACACCTACATTTACACCATATCCAAAAGCCAGTCCACCAGCAAAACCTCCAAACCCAACTTGCGCCGCAACACAAGATGCCGCGTAGCCTCCCAACATATAGCCACTAACAAACGACATTACAATCTCTACGGCGGCCTTATTCCGAAAAATCGCCGCCTGTTGCTCTGCGATATTTTTATCGTATATGGGAATAATCGTACCGCCCACCGGACAACTGAAATATGATTTATCTATCAGCACATTCTTCTTTTCCACATATACCGTAGGATGTATTTGTTTCCAGCCCCCGCCATTGAAATAATTGACAATGGCACACATACTTAAACTAATACCCGTAGCAATCGCTATTGTTAAAAGTATTGCTGCCAGACTTCCACCCGATGCCAGCATTGCACCCGCAACCAACGCACCAAGAATCAATGCATATTTACACATAAAATCACCGAACCGATCATCTTTAGTGGCAATAAGTCTATTTTTGTCATCATTGGTAACGCTCTTTTGACTAATTACCTCCAACTCGGCTTTCATCATGCCGCTGCTGCAAACCAGGTAGACCTTACTCGGTAATATCGCTTTTTTCATCCCTAAGTTCCTTTATCGTGCAGTCCATAAACATCTCTATGCTACCCGCCTTTTCAAAAACCGTAGCATTCATTTTCTTAATCAGACCGGTGGCCTGCTCAATGGCGTAATTGGCCTCATAGTCATAACTATAATCTGAAAATTCTACCTTAGCAAAAGGATAAATCTCCTCATACATGGCCTTAAGGCCAGCAGTATCCAGATCCTCCGGCTCAATACCCTGAAGTTCCAATTCGCTGACCCCTGTCTCCATATAATTACGTTTTACCTTCACTTCAAAATCAAGTGGAATCAGCTGATCTTTAAACAAGGTAGAATTCTTGATCTTTCTTTTCAGGGGATATGTTTTCTTCAGCTGAAAGTCCTGCCAGTAACCGATAAACAGAATTCCATAAATGGTATAACCTTTATTTAGAAAACCAACCAGATCAAAATCCATCAGGTACTCATCATCACCACCTTTCAATATGATAGCCCGTTCCTCAGGCTTAAACAAGAGAAACTTTCTGTCCAGCTGCAGTTCTGCCTTCACTGCCAGCCACCTGTCCCGCAATTCGCCCTTATTCAATACGTCCACAATCATACCATCCCGATCCAGCTTCAGCTCCATCCTGTTCTTAACAGATGCAATTTTATACAAGAGCTGATTAAAATCATTCAATTCTTCAATACTGTTGTCAATATAGGCATGGATAATCTCAATCTCAACCACATAGTGACTGCCTGTTTCCTTTACCGTTAGTTTAAAGTCAGTCAGGTTAGAAGACTTGCTTACCACAACATCATCTATACGCATTAATGACAATGATTCACTCCGGTAATTCCTGCTTAAATTTGGATGTTTGAAATTGTTATCAGTCTCAGCGTTAACTTCAGGCGCTCTAACAAAATCCTGTACCGGCTCCTCATCATCCGTCGAGGCCAGCAGACTCCATCTTTTAAAATCTACGGGTTTGTTTAATTCCTCCATTTAGTTGATGTTTACATGTGTGCCATTTAACGTATGCTCAGCCGAGGCATCCGTCAGTATCGTACTACCTCCAGTCGTAACCGCCGTTACACTTTTCGTTCCAATCTTCACCTTAAGTCCCGGACCCGGAACTTCTTCAGTATCCGCTATTCCCTCATTCTCTGCATTCGCATTGATAGAATTGGTTCCAATAATATTGATATTTGTTCCCACCAACGTGATGGTTCCTTCTTTGGTCATGGTAATTGAACTGCTGCCGGTTGTAAGTACAATTTTATCTACCGATTCCGCTGTGAGCGTGCCGCCCACATTCTCTATCTTCACATAGTTCTTATCATTTGTACCCAGCTCAAGGTGATGTCCCTTATCATCAAAGGTCAGCGCACTGCCCTTTCTGGACGTAAGTCCTTTAATATCGCTGTTCTTGAAGCCACTGCTGTCGCCGCTATTGCTATGATAAACCGACCCCATCACCACCGGCCGCGCAACATTACCCTCTTCAAAACCAACAACCACCTGATCCCCAACTTCGGGTATCACGTGAAAGCCCCGGTTTTTCCCCATATCCCCGTTGCCGGCATTCGGACTTACAACACGCAGCCATTCTGTAGGATTATTCACCTGACATTGCCATTTAAAACGCACTTTAATACGTCCCTGACCCTGTGGATCATCATTCTCCAAAACATCGGCAAGCTGCATATCCGGACTCGGCTTGTCGAAGTTTTTAACTAGCAAGCGCTCTGTAGTTGCTGCCAGTCCTTCAAAAGTATTGTGATATTTTCCAGTTCCGTCGATGGTATGGCTGATGCTCGTAATTAAAAATTTCCCCAAACTCTCAGTCGCAAACGCAATCTCCTGCCTGATGCTCATTGTAATTTCAGCGATATTGCCAATCCCAAGCTCAGCATTATCACCGCTTGCATTAATCTTTAATAATTCGCTGATATTTGCCTTTTCCTCATTCGTCACATGACTTTTGATATCACTATTGGTATCTACTCTAATCAGTGACTGCTGATTGAACATTTTACTGTACATGCTGTTAGACACCTGTATTGCATGACTTAAATCTTTGCTGCCCTGCAACTGCCCGGTGCTTTCACTTTGCAGCATTTCATCCTTCTGCGGATTGTAGGCAAATCGCTTATGCTTAATTGGCCCTACAGCAATGGCATATTGAAGCTGTTGTACATCGCGTCCGTAAAACAGGGCAACTTCCTTGTGCTCATCAGGCTTACCGAAATTCAACTGCCGCCCATCATAGTAAAACCACTCATAATATTCGCCCGACAGCCTGTTCAGAAACGCAAAATCGCTTTCGCGGTATTGTATAATATAATCTATTTCTTCCTCACGCGATGCATTGGCCACTATCCTCAGATCATTTGATGGCACATCTGATGTCGCTAGCTTGACAATCGTATTTAAATCCTTGCCCAAATAAGAACCTAGATCTTCACCCCGGTCAATCAATATGGTCGGACTGTAACCGCTCACAACGATTACACCATGGTAACCGTGACTTTGCGTAAGTTCGACCCTGGTGACCATTCCAATAAAGTTCTGGAGTTTATCTGCCGAATAGCCGAAAGATGCAGTTAATGTTTTACCTACAAAATCGCGACTATCGTCCAGACTGATCATTCCGGGCATACCCATCTGATCATGGTTGAAATGAAGTTCAAAATAATGATGCGCGTTGAATTCCTGATGGAGCGTGAAAGATAGAAAGTGAGAAATTACTTTATCCTCTATGTTAATTTCTGAAATGAGCTTATTTTCCATATTGGTTATTTTAAGCCTTGAGAGCCTGGATTAAAATAACCAAATATCAGGCCAACTAAGCGGACATTAAACTGATTAACAACAGATAAAACAACAGTACAGCCGCGTTTTCATCCCTAATCTGCCGTTAACAAGGCTCCCGACAAATTTTGTGTATAGAAATTAAATAAATTCTAATATAACAATCTTGATATAATTCAGCTTACTTAACATAAAAAAACGGGGTCAGAAATGATCTGACCCCGTTCCACAACGTATGTTCTAGCTATCCAGCGGTTTACGCGTATATCCCCTATCTATAAAGTGACGGTGGTTGTAAAAATCATCCTGATTTTGCAATTCGTTCATCACCTCTACCACATGTTCTGCGGTGCCTACCAGGATTTCCCGAATTTGCAGTTCCTGCCCCGGAGTGATCTCACCTTTCACATATTCAGGAAGCAATGGCAGATGCGTTGCGATTGCCTCGGTTAGCAAAACCTCATCTTCTGTTTCATGTAAAGTAACCAGCCCAATCGGAATGAGTACATATTTTTCTTCATCCAGTTCGTAACCATCCAGATCAGTAATAATATAACGCACCTTGCGCGATTCTGTGTCGAAGATCAAGTCCTCCACATCACCAATATAATCCCCTGCTGAATCAAAGATTTCCCAGCCGATGATATCCGGCTGATGGTCTGCAATTTCGAAATCGCTTCCGCTCAGTTCCTGAAGCCGAGCACTTCTATTTTCTTCTAGTCCCATGATTTTAATCTTAACGTTAATACCTGTTATTTTGCAGCAAGCGCTACAATCTCAACACTCCTGTTTAATTTTTTACCCTTAGCTGTTGCATTTGTCGCTACCGGATCGGTTTCTCCTTTGGAATGGATTGTGATCAGATCGGCCGAAAAACCATGCTGCACCAACCAGTCCTTCACAGATTCTGCTCTTACAGCCCCTAATTTCATATTATGGTCTACGCTACCAGTAGAATCCGTATTGCCATACACCGCAAGTGAAGCGCCACTAAATCTTTTCTTCAACGAAGCAGAAATCTGTTCCAGCTGCGCATCTGCGGCACGCTGAATTTCACTTTGGTCTTTTGCAAACAGGATGTTCTCCCCAATGCCATAAATGGTGTACCGAGGAGTGCTGCGAACCACAATCCCACTGTCCTTCACCTCTTCATACGTGGTATCCGGCGCAGCAAAATCTACCTGATCCCAGTCTGCTACCGTCGTTGCTAATGTATCTCTTGTTGTTGTATCGGTGAGGCCGTTTGTCTTCGTCTCATTGCATCCTCGCATCAGGAAAAACACAAGTGCTGCCGCTATAAGGGCTAATATGATCCATAGGATCGGACTTTTCTTTTTTGGTTGTACGTCTAATTCTGC
>Ga0247808_10001254_pt1 | contig 12313 bp, 9 predicted proteins | sample UWRJL089202R1_FD_179914 | JGI IMG/M metagenome (GOLD analysis project Ga0247808, IMG submission 179914) | Plant litter microbial communities from Arlington Agricultural Research Station in Wisconsin, United States - UWRJ-L089-202R-1 | ecosystem: Environmental > Terrestrial > Plant litter >... | reverse complement strand
GACCAGATGCTGCGGGCTGTCATCATCGGCTATCTGACGGTCCCCCTGTCGGTTCTGGCGGTCATGGCGGAACTGGCCGGCGACAGCGTCATGACCTTCGCGCGCGCCCATATCGACCTACTCATCCCGGTCGTGGCGGGAGTGACCCTCGGCCCCTTGTCCTATTTCATGAGCCACTGGCGATCGCGGCAGATCGTCGGGGTTCTGGACCTGATCCGGATTGAGCGGGGTCAGGCGCCGTTCACGGCGCTGGAGCTGCGCGAGGACTAGGGCCCGTCCTCAGTATCCGAAGTCGATGACGCACATGTAGTCGTAGCGAGCATGCCGGCCGCAGGCGGCGCCAGCGCGCACGAAACCCTCGCGGAACAGGTTCACCCGGTGGCCGCGGTCGCGGACATTGTCGTCGACCAGCAGCTGAAGCACGACCTCGCGGGCGGTCTCATAGCCATAGGAAATATTCTCGCCGCCGTAGGGTTGGCCGCCGCGCCGGGCGATGCGGACGGTGAAGTCCCGTCCGTCGGCGCCGTAATGGCCGAAGCCGCCGCTAGAGCCCTGATCGGCGACGTGGTCGGCGGCGGCGCGGGCCAGGACGGCGTCGGGACGCAAGGCCGGCAGGGCGGGCTGGCGCTGCATGTAGCGGATGGCTTCGTCGACGGCGGCCACGCCCTCATAGGTCTGGATGCTGATCCGGCCGGGCCGGATGACGATGTCCTCACGGAACTGGGTGCGGTAGTCCCGCAGGACCTCGACATAGCCTTGCGGATCCGTGCGCAGGAAGTTGATCTCCTCCAGCACCTCGCGCGCCAGGCCCTCGCGCGGGCCTGCCGTCATCGCCGGATCCGCAACGGACTCCGTCGTCAGCGCTGGCGCGGACGCGAAGGCTGACAGGCCCAGGGCGAAAAGGACGATCGCTGCGCGCAGCGTAAGGGACTTCACATAGGGCTCCGGCGCGGAAGGCGGGAGAACCCTGCCTCAAGCCCCGTCCGGACTCCAGCGGCTGCGCGCGTCCGGAGAGTTTGCCCGGCGTTTTGCGCGGGAGACGTATCCCTGGCGCACCCCTATACTATCCCGAACCGATGACCGCTTCCGCCCCAGCCCCTATTAACCTCGACAGTCTGGACGCGCGCCTCGACGCCGCGGCGTCCGCGTCCGACGTGCGGCTGGCCGTGGCGGCGGTGTTGCGCGAGCACAATGACGCCGCGCGCGAGCGGATCGCGGCGCGACTGGCGGGGGGGCTCGGCGGGGTCGAAGTGGCCCGGTTCTACGCCGCCGTCGCCGACGAAATGCTGATCGCCCTGTGGCGCTTCACCACCCAGACCCTTTTTCCGTCGCACAATCCCACGGAGGCCGAGAAACTGGCCCTGATCGCGGTCGGCGGGTACGGGCGCGGGGTCCTCGCGCCCTTCTCGGATCTGGACCTGTTGTTCCTGCGCCCGTGGAAGACCACGGCCCGCACCGAGACGGTGGCGGAGTTCATCCTCTATGTCCTGTGGGATCTGGGGCTGAAGGTCGGTTCGGCCGCACGTGCGGTCGAGGAATGCCTGTCGCTGGCCCGCACCGACATGGTGGTGCGCACCACCCTGCTCGAGGCGCGCTTCCTCGCCGGCGACGCGCCGATGGCGCAAGATTTCCTGTGGCGTTTCCGGGGCATGGTGACCAATGCCGATCCTCGCGCCTTCATCGCCGCCAAGATGGAGGAGCGCGACACGCGCCACAGCAAGGCGGGCGCGGTCCGCTATCGCGTCGAACCCAATATCAAGGACGGCAAGGGCGGGCTGCGCGACCTCAACACCCTGTTCTGGATCGCCCGGTCCCTGGCGCCGGAGAGCGAACTGGGCGCCGCCGTGCTGGACGACCTGCTGACGCCCAAGGAGCGGCGGACGTTCGAGGAGGCGTTCGACTTCCTGTGGCGGGTGCGCGCCCACCTCCACCTGACGGCGGGCCGGGCCGAGGAAAAGCTGACCTTCGACATGCAGCCCGAGGTCGCCCGACGCATGGGCTGGCGCGGGCGTGGCGACGAGCCGGCGGTCGAGCGCTTCATGCGACGATACTTCCTCGTCGCCCGCGACGTCGGCGCCCTGACCCGCGCCATGAGCGCGACGCTGGAAGGGCGGCACCAGAAGAAGACCATGAGCTTGTCGCGCCTGATCCCGGGCCGGAAGCGGAATTTGGGCGTGCCCGGCTTCTTCGAGGATGGCGGCCGCCTGTCGGTCGAGGGGACGAAGGTGTTCGAGGACGACCCGGTCAAGCTGCTGACCCTGTTTGTCAGCGCCGACCAGCACGATCTCGACCTGCACCCCGACGCCTTCTCGGCGGTGATGCGGTCCCTGCCGCTGGTGACGACCCGGCTGCGGCGCGATCCCCGGGCGACGGCGGCCCTGCTGCACATCCTGGCGCATGGCCAGAGACCCTATCGTGTCCTGACCATCATGAACGAGACGGGCCTGCTGGGCCGGTTCCTGCCCGAATGGGGGCGGATCGTCGGCCAGACCCAGTTCAACATGTACCACGCCTATACGGTCGACGAGCACAGTCTGCAGGCGATCGGCATCATCAACGACATCTTCCGGGGCAAGCTGAAGGAAGATCATCCGCTGTCATCCTCCACCATCCACCTGATCGCCGATCTGGAGGTGTTGATGCTGGCCATGCTGCTGCATGACGTCGGCAAGGGCGGGGAGCGGGGTCAGCTCGAGGACGGGGCCATCGCGGCGCGGCGGGCCTGCGAGCGACTGGGCGTCGATCCGCGACGGATCGAACTGGTGGTCTGGCTGGTGCGCAATCATCTGGCGCTCAGCGACTATGCCCAGAAGCGCGACACCTCGGATCCCCAGACCATTCGCGACTTCGCCGAACTGGTCGGTGATCCCGAGCGCCTGCGCCTGCTGCTGGTTCTGACCGTGGCCGATATCCGCGCGGTCGGTCCCGGGGTGTGGAACAGCTGGAAGGGTCAGCTGATCACCAGCCTGTACACCCAGGTCGAGGCCTTGTTCCGGGGCGAGGGGATCGAAGCCATCGATCCGCTGCAGGAACACGCCGCCTTGATCGCCCGCGCCTGCCAGACCGGCGCGGCGGCCGAGACCCGTCAGGGGCCGGGACGGGTCGAGGCCACGACCGAGATCGTGCTGGCCGCCCGCGACCGGCCGGGCCTGTTCGCCGATCTGGCGGCCGTCCTGGCGGCCGCCGGAGCCGATGTCACCGGCGCACGGGTCGCCACGGCGCCGGACGGCACGGTTCTGGACGTGTTTCAGGTGCAGGACGGCGCTGACGCCCCCTATGGCCAGACAGAGCCGCGCCGGCTGACCTCGCTGGTCGCCGCGCTGGAGGCCGCCGCGCGCGACGAGACGGCGGTTCCGGCCCCCGCCATGCCCGCCGCGACGGCCCGACGCGCGGTCTTCGACGTCCGGCCCGTGGTGATGATCGACACCGCCGCCTCTGAAGCCGCCACGGTGATCGAGGTCTCCGGCGCCGACCGGCCGGGCCTTCTGGCCGAGCTGTCGCGCACCTTGAGCGACCACGACCTGTCGATCCGCTCGGCCCACGTTTCCGGCTTCGGGGAACGCGCAGTCGACAGCTTCTATGTCACCGATCGTCGGGGCAGAAAGATCTTCTCCGAACAGCTCCTGAACGAGGTCCAGACGGCCCTTGAAGCGGTGCTGGAGCGCACGCCGGCCGCCCCTGCCGGCCGCCGGATCACCGCCGCCCGCGCCAGCGCCCGCGATGTCTCGGATCTGGGCCGGTGGGTGCGCCGCGTGAACCCCGTTTCGCGCGAGCCGGAAGCGCGCTAAGCGCTTGCCTACGCTGTTCTTGTCCGTCCTTTCGCGCTGTCGTCCCACGAGTCCCGCACCATGAGCCTTGCGCGAAACACCCTGGTCCAGGCCAGTCTGACTCTGGGCAGCCGGCTGCTGGGATTCGCCCGCGACCTGGTCCTGTCGGCCCGTTTCGGTCAGGGACCGATGATGGACGCCTTCACCACCGCCCTGATGCTGCCGAACATGTTCCGGCGCCTGTTCGCCGAGGGCGCCTTCGCCCAGGCCTTCGTGCCCATCTATGGCGGGGTGCGCGAGCGCGACGGCGAAGAAGCCGCCGCTGTCACGGCGTCGGAGGCCCTGTCCTTCATGTTCGCCGTGGTCGCGGGTTTCTGCATCGTCCTGCAGGTCGCCATGCCGTGGATCATGCCGGTGCTTCTATCGGCGTGGAAGGACGACTCGGGCGTCATGTGGGCCGCCGTCACCGCCGCCCAGCTGACCATGCCCTATCTGGCCTGCATGACCATCGCCTCCCTGCTGTCAGGCGTGCTGAACACCGGCGGCCGGTTCGCCCTGTCGGCGGCCGTGCCGGTCTTCCTCAACCTGTGCACCCTCGTGCCCCTGCTGGCCCCGACCTTCCTGCCGACAATGGAGCCGTCGGACACCCTGCTGGCCGTCAGTGCGGCGGTGACCGTGTCCGGCGTCATTCAGGCCGGCCTGCTTTGGTGGGGCGTGCGTCGGTTGGGCATCCGCCTGAAGCTGTCTTGGCCGCGCCTGACCGCCGGAGTGAAGAAGACCCTGGCCCTGGCCATTCCCGGGGTCCTGGCCGGCGGGGCCTTGCAAATCAACTCGGTCGTCAGCCAGTTTCTGACCGGCTCCAACGAGGGCGCCCGGTCGGTGCTGTATAACGCGGACCGTTTGTACCAGCTGCCGCTTGGCCTCGTCGGCGTCGCCATCGGGCTGGCGCTGGTGCCGCGCCTGACCAAGGCCTTCGTGTCCGGCGATCATGAGGGCGGCCGGCGGACGCTGGACGACGGCATCACCCTGTCGATGGCCTTCACCCTGCCCGCCGCCGTGGCCCTGTTCGTCATTCCGTTTGTCATCATCGACGCCACCGTGACGCGCGGAGCCTTCACCAGCCAGGACGCCGCCCGCACCGCTGATGTGCTGCGTCAGTTCGCCTGGGGCGTGCCCGCCTTCGTCCTGGCCAAGGTCCTGACGCCGCCCTTCTTCGCCCGGCAGGACACGCGCAGGCCGATGATCTTCGCCGTCGCCTCGGTGGCGATCACGGTTGTGGTGGGGTCGGGCCTGTTCTTCTGGTTCTCGCGCATCGGCCTGGACGGCGTGCTGGGTCTGGCCATCGCCACCAGCCTGTCGGCCTGGATCAATGTCGCCCTGCTTCTGGGAACCCTGATGCGGGAAAAGGCGTGGACCCCGTCGCCGGCCTTCGTGTCGCGCATCGGTCGGGTCGTCGCCGCCAGCCTGGCCATGGCCTCCCTGCTGCTGGCCGCGGGCATCGGCTACGAGACGCTCAGCCGCCTGTTTCTGGCCAAGGAGGTCGCCGTCGTGGCGATCTGCGGCGCCGGCGCCCTTGTCTATGCGGTCTGCATCGTGCTCTTCCGCGCGGTGACCCCGGCCGAGCTCAAGGCCGTGCTTCGACGTGAACCGGGCGCCGCCGCGCCCACCGGACTGGACTGATGACCGACGCCTCCCCCGAAACGCCCGTTTCCCTGATGCCTGCCTCCGAGGCCCCCGGCTATACCGGCCCGCGCCGTGTGCTCTCGGGCATCCAGGCGTCGGGCGCCCTGCACCTCGGCAACTATCTCGGCGCACTGAAGCGGTTCACCCAGTTGCAGGACGCGGGCGCGCCCTCCTTCCTGTTCGTCGCCGATCTGCACGCCATCACCGTCTGGCAGGACCCGGCCCTGCTGACCGCCCAGACGCGCGAGATCGCCGCCGCCTATCTGGCCTCGGGGCTCGACCCGGCGAAATCGGTGATCTGGCCCCAGTCGGCCGTACGCGCGCACTCGGAACTGGCCTGGATCCTGAACTGCGTCGCCCGCCTCGGCTGGCTGGACCGGATGACCCAGTTCAAGGAGAAGTCGGGCAAGCACAAGGAGCGGTCCAGCGTCGGCCTGTACACCTATCCGGTGCTGCAGGCGGCCGACATCCTGCTGTACAAGGCGACCGAGGTGCCAACCGGCGAGGACCAGAAGCAGCATCTGGAGCTGACCCGCGACATCGCCCAGAAGTTCAACACCGACTTCGGCGCGCCCGGCTTCTTCCCCCTGCCCGAACCCCTGACCCAGGGCCCCGCCCCGCGCGTCATGTCCCTGCGCGACGGCTCGGCCAAGATGTCGAAGTCCGATCCTTCGGACCAGTCGCGCATCAACCTGACTGACGACGCCGACACCATCGCCGGCAAGATTCGCAAGTCCAAAACCGACATGGGCGTCATGCCCCAAGTCGGTGAGGCGCTGGACGACCGCCCCGAGGTCAAGAATCTGATCGCCATCTATGCGGCCCTTTCGGACCAGACGAAGGACGCGGTCACCGCCGAATTCGCCGGCCAGGGCTTCGGCGCCTTCAAACCACGCCTGGCCGACCTTGCCGTCGCCTCCATGGCGCCGATCACCGCCGAGATGCGCCGCCTGATGGCCGACACCGCCGAAATCGACCGGGTGCTGAAGGACGGCGCCGAGCGCGCCGCCGCCATCGCCGATCCGGTCGTGGACGAGGTCAAGAAGATCGTCGGCTTCTGGCGCGCCTGATCTTTTCGGACCCCGTTTTCGCACGGTGACTGGCGCCCGACGGATCAATGACTAGTTTGAGCGCCTGACGCGCCCCTGCGTCCGCCCGTACTCCGACCAAAGCCGCCGCATGACCGAGACCGCTGCCCTGCCCGTCAACGCCATCGAGGTGCGGGGGCTGGAGAAGACCTATGCGGGGACGAAGAAGTCGCCACCCAAGACGGCCCTGCGCGGCGTCGATCTGGTCATTCCGCGCGGTTCGATGTTCGGCCTGTTGGGGCCTAACGGCGCCGGCAAGTCGACCCTGATCAACATCCTGGCCGGGGTGGTCAACAAGACGGGCGGGACCGCCGCCATCTGGGGCCGCGACATCGACGAGCGCCCGCGCGACGCCCGCGCCGCCCTGGGCGTCGTGCCGCAAGAGATCGTGGCCGACGTCTTCTTCACCCCGCGCGAGGCGCTGGAGGTCCAGGCCGGCTTCTATGGCGTGCCGGCCAAGGAGCGCCGCAGCGATGAACTGCTGGCGGCCCTGGGACTGTCCGACAAGGCCCACGCCTATGTCCGCGCCCTGTCCGGCGGGATGAAGCGTCGGCTGATGGTGGCCAAGGCCCTTGTCCACAATCCGCCGATCCTGATCCTTGACGAGCCCACCGCCGGGGTGGACGTCGAACTGCGCCGCCAGCTTTGGGAATACGTCCGCCGGATCAACGCCGAGGGCGTGACCATCCTGCTGACCACCCACTATCTGGAAGAGGCGCAGGAGCTCTGCGACACGATCGCCATCATGAACCGGGGTTCGGTCATCGCCTGCGAGCCGACGCCGCAACTGCTACGCCGTCTGGACACGCGAAACGTCGTGGTGACGCCCGAGGGAGAGCTGAACGGCCTGCCGACGGTCAAGGGTTTCGACGTGGTCGCCCGGGCCAACGGCGCCTTCGCCATCAGCTACAAGAAGGGCCAGTCGTCAGTCGAACAGGTTCTGGCCGCCGTCCGCGCCGCCGGGGTGACGATCGCCGACATCACGACCGAGGATCCGGATCTGGAGGACGTCTTCCTGGCCCTGACCTACAATGACGCCAGCCAGGTCAGTCCGACGAAGGACTAGGAGTCAGGGAGTAGGGAGTAGGGAGTAGGGCGGATTACAAGGCCGGGGGGACGGCTAAGATTTGCCACCTGGTCCCTAACCTCTATTCCCTCCTTTAGACCACCATCACCGTGCCGAGCAGCAGGGTCGCGCCCGAACGGCGAAGGGTGGCGTTAGTGGCCGCCTGAAGGTCGCGGTGCAACTGTTCGATGTCCGGCGGAGCGCCGGGACGCAGGCGCGACCCCGCCACCTGGACCACGGAATTATAGGCGGCGCGCAGTCTGGGCGCTTCCTGCTGGGCCCGCACTCGCAGGGCCTCGTCCTGAATATTGATCCCCGTCTCGACGGTCATCACGCCATTGCGGCCATCCGGTCGCACGATGGTCGCCGTCACGGTGGGAAAGCGCACATAGGCGTCGACCGCCTTGGACTCCCCGCCCTCGGATGAGGACGCCCGGGCGGGCGCGGCGACCGTGGCGGCGAGCAGGCCAAGGGCGGCGGGGGCGAGGCTGAAGAGGGCGCGGCGATCCATGGATCCAGACTAGGGAAGACGCCTTAAATCCGGGTTACGTTCGACCCTTGGCGTTCCCGACGGCCAGGTTGGCGAGCGTGCGCAGGTCTTCGCGGTCGATGTCCAGCGGCTCCCCGAAGGTCTGGAGCGCGGCGTCGATATCGGCCTCGCTGATCGTCAGATGATGCACGGGCGACTGCGAGGGCGGAACCGGCCTGTGCGGATAGGAGTGTCCGGAAATGCGATGGAACAGCAATCCCGCGGCGACCAGAAGCACGGCGTTTATCGCTACGGGCGCCAGGGCGTAGCCGAACCCGTGCGACGCCAGAACCGGCCCGCCCAGCGCCGCGACCAGGGCCGTGCCGCCGCCCGGCGGATGGAGGCAGCGGGCCATGGACATGGCGGCGATGGCGATGGCCACGGCGAGGGCGCTGGCGATCATCGGGTCGGGCACGACATGGGCGACGGCGACGCCGACCAGGGCCGCGATGACATTGCCGCCGACGATCGGCCAGGGCTGCGCCAGAGGACTGGCGGGGACCGCGAACAACAGTACCGCCGAGGCGCCCATCGGCGCGGCCAGCAACAGGGCCAGCGGTGTTTCAGCGCCCAGGATCATCCTTGAGACCAGTCCGGTCAGGCCGATGCCGAACAGGGCGCCGACGCAGGCGATCGCGCGATCGCGCAGGGTCGCGCCGGCGAGCAGGGGCCGGAACGACATCATGGGGCGAACGTGGTCATGAAGGCTCTGTATCGACGCCGGCGCGACTCGCAAAGGGTCAGACGTGCAGGCTCAACTCGCTGCGCCTGAGGTCGATATGGACGGCCTTGAACAATCTGAGGACATCCAGCCCGATCAGCATGGCCGGCCGATCCTCAAGGTCCCAGATCCGAAAGCTATGGAAGTCGCCTACCGCGACGGCGAGGTTGAAGACCGAGAAACCCGCCAGTCCCAGCGACGGCAGAAGCATCGCCTGACCGGTTGTGACCTCGCCGGTCGGGCTTTCGATCCGTCGGACGTCCTGCCCATCCCGGGGCATGAGGGGTGTAGCGGCGCCAGCACGGGCGGCGGCGCGGTTCAGGATCGTTCCCTCGGCGCCCGAGTCGACGATGGCGACGGCCGGCGTGCGGCCGGTCATGGCGGGAACCATCAGCAGGTTGCCGAACCGCCTTTCGCCGGCCACGACAAGCGGGATGCCCGGCGTGTGTCCGGCGTGAAACCCCCTCGGGGGCATGGCCGACCGGCCGATACGGGCGCTGCCGGCGCCCCGAAAATTGAGAATCACCTTGCCGTCGATCAGCAGATCGCATCCCAGCAGGCCGTCGAGACCGCCCATGGCCAGTCGACTGCCGACAGCGAGCCGTACATCCCGCGCGTCAAGGGTTCCGCTCTGCATCCGGTTCATGCGCACGGTCGGCACGACCTCGCGGCCGACAAGGGTGTGCATGCCGATCATGCCCAGAGACGTGAGCTGAAGACGTAGCAGAAGGTCGTCGGAAATGACCGAGGCGTTGGCGGCGGTGTCGACCATGAACTGAAAGGGGCCTTCGCCATTCAGAAGGACCGGCACGGTGGCCCGTCCACGATGCAGCCCCAGGGACCCGAACGAATCCTGACGGGCAAGGGCCGGCGACGCCGCCGCCAAGGCGCCCGCTCCCCCCGCCACGAATATACGCCGTGTGACCATTCGGTCTTAATCCTCCAGCCGCGATGAAGCTCTCTCCGCTCGGGCTTGGCAACACGGCGTCGACAGACCCTCGACCGACGGGGAAGACATAAGGACATCCTTATACGTTTATTGCCCCCGACCGCGCGCCGGGGTATAGCCGCCGCCAATCGAAACATCCGCGAACCGGCGAGGAGCCCTCCGCATGACCGACTACATCGTCCGCGACATCTCGCTCGCCCCCTTCGGCAACAAGGAAATCGCGATCGCCGAGACCGAAATGCCGGGCCTGATGGCTCTGCGCGAGGAGTTCGGCAAGCAGCAGATTCTCAAGGGCGCCCGCATCGCCGGCTCGCTGCACATGACGATCCAGACCGCCGTCCTGATCCAGACGCTGGAAGCCCTGGGCGCCGACGTCCGCTGGGCCTCGTGCAACATCTTCTCGACCCAGGACCACGCCGCGGCGGCCATCGCCGCCAACGGCACCCCGGTATTCGCCACCAAGGGCGAGACCCTGGAGGAGTACTGGGACTACGCCCACAAGATCTTCGAATGGTCGGACGGCGGCTATCCGAACCTGATCCTCGACGACGGCGGCGACGCGACCCTGCTGTGCGTGCTCGGCCCCAAGGCTGAAAAAGACCTCAGCCTGCTGGCCAACCCGCAGAACGAGGAAGAGGAAGCCCTGTTCGCGGTGATGAAGCGCTACATCGCCGAGAAGCCTGGCTTCTACTCGGCCATCCGCGACGCCATCGGCGGCGTGTCGGAAGAGACCACCACGGGCGTTCACCGCCTGTACGAAATGGCCAAGAAGGGCGACCTGCCGTTCCCCGCCATCAACGTCAACGACAGCGTCACCAAGTCCAAGTTCGACAACCTGTACGGCTGCCGTGAATCGCTGGTCGACGCGATCCGTCGCGGCACCGACGTCATGCTGTCGGGCAAGGTCGCCGTGGTCTGCGGCTACGGCGACGTGGGCAAGGGCTCGGCCGCTTCGCTGCGCAACGGCGGCGCCCGCGTCATCGTCACCGAGATCGACCCGATCTGCGCCCTGCAGGCCGCGATGGAAGGTTATGACGTCCAGACGCTCGAAGACGTCGCCGACAAGGCCGACATCTTCGTCACCACGACCGGCAACAAGGACGTCATCCGCGTCGAGCACATGCGCGCGATGAAGAACAACGCCATCGTCTGCAACATCGGTCACTTCGACTCGGAGATTCAGGTCGCTGGCCTGAAGAACTTCAAGTGGGACGAGATCAAGCCGCAGGTCCACCACATCGAGTTCCCGGACGGCAAGAAGATCATCCTGCTGTCGGAAGGCCGTCTGGTGAACCTGGGCAACGCCACGGGTCACCCCTCGTTCGTGATGTCGGCGTCCTTCACCAACCAGACGCTGGCCCAGATCGAACTGTGGACCAACATCAAGTCCTACGAGAACGAGGTCTATACCCTGCCCAAGCACCTCGACGAGAAGGTCGCCATGCTCCACCTCGGCAAGCTGGGCGCCAAGCTCACCGTGCTGACGCCGGATCAGGCCGCCTACATCGGCGTGCCGACCGAAGGCCCGTTCAAGCCGGAAGCCTACCGGTACTAGAACACGGCCGTCATCCTCGGGCTCGACCCGAGGGCCGGGCGCAGAGCAATGATACAAGGAAGCGGCGCACCAGTCCTGGTGCGCCGCTTCTTCCTTTCTGACGGCCGATCGTCCGATCCTCGGGTCGAGCCCGGGGGATGACGGCGTCGAGGGTCATGCCGCCAGCGAAATCCCGCCAACATCGTCGTCGCGGCCGGTCAGACTGCATTCGAAATCGGCCAGCAGGTCGATGAGCTCCTCGGCCGAGGGAGCTGGCTTGTCCTTGCCCATCCGGTAATTCCAGAAGCTGACGATGTGCTGGACCGCCCCGAGCCGCTCGCCCAGCTTGGCGAACAGATGCGGCGCATCGCGCAGGAAGTCGCGGAAAGCGGTCGGCCGGCCTTCCTGGGTCAGGCCCCGGAAGGCGTCGTCATAGATGCGCAGCATGGCGGCCGTGCTCTCGCAGGTCGCCAGGATGCGGCGATGAACGGTCTCGCGGGCGCGGCCCAGAGCAATCGACTGCTGGCTGGTCGGTCTTCCGCGCGGCTTGGCCCGACGCACCGCCTCGATGACCGGGCCGACATCGCCGATCACGCCCCGCAGCACCCATTTGTAATAGAGGAACCCCTTCCAGCAGAAGACGCCTTCCTCATACTCCTCGGGCGCCAGACGCAGCGTCATGCCCAGGGCGCTGAGGTCCTGGCCGGCGGAGTTCGACAGAATCTTGGCGCTGAGCACGGCCACCGGATTGTCGGCGGCGAGGTCGGCGTCGGGACCGAGGCACAGGTCGACCAGGGGCGCGATCTCATCGCCGACGAAAGCCGTCATGGCGATCAGGTCGGCTTCGCTGAGATTGAAATAACAGGGCGCCGGGGTGACGCCGTTGCGGCGCAGCTGTTCGCGCAACAGGAAGGGGTCCAGCCCCGGCAGGGCGTCCATGACCTTGAGCGTATGCAGGTCCGGATGGTCCGGCCCG
>Ga0247808_10001251_pt1 | contig 12322 bp, 13 predicted proteins | sample UWRJL089202R1_FD_179914 | JGI IMG/M metagenome (GOLD analysis project Ga0247808, IMG submission 179914) | Plant litter microbial communities from Arlington Agricultural Research Station in Wisconsin, United States - UWRJ-L089-202R-1 | ecosystem: Environmental > Terrestrial > Plant litter >... | reverse complement strand
CCGCCCTGGCGCCGTCGCAGGCCACGCCCTTCAGGTATGCGTCCAGGGAATTGGCCGGGATATCCTCCCACGCCGCCTCTTCCGTGAAGCGGTCGGTCTGGACGCCGTCGGGGCCGTATTCTGTCGTGGCGACGAGCCGGACCTGCTCCGCCGCGCACTGGAATTGATAGTCGTCGACGGTGTAGCTGTAGTCCCCGGCCAGCGCGGCCAATGGGGCCCGGGCCAGCCGGACGCTGACCGGGTCGCCCGTCGTCAGGCTGGTCAGGTCCGCCAGATAGGCTCGCGTCCCGCTGCGCGAGAATGGCGTCCAGTCCTCGGTCGCGGCCGGGGCGACTGGCGGGGCCGCATCCTGCGCCAGCGCGGCCACCGGCATAACCCCGATGGCAAGCGCCATCGCGGCCCCTTTGAAGGCTATCGAGTTCATCCGTGTTCCCTCCCCGGAACAGTGACATCCCCGCCGCGATATCATCAGCGGAACCCCCGATTGGCAAGCCTGCCGGTCGGGCGTACGCGCCGTGATCGACTTCCGCCACGATCGCGCGTTATCGCCCGATGATGACCCGCATCCTTCTGTGCTTTCTGCTGATCCTCTCGGCCCCTGTATTGTCTGGTCCCGCCGTCGCATCGGCCCAGACGTCACCGCCGCCCTTTTCGTCCGATCGGATTGTGGTGACGACTCAGGGTGCGGGGCCCGACATCATCCTGATCCCCGGCCTCGCCTCGACCAGCGAGGTCTGGCGCCGGACGGCCGAGCGTCTGGACGATCGCTACCGGGTCCATCTTGTCTCGATCCGGGGCTTCGGCGACGTTCCCGTCGGCGCTAACGGTCAGGGACCAGTTCTCGGTCCCGCCGCCAACGAGATCCGGCGCTATATCGCCGTCCAGCATCTGGACCGCCCGGCCATCGTCGGCCATTCGATGGGCGGACTGATCGCCCTGCGGGTCGCGGCCGATGCCCCCCGTTCGGTGGGTCGGGTCATGGTCGTCGACGCCGCCGCCTTCTTTCCCGCGCTGATCAGCGCGGGCGCCACCGTCGGTGATGTCGAACCGCTGGCCCGCATCGCCTATCAGGCCCTCATGTTCCTCGGCAGCGACGCCCTGAGGGCGCAGGGCGGCATGATGAGCGATCAACTGGGCGGCGCCTCCGACAGCCTGTTCGGCTCGGTCGGCTGGCAGGGTGGGGACCGCGCGACCCTGGCCCAGAGCCTGTATGAGGTCATGACCACGGACCTCCGGTCCCGACTGTCGTCGATCAGTGCGCCCGTGACCGTGGTCTATGGCTGGAGCCCCGACGACGCCTCGCCCCGCGCCCATGTCGACGGCCTGTTCCGCTCCAGCTACGCCAGCCTGCGGGACCCGGCGACCTTTGAACGGATCGAGGGCGCCGAACACATGGTCATGATCGACCAGCCGACCCGCTTCATGGCGGCGCTGGACCGGTTCCTCAGCCGATAGAAGCCAAGGCTTCCAGCACGCCCTTGCCATAGCGATCCAGCTTGGTCTGGCCGACGCCGGACAGCCGGCCAAGAGCATCGAGGCTGCCCGGCTCGGCCTGGGCGATCTCCAGCAGGGTCTTGTCCTGGAAGATGACATAGGGCGGCACGTGCTGCTCGGCGGCCCGGTCGCGACGCCAGGCGCGCAGGGCCTCGAACCGGGCGCGGACGTCGGCGTCCAGCGCCTCGACGGCGGCGTTCCGATCGTTGCGGGTCCGTTCGCGCGGGGCGCCCGCCCCCGCCCGGACAACGGCCTTGCGGACCTCGATCGGCCGCTCGTTGCGATAGACGGCGCGGACCGCCTCGGCTTCGCCCAGCCCGACCAGCGGCTTGCCGTCGTTCGGGTCCTCGACCAGCAGGCCCTCGAACAGCAGGTGGTCGACGACGTCGCGCCAGCTATTGGCCGACAGGTCCTTGCCGATGCCCCATGTCGACAGGGCCTGTTCCCACGGCTGGACGTCCTTCGTCTTGCCAAGCAGGTGATCGACGACCCGGCCACGCCCGAACCGGCCGCCCAGACGCTGGACGGCGGCGAGGGCCTTCTGGGCCGGAACGACGGCGTCGAACATGGCCGGCGGATCGGTGCAGATGTCGCAGACGCCGCACGGATCGGCGCCGGTCTCGCCGAAATAGCGCCGCACCGCCTGTGGACGGCAGAGGGCGCCGTCCAGCATGGCGAACAGGCGGCGGGCCTTCTGCACCTGCACCGCCTTGACCTCCTCGGCCATCGGCCGGCCATCGAGCCGCTTCAGGGTCCATGCGATGTCGGAGGGGCCGTACAGGGTGATGCCCTCGGCCGGTTCGCCGTCACGGCCCGCCCGGCCGATCTCCTGCCAGTAGGCCTCGAGGCTGCCCGGCGGATCGGCGTGGATGACGAAGCGGACGTCAGCCTTGTCGACCCCCATGCCGAAGGCAATGGTCGCGACCATGACGGCGCCGTCCTCGGCCAGGAACCGCTCCAGCCGCCGGTCGCGATCGGCTGTGCCCATGCCGGCGTGATAGGCGATGGCGTTGGTGCCGGCGTCGCGCAGGGCCTGGGCCACCCGGTCGCAGGCGTCGCGGGATCCGCAATAGACCACGCCGGACTTGCCCTTGCGCTGGCGCACCAGATCGATGACGTGGGCGTCGGTCCGGGCGCGGGACGCGGACTCCTTGCGCTCGGCCGAGAGCTGCAGGTTCGGGCGGGCGAAGCTGTCGACGAAGACCTCGGCCCCGTCCAGCCGCAGGGAGCGGACGATGTCGTCGCGGGTCCGGGCGTCGGCGGTGGCGGTGACTGCGATGCGCGGCACGCCGGGAAACAGCTCGGCCAGCCTGCCCAGGGTGCGATAGTCGGGCCGGAAATCGTGTCCCCATTGCGAGACGCAGTGGGCTTCGTCGATGGCGATCAGGCTCAGCGGCAGTTCATGCAACCGGTCGATCAGATGGGGCTGGGCCAGACCTTCGGGCGAGACGTACAGCAGGTCCAGTTCTCCGGCCCGCGCCGCCCGCCAAATGGCCGAGCGGTCATCCATCGAGACGCCGGAATCCAGCCGGGCGGCGGCCACGCCCTGCTGCTTCAGGGCCTCGACCTGATCGGTCATCAGGGCGATCAGCGGAGAGACGACCAGTCCGAGGCCGGGCCTGAGAATGGCGGGAATCTGGTAGCAGACGCTCTTGCCGCCGCCGGTCGGCAGGACGGCCAGGACATCGCGCCCGGCCAGGACTTCGGCGACGACCGAAGCCTGCAGACCCCGGAACCCGGTATGGCCCCAGATCCGGTGAAGCGTGTCGCGCGCCTGATCCATGCCGGGCAGGGCAGGGTGGAGCGAGGCGGTTGAGTCGGCGGGCATCGGGCGCTTGTGCCCGATCTGTTCCGGGGTGTCACGACATCCTCCCCGCCCTGATGGACGGGGAGGACGATTGCGGCCCTAGTTCTGGCTGACGTCGCCCGAACCGGTCAGGTTCTGGCGCAGGGTCGCCGGGCGCGAGGTCAGGGTGACGTCGCCCGAACCGCTGATCGAGACGGTGGCGGCGCCGGTCGGAGCGACCGAGGCCTCGCCGCTGCCCGAGATGTCGACGCGGGCGTCGACGGTCTGCAGCGACTCCAGATCGGCGTCGCCCGACCCCGTGACGTCCAGCGTCAGGGCGCGGGTGCGGCCGTCGGCCCGGACGTCGCCGGAGCCCGTGATGTCGATGTCCAGCGCATCCTGGTCATAGCCGCTGAGGATCAGGTTTCCCGACCCGGCCATGTCGAAGCTGTTGATCGACGGGGCGGTGACGACGACGCGGACGAACTCGCTGCCGACCCAGACGCCGCGACCGTCGCCGCGTCGGCCGAAGACGACCTTCTCCTCACGCCGGCCGTCCTCGCCGGTCAGGGTCAGGCGATCACCTTCCAGACGGACACGGTTCACCAGGGCCGGCGAGCCGGTGATGGTGACGCCCGGCGTATCGCCCTGGACGTATTCGACGTCGGCCGCCATCTGGACGGTCAGGCTGTCGCCGCCGGTCCAGGCCAGGGTGCGGGTGGCCTCGGCCGGTTCGGTTCCGTCGGCCCGCTCGATGGACAGGACGTCGCCGTCGCCGTCGTGAAAGGTCCAGGCCCAGCCGTGGCGGGCCATGTCCCGGCCGCCGACGGCGAAGGCGCCGCCGAGGGTGACGAGGGACAGCACGAAGGCGGCCCCGGCGATGATGAAGAGGGTGCGGATCATGCCGGATCTCCCGAGACAGGGTTGGAGGCGTAGGGGTCCAGGGCCGGCTTCAGCAGCCGGTAGTGAAGACGGGCGAACCAGACCAGGCCGTTGACCAGCCAGATGGTGAAGACCGCCAGCAGGGCGCCGAAGAAGACGGCGGACGCCATCAGCCCCAGACCGCCGAGGAAGGCGGCGACGCCTCCGCCGGGGAAGCCCGCGAACGGACCGGCGACCATCACGACACCGCCCGAGAAGAACAGGGCGATGACCGCGACGGCCAGGCCGAACAGGGTGCCGATCACGCCCATCAGCAGGGGCAGCAGGATCAGGATGTCGATCGCGCCCAGACCCAGGACCGCGAAGACGGCGGCCGCGGCGGCCGACGGGTTCTGTTCCTGGCGCCAGCGCCTGATGCCGGCCTCGGCCTTCAGTTCGCGCGCCAGACGATCGGGATCGCCCAGGGCCGAGGCGACCTCGGCTTCGGAGCGGCCGGCCTCGGCGCCGTCGTCGAAATGGGCCTCGTAGTCGTTGAGGATTTCGGCGGCGGTCGAGGTCGGCAAACCGACGAGGCCCCGCTTCAACCGGGCAAGGAAGTCGGCGCGCGTCATTGGTCGTCTCCAGTCGTGACGGGTGCGGGAACGGAAAGCGTCGGGGCGGGGTCCAGCAGGACCGCGTCGACGGCGTCGGTGAAGGTCTTCCAGTCGGCGGTCTGGACGGCCAGGGCCGAGCGGCCGGCGTCCGACAGACGATAGTATTTGCGCGAGGGGCCCGCCGATGATTCGACCAGATAGGTCTCGACCAGGCCATCCGACTGCATCCGCCGCATCAGCGGGTAGATGGTGCCCTCGCCCATGTCGATCGCATCCGACAGGCGGCTGGCGATCTCGTAAGCATAGCTGTCGGCTCTCGCCAGAAGGGCCAGGACACATAATCCCAGCACTCCCTTCTTCAGTTGTATCTCTATGGTTTCAGGCACCGTGTGGTCTCCTCTGATGGGGAGAGATTATGGCAAGGTACTATGCGCTGCAAGGTAGCTGTCGAAACATGACAGCGATTTAATAGACAACCCTGACGACTGTGCGGCTTCTTGGCCGCCTTGATCGCTTGGCAAGTGCGAAACGAGCCGATATGGACCGGCCCTGAAACGCCGTGGCTTTCGAGTCCGGCGGGCCTTGCGACTCGCTCGCAAACGCCTGTTGCAGATGGGTTTAAGAGGAATTCCGCATGGGACTGGGCACACGAGCCCTGAAAGCTGCCGGAGGCCTGATGGCCGCCGCGTCTTTCTCCGTCTTCGCCGCGACGCCGTCGTGGGCCAAGGACCTGATGGGTCAGCCGACTCCGGGCGGGATCGACCTCCAGCCGGCGGCCTCGCCGCTGAAGCATGAGGCGATCTGGTTCCACAACGCCATCCTGCTGCCGATGTGCTTCCTGATCTCCGGCTTCGTGCTCGCGCTGATCATCTGGATCGTCATCCGCTACAACAAGAAGTCCAACCCGACGCCTGCGCGCTGGGCCCACAAAACCCTGGTCGAGGTCATCTGGACGGTGCTGCCCGTCATGATCCTGGTCGGGATCTCGCTGTTCTCGTTCCGCCTGCTGTTCGCCTATCACGACATGCCGACGCCGGACCTGACCATCAAGGCCACCGGCAATCAGTGGAACTGGGCCTACGAATATCCGGACCAGGGCGTGCCGGAGTACATCTCCAACATGCTGCCGGAGGCCGAGGCCAAGGCGAAGAACGTGCCCTATCGTCTGGCCGCCGACGAACCGATCGTCGTGCCGGTCGGCAAGACGGTCCGCGTGCTGGTCACCGCCGCCGACGTCATTCACGCCTTCGCCCTGCCGGCCTTCGGCCTGAAGACCGACGCCGTCCCGGGCCGGGTCAACGAGACCTGGTTCCGCGCCGAGCGTGAAGGCGTCTTCTACGGTCAGTGCTCGGAACTGTGCGGCGACGACCACGCCTTCATGCCCATCGAGATCCATGTCGTCTCCCAGGCCGCCTTCGCCCGGTGGGTCGTCTCCAAGGGCGGCTCGATGACGCCGAAGACCGCCGCCGAGGCTCCGGGCGGAACGACCGCCCAGATCGCCGCCGGAACCGAAGGCGCGCCTACCGCCGCCGACGCCGCCGTCCCGGCCGCCGCCGGCATCCCGACCGCCGAAACCGCGACGACGCCGACCGCCACCGCTCCTGCCGCCGCGGCTCCCGCCGCGACGCCGGCCCAGTAACGCTCCACGAGCCCGCACAGACATGGCCACCGACATCACCGCAGACACCGATCACGTCACGACCGGCCCGGGGCACGACTCCCACGCCGAGCATGATCACAAGCCCGGGTTCTTCACCCGCTGGTTCCTGTCCACCAACCACAAGGACATCGGCACCCTGTACCTGCTGTTCGCCATCATGGCGGGCATCGTGGGCGGCGCCCTGTCCGGCCTGATCCGCTGGGAACTGGCCGAGCCGGGCATCCAGATCTTCAAGGAAGGCTCCGGCATCCAGCTGTTCGGCCTCGTCGAACAGTCCAAGCACGGCTATAACGCCGTCGTCACCGCCCACGCCCTGATCATGATCTTCTTCATGGTCATGCCGGCGATGATCGGCGGCTTCGGCAACTGGTTCGTTCCGATCATGATCGGCGCGCCGGACATGGCCTTCCCGCGCATGAACAACATCTCGTTCTGGCTGCTGGTCGCGGCCTGGGTGCTGCTGATCATGTCCATGTTCGCCGATGGCGGCACGGGACGCGGCGCCGGCGGCGGCTGGACCATCTATCCGCCGCTGTCCAGCAAGGGCGCGCCGGGGCCGGCCATGGACCTCGCAATCTTCGCCCTGCACGTCGCGGGCGCCAGCTCGATCCTGGGCGCGATCAACTTCATCACCACCATCTTCAACATGCGCGCGCCGGGCATGACCCTGCACCGGATGCCGCTGTTCGCATGGTCGGTGCTGATCACCGCCTTCCTGCTGCTGCTGTCGCTGCCCGTCCTGGCCGGCGCCATCACCATGCTGCTGGCCGATCGCAACTTCGGCACCAGCTTCTTCGACCCGGCCGGCGGCGGCGACCCCGTCATGTTCCAGCACCTGTTCTGGTTCTTCGGCCACCCGGAAGTGTACATCCTGATCCTGCCAGGCTTCGGCATCATCAGCCACATCGTCTCGACCTTCAGCCGCAAGCCGGTCTTCGGGTATCTGGCGATGGCCTACGCCATGGTCGCCATCGGCTTCATCGGCTTCATCGTGTGGGCGCACCACATGTACACGGTCGGCATGACGGTGAACCTGCGCGCCTATTTCGTCGCCGCCACCATGATCATCGCCGTGCCCACGGGCGTGAAGATCTTCAGCTGGATCGCGACGATGTGGGGCGGCTCGATCAGCTTCAAGACGCCCATGCTGTGGGCCATCGGCTTCATCTTCCTGTTCACCGTCGGCGGCGTGACCGGCGTGGTCCTGTCCAACGCGGGCATCGACTACAGCCTGCATGACACCTATTACGTGGTCGCCCACTTCCACTACGTCCTGTCGCTGGGCGCCGTGTTCGCAATCTTCGCCGGCTTCTACTACTGGTTCGAGAAGATGTTCGGCGTGAAATACAACGAGTTCCTCGGCGCGACCCATTTCTGGATCATGTTCGTCGGCGTGAACCTGGTGTTTTTCCCGCAGCACTTCCTGGGCCTGCAAGGCATGCCGCGTCGCTACGTCGACTACCCGGACGCCTTCCACCTGTGGAACGAAGTGTCCTCGATCGGCTACGTCATCACCATCATCGGCGTGGGCGTCTTCCTCGTCATGCTGGCCGAGGCGGCGATCCGTCGTCGTCCGGGCGTCGCCAACCCCTGGGGTGAAGGCGCCACGACCCTGGAATGGACCCTGTCCTCACCCCCGCCGCACCACCAGTTCAACGAGCTGCCGGTGGTGAAGGGCGACGACCACTAGTCCGAGACCTGTATAACGAACCCGGGGGCCGCTCTTTCGATACCGAAAGAGCGGCCTTTGCGTTCAACGAGCATCCATGACCAAGACCGCCGCCACTCCCGTGATCTCGACCGCCCAGCCGGAGGATTTCTTCCAGTTGCTGAAGCCGCGCGTGATGTCGCTGGTGGTCTTCACCGGCGCGACCGGCCTCGCCGTGGCGCCGGGCGCCATGAACCCGGTCGTGGCGGCCATCGCCATCCTGTGCATCGCCGTGGGCGCGGGCGCCGCCGGGGCCCTGAACATGGCGCTGGAAGGCGAGACCGACGCCCTGATGCGCCGCACCCGTGGCCGCCCCGTCGCCGCCGGCCGCGTGAACAAGAACGACGCGATGGCCTTCGGCTGCATCCTGTCGCTGTTCTCCGTCATGCTGCTGGGGATGAACACCAACTGGCTGGCCGCCGGTCTGCTGGCCCTGACCATCGTCTATTACGCCGGTTTCTACACCCTGATGCTGAAGCGTCGGACGCCCCAGAACATCGTCATCGGCGGGGCGGCGGGCGCCTTTCCGCCTGTCATCGGCTGGGCGGCGGCGACGGGATCGGCGCCGTGGCAGGCCTGGCTGCTGTTCGCCATCATCTTCCTGTGGACCCCGCCGCACAGCTGGGCCCTGGCCCTCTATTCCGCGGGCGACTACGCCAAGGCGGGCATCCCGATGATGCCGGTGGCGCGGGGCGCGAAATCAACACGCCTGCAGATCCTGATCTACAGCCTGATCTTCGTACCGGTGGCGATCGCGCCGGGCCTGGTCGGCATGGGCGGCTGGATCTATCTGGCGGTGTCGATCCTGGGCGGTCTGGGCTTCCTTGGTCTGGCCTTCCGGCTGTGGCGGTCGAAGGCCGGCGACAGCGTCGGCGCCGAGGGGCCGGACAAGGCCGAGGCCGTGGGGCGAGAGGCCGCATTGTACGATGTGAAGGCCCAGTCCAAACCCGCCCGGAACCTGTTCGCCTTCTCCATCCTGTATCTCATGGCGCTGTTCGCGGCGCTGCTGGTCGAGCATCTGTCCAACCTGCCGACCGTTTCCTTCTAGGTGTTGCCGTCATGCCGACCTTCTTCCTGCGACTGACCCCCGAAGAAGTCGCCGCCCGCAAACGCCGCAATGTGTGGATCGCCCTGGGACTGGTGGCCTTCATCGTCCTGTTGTTCACGACCACCTTCCTGCGGATGATGCATAACCAGAAGGTCGCACACCAGGCCAACGCCGCCATCGCAGCGGCGGCCCCCGCGACCGCCGGCCAGGGCGCGATGTCGCCGCCGTCGACGGTGTCCGGCCAGTGAAACGCTCCAACCTGATCGCCCTGGTCTGCGGCGTCGGCGTCCTGGCCATGACCGGCGCGGCCTTCGCCGCCGTGCCCCTGTACCGGATGTTCTGTCAGGCCACCGGCTTCGACGGCACGGTGATGAAGGCGGACAAGGCGCCCGACACCATTCTGGACCGGATGGTCACCATCCGTTTCGACACCAATGTCCGCGACCTGCCGATGACCTTCCGGGCCGAGCAGACGACCCAACGGGTCCGCATCGGCGAGACCGGCATGGCCTATTTCGACGTGACCAACACCTCTGACAAGCCGATCCAGGCCGTGGCCTCGTACAATGTGGTTCCGGAATACACCGGGCCGTATTTCCAGAAGCTGCAGTGCTTCTGCTTCGACAGCCAGACCATCCAGGCGGGCGAGACGCGGCAGTTCCCGGTGCAGTATTTCGTGGCGCCCGAGCTGGCCACGGACCGCGAGGCCCGGGGCGCGACGGAAATCACCCTCAGCTACACCTTCTATCCGTCCAAAGACGCGCCTGCGGGCACTGGCGCGGCCGGATAGGCGACGCTATAGCCCGTGTAACGACTCTCGACCGTTCCAAGAGATAATGATGGCCGATTCCCACGCCGCTCCGAAGCACGACTACCATCTGGTCAATCCCAGTCCCTGGCCGCTGCTGTCCTCGATCTTCACGGTCCTGATGATGGTCGGCGCCGTGGTCTGGATGCGCGGCCTCTATGGTCTGGAAGCCGGCACCAAATGGCTGTTCCTCGTCGGTCTGGCCGGCGTGCTGGTCACAGCCGGCTGCTGGTGGTCCGACGTGGTCAAGGAATCCAAGGCGGGCGACCACACCCCCGTCGTCTCGATCGGCCTGCGCTACGGCATGGTGCTGTTCATCGCGTCGGAGATCATGTTCTTCGCCGCCTTCTTCTGGATGTTCTTCGAGATGGCCCTGTTCACGGAAGCCCGCGCGGGCATTCCGGAAGTGGGCAACTGGGCCGAGACGGCCGCCGCCTGGTCGACCTGGCCGCCCAAGGGCGTCGAGGTTCTCAGCGCCTGGCACCTGCCGCTGCTGAACACCGTGACCCTGCTGCTCAGCGGCTGCACGGTCACCTGGGCGCACCACGCGCTGCAACAGGGCGACCGCAAGGGCGCAAAGCTGGCCCTGTTCCTGACCATCGGCCTGGGGATCTTCTTCACCTGCATCCAGGCCTACGAATATTTCGAGATCCTGCACGAGAACCTGTTCTTCAACGAAGAGGCCGTGAACTCGGGCCTGTACGGCTCGATCTTCTTCATGGCTACGGGCTTCCACGGCTTCCACGTCCTGCTGGGCACCATCTTCCTGGCCGTCTGCCTGATCCGCCTGCTGGCCGGTGACTTCACCCCCCAGAAGCATTTCGGCTTCGAGGCCGCCGCTTGGTACTGGCACTTCGTCGACGTGGTCTGGCTGTTCCTGTTCGCCTTCGTCTACGTCACCTTCGGCTGAGCCGCGGTTGAGCGAAGACCCGCTCCTGATACCCAAAGCGCCGGCCCGGGACCTCGTGTCCCGGGCCGTTTCTTCTGGACCCGACGGCGCCGTCGATTCGATCCGCGCCGGCCTGCTGGGCCGCTGTCCCCACTGTGGTCAGGGGCGACTGTTCGCCGGCTTCCTGAAGATCCGCCCGGCCTGCGAGGCCTGCGGCTATGATCTGCGGAAGATCGAGACCGGAGACGGCCCGGCCACCTTCATCATGCAGATCGCGGGCTTTCTGGTCGCCTTCTCGGCCCTCTATGTCGAAATCCGCTACCATCCGCCGATGTGGCTGCATCTGATCATCTGGATTCCGCTGGTGGGCGTCCTGTCTCTGGCCCTGATGCGGCCGGGCAAGGGACTGATGACAGCGCTGCAGTACCGCAATTCGAAAGAAGCCCCGTGAAGCGTTTTCCGTGGTTCCTGACCCTGTTCACGGCGCCCGCCCTGGCCATGCTGATCGGTCTTGGCGTCTGGCAGGTCCAGCGGCTGCAGTGGAAGGAGGCGCTGATCGATCAGGCAGACGCCGCGGCCGGCGCCCCGCCCGCCGCCCTCGCCGAGGTTCTGGCCGCCCGTGATCCCGAGTTCAGGAAGGCGCTGGTCGTCTGCCCCGGCCTGCCGACCGCGCCCTATGTCGAGTTGCAGTCGATCATCGAGGGCGAGGCCGGGTCGCGGCTGCTGTCGATCTGTCATGCGCCCGGACAGGCGAAGCCCTTCATCATCGACCGGGGCTTCGTGGCCGACACCGTCTCGGCCAGACCCCGGGTGGCGGAATCGACCCTGCCCCTCTCCATCCTCGTCGAGCTGCGCCGCACCCCGCATCCGGGCGCCATGTCGCCGCCGCCGTCGAACGGCCGCTTCTACGCCCGCGACAGCGCAGCGATCGCCGCGGCCCTGGGATCGTCCGATCCGTCGGAGTTCACCTTCTTCGCCCTGTCGTCCAGCAATCCCGAGTTCGCGGCCTTGCAGGCCTCGGCCCCGCCGGCGGCCTTCGCCAACAACCATTTCGGATACGCCCTGACATGGTTCGGACTGGCGATCGCCCTGATCGGCTTCTATGTCGCCATGCTTCGGCGCCGCCCTCAGAAAGATCCGTCCTGACCACCCTTCACACCCTGGCCAATGGCGTTCGCGTCGTCTGCGATCCCATGCCCGGCCTGCGCACCCTGGCCCTGACCGTCGCCGTACGCGGCGGCGCGCGCTGGGAGGACGAGGCCCGGTCCGGCTGGTCCCACTTCCTCGAGCATCTGGTGTTCAAGGGCGCCGGAGACATGGGCGCGCGCGACATCGTCGAGCGGATCGAGGCCGAGGGGGGGCAGATCAACGCCGCCACCGGCTATGAGCGCACCAGTTTCGAGGTCCGGGCCCTGGACGGCTCGCTGGGGCTGGCCATGCAGGTCGTGTCCGAC
>Ga0247808_10001250_pt1 | contig 12325 bp, 9 predicted proteins | sample UWRJL089202R1_FD_179914 | JGI IMG/M metagenome (GOLD analysis project Ga0247808, IMG submission 179914) | Plant litter microbial communities from Arlington Agricultural Research Station in Wisconsin, United States - UWRJ-L089-202R-1 | ecosystem: Environmental > Terrestrial > Plant litter >... | reverse complement strand
ATTGCCACAGGGTACATCGAATTTAGAAATGCAGGACCCCGTTCCATCTATGATACACTTTCCCGATATAATGGCATGGGCGCCTCGGATCCTCGAGACCGGTACTTCGCACTCGCTGGTGTATCGCGCATTGATACTAAGTTCATAAATTATGAAAAATCATTTCGTGACATCGCCTGCCTTGTTGGCAAGATGACTCTGCTTGGTTTGTCGGGATATACTGTTGGTTTAGGAGGTACTGAAATACTGTTCTTTACAGAACAGCCAGAAACTCATCGATTCCTCGTTGAGTGGTTGGCCTTCCACGCTAATCCTCAAAACCACCTTCTAGGATTACCGTCCTGGATTCCTGATTTGATATCACCACATAGCCCTGGACTCTTAATGTCTGGATTTTACAACACCATGTATATGCAGAGTATCATAGGAATTCCGTCGCCAGAGGTACGACTGAGATACAAGGGCGGCGACTGGTCCGGATCCACGTTGCCTCTACCTTTCATACCTGTACCTGATGTAAGCATATATTTAGTGTCTAAAGTTGAGATGTAGGACTGAATTGTTGTAGGAGATTGAAATAATGGGGGCTGTATTTGACTGTGTAAGAGTTCTGGCCAGCGAAAGACCACCATATCCTCAGCCTAGTTGTAGAGATAGTATTGATATTTGGGAGGCAATGGAAGCCGTTTCTCGGTATGAAAGCGATATGGTCTACTGGCTTTCAGAAATCAGGACTCTGACAGATCCAAGCTTGCGCGTCCCTGAAAGCATTATGTCTGGATCTCAGGCATCGTTCGATGCGTTCTGGCGATCTCTCGTCTATAATCGAGGGTCGCAGTTCAATTACAAGTCTCCTAATGGGGAACCAGAATCATGGCTTGGGAACAGCTTCGGGTACTGGTACTTGTGGAAGAAACTTCAGATGAAGAAGGTGTGGAAACAAGACTTTAAAGAGAATGCTCGATATAGCAATATCTTGAAAACGCTGGCAAAGCCATTTGAAGAAGCTGAGAGCAGAGTGAGTAATGCGAGACGGTTCTTCGTTTCCAAGGAAGGTAGGCTCGGATGGGTGCCACTCAGAACGGAAGTCGGTGACTGTCTTTGTGTTTTCCAAGGGATGCGAATACCAATTATTCTAAGGCCACGAAACAATCGGTGGGAAATCATAGGGGCGTGTTATATCCAAGGGTCAATGGACGGTGAGCTTTGGAGAATCCCCGGGCTGCAATGGAACTTCATTTCTTTTGTGTAATTTCTATTTTTACATCTTTACTGACCTGCGCATGTCCATCGATAATTAATTCTCGCAACCTCTTCATCAGAATTTTAGATGGTCTGATGTTTAGGATGAGTACTGCCGAAGCTACATTGCTATCATTCCATAGTCTAAGAAAAGGATGTCATTTTGATTAATAGCTGTAACTCGTCTCTATACCTTTTTTAAGAAGTAAAAATTCAATTCAATGAAGTGCTAAGGGGGCATTGAGCAGAAACAATCCTAATTCTGTACCATAAACCGAACACATGAGGTAAAGGCACATACGAAATTGTCATTGTACGTCTTCTATTCCTTGGTACAGTGCTACAAAGATATACTGATTCTTGGGATTTCTTTGCAAAGACGTCTGACTACACAGTATACAGCTGCTTTGCATTTTACTCTAGAAGGCACCAACCCCTTGGGTGGGGTAAAGGGGTAGCGAGTCTTGGCAGTATTTATATATCCCCCAAACCAAATGTAAGGAACGAGTACCCCCCACTTTTATTCCCCCATACCCTAGTCCATCAGGTGCTCCTTACATTTCTCTTGCATAGCCAGGCCTTCAATTAAAAGATGTAACCCTGAGCAGCATGTTGCAAACAACCTTTCCCCATGATCATCCAGATCTATAAAACCATGGCTTCCAACCTGGTTCCTGCTCAGTTAAGATTGACTTTCCACACGACATTCACGTTCCCAAATTTAGTCTTGAGTTCTCTTTCCTGTCGAGCATCAACATAGGTATTCGCTTCATAAATTGTCCGGTATCATTATAGAGTGTGCAAACATATTTACATTACATCAGTTGTCAAAAAAATCAGAGCTAATCTCATCAAATAGATCAGTAATAGGCCAGTCATCGATGACGACTACTACTGGACTCACTCCATGGCTTGGTTGATTTTCAGAAAAACTGAACATGGTACCTTCAGCTGCAGCATTTGAGACTCAATCGGCAATAATATAACATCCTGCATTTTTTGAGTACGTCTCCTGGGAACAGGCTACGCTCAAGCTAGATTTGGCCGTGCTATGCTGTTGAATAAACTGTCGTTTATAGAAAGGGGCAGCCTCAACGCATCACGCATTACCTATCACCCTTTCAGATTTCAGGTTAGAAGAACTCTGCGAAAGATAGCCAACTACTGGCACTAACACTAATTTTTAGGAGTGAATATACCCTCTCGTGCTCCTGGTCTAGGATCACTTTAAGTCGCTCAATTGTTCAAGATTTTCTGTGGGATCCACAAGCCCCATGAACCACTGCAAAGGCTGACCAACCTCCCCATTAAGTCAGCTTCATGCATCGTTGCTCACCAACAATATCCAGGGATTTCAGCTCGGGTGACTCGATTTATTCTTAAACTATTCGTAGTAAGCCAGCAAACGATGGAAATATAGGTTCCGAGTGGTGGGTGGTCGAGAGATAGGAAATCTCTCCAGAGCTTGATCATATATCATGGTAGTTATCATATCCACAATTATCCAACACACACCACATTTTCTCTGTCTTCCTACCATGGAAACCCAATTCTTGCTATGCATCAATTGCGAAGCTTGCTTGCCCTTAACACACGTGGTCTCCTCGAACAATACGAACGGTAGAAGTGGGGCTGAAAGGCTGAGAACGTTTATCAACGCATGTCAGCTATGATTGGGAGATTGCCGGGTCTCATGGATCCACTTGCACTACCCTTGCTGCCAGACTTGAGCTGCTTCGCCACGACACACTGGAGAGATCATCTTTTATGATGATTTGCAACAATTTCTAACTCCCTAGAAGCTACATTACTGAAATTGTTTCAGTCCCATATATCCTACTCTGTGTTAATATGTAATGGCCAGCCATCCATTTCCCTCAACATCTCACAAACGTGGTACTCGACAGGTATTGGCAAAAGACCAATGGGACGAATTAAAGCCAATTATATATCAATTGTATATCCGGGAAGGGAAAACCTTCAATAAAATCCAGGAAATATTTGCTGAAACTTATGGGTTTTCTCCGACTCTGGGCCAGTTTAAGAAAAGATTAACGGCATGGGGGTTCAGAAAATATGGAACTACACGCAGAGATGGGGTCGGGCTCACGGTGGGGACGGAGCACAAATCAGATAACAGCTTGAATGATACTTGCGTGCATGATAGCACATCAAAACCTGAGTCCCATCATAGAGCTACAGAAAGTAAGTCAGTTTTACTAATATGTTCGCACAGCACGCTAATCAAAGCTGCTTAGAAGAAGCCTCCCATCCCTCGATACGCGGGCCTCCCAAGCTAGAAGTACAGGGAACAGGAATTGAGTTCAACTACAGTCATTCTGTACCGAACAATACAGGTATAGATAATGGATTTGTTGGTGAGGTTGCGCAACCTGATTCATGGCCATGGGTATCAGTAGACATCCCCGGTTCACCTCAGCTCTCACGACTTTTCAGTGCTTTAAATATTCAGAACACCGATACTGCAAATATTATCGAGCCAATATCTGTAATAGAGGAACTATCTCTATCGAAGCATTGCGGTAACATAGATGAACCATCTAACAATGGTATTACAATGTCTACCTTACATCCCGACGCTATACATCCCCACCGACCCCTTGACGTCAGCCCTAAATACCATCCTTTGGGACAGATTCTCATCAAATCTCAGTCTCCATCTTCGAATCTTCCAAGGTTCCTATACAATGGCTCCGATATTCTACCCCCAACTGGTGCTTGGGTTCCTCCTAGTCCGTGGAACGAACTTTACCCCTTCCCGTCACCTTCATATCCGAAACAACAAATGCAAGACGCGGGTAGTATATCGGAAGTCAGTATTTCGTCAATGAAGAGTCGCGCCTACAGGCTCCAGGCATATATAGCCAGCCTTGCCAATTTATTTCCTCCAAATCATCCCATGATACTAAAATCGATGGAAGATCTTGCTGATATCTTCTCCGAGATGGGAAATCACTTCGATTCAAGTATCTGGTGGAAACGTATCGTCGCTACTAGAGAATCAGCTCAAGGCGCTGGGTCACTGGACTGTCTGAACGCGATGTACCGTCTTATATACAGTTTGCAAGAACAAGGCGATGGGGTACTCAACGAAGTAGCGGCGCTCGAAAGACGGCTAGACAGCTTGATCAGCCATAATTTGCCTTGGGAGCACCCAGTAGCCATAGGTTTTCTGGTGTACAAAGCACGCGCTTTCAGCCGAAAGGAGAATTTCAGAAAGAGTGAAGAAATTTACCGGCAAATCTTGCAAGTTAAATTAACGCAGCTAGGACCAGGAGATACCGAAACAATTCAGACAATGTCTTCACTAAGCTTAGTGATTTCGAAAAAGCTAAATAGACACCCAAGTAGAAGGGGAATTGACGCCTTCAGCAGAGCTAAGGAAGCCAAAAGTAGCGAGCACCTTATGGGAGCTGCCGTCCAGTTATTTGCCAGGAGTGGAGTGCCGTATACTACTTCTCAAGGTCAAAGAATTGGAATCCACCACATGGCTCTATTTGCTGAGCTGGGTTACCTGGAGAAGGCAGTGAATGTGGCGGAAACCGGAGCGAAACGGTTCAAAAGAATATTAGGAGAGAGCCATCCAACAACCATCGAATATCTAGAATATGCCGGGCATCTCTATGAACAGCAAGGCCGATATGATGAAAGCATCGACACATTTCGTAAGGTGCTTAGCCTCCAGGAAGTCGACGAATCAATGATGGGACATATAGACCGCTACGAGGGCCTCGGAAAAGCTTTGAGGGGAGCACAACAACACCACGAAGCTCTGCCATATCTATACAAGACATTCCATGCCTGGCATTCCATGTTTGGAATTTTAAATTTCAGGACCAAGACAGCATGCCACAATCTTGGAGACTCCTATGCTCATGCTCGGCAATCTCACCAGGCTCTACAACTTTTCAATGCATATATCGAGGAGATAAGAGCTACAGCCGGTAACGAGCAACCGCTCATCTCAGAAGTCCTTGGTTGGGTGAACGAAGTGGAAAAACTATTCATGAAATAAGAGGCTCGAGTAACTGCGCATGCCCAGTATTGGAAGCAGATTTATGACGACATAAAATCAGTAGTCTGGCTTCATACATCCTTCGATTCCACAAATCCACGGAAAGATTGAAGAAAATATTTTACCTAGTTAGCTTGCACTGATCCCGTGCGTTTGACCTGCCTAATATAAGATCGGATCTTGGGATATAGTGAACATATAACAAGAAAAGACTTGTCATAACTACTTAGAACGTCAAAGTTGAATGACATGACACTACACTTATTACAAAATGTTAGCTGGCTAGTAAGTTGTTGGAAAGGGAGGGGAATTCATCAAAGTGTCACATGAAAGGAGTCCGCATAGAAGTAGATATTGAGGAATTAGATGAACTCAGATGTTATTCCAAGCTAACGATGTCATTCTATAACATTCGATGTGGCAGTTGAAGCCATTCTATAAAACGCCCATTGCATATGCCATGCATCTCTATATTTCGAGATCAAAACATTTCCATCCAACGCCATGCTTCTAAATGTTGAAATTTCGGACGTCTTTATATATGAAAGTGTACAATGATGAGTTATTTACTCATCGATGGACTCAACGGGGCTGCAGGTACAGAAAAGATTGGTGTCACCGTAGGCTGGAACGAGTTAGTCAGAGGTGTTGACTTATTCCAGGGTGGGTGGTAAACTTACTATCATCAAGTCTCGTGACACTAGGCCAGAACTTTTTCTCTCGCAGCCAAGACAGAGGATATGCGGCTTGCTCACGAGTATACGGTCTCTCCCATTTGTCTGTCAAAAGATCTTGCTGCGAATGTGGCGACATCTTCAACACGTTCCCTTCTCTAGGCACTTTCTGATCTTCAACAGCCTTGATTTCTCCGCGGATAGAGATCAAGGAATCAATGAACCGATCTAGCTCTTCCTTACTCTCCGATTCTGTGGGCTCAATCATGAGCGTATTGGCAACTGGCCAGCTCATTGTTGGGGCATGGAAGCCGTAGTCTTGTAGGCGTTTCGCAATGTCGATAGCCTCCACACCAGCGGTCTCCTTGAAACCGCGAACATCAAGGATGAATTCGTGAGCACAGCGGGAGTTAGCATTGGTGTAAAGGATAGAATAATGAGGACGAAGTCGGGACATGATGTAATTTGCATTCAGAAGGGTGATCTTCGTGGCATGAGTTAATCCACGGCCTCCCATCATTTTGACATACGCCCAACTGATTGGGAGAATGCTGGCACTTCCCCATGGGGCTCCACTAACTGGAGCAATGGCATTTTCACCACCTGTTGCAATCAATGGATGGCCGGGCAAGAACGGTGCAAGATGAGACTTGACACCGATGGGACCTACACCGGGCCCTCCACCTCCGTGAGGAATGCAAAAGGTCTTGTGAAGGTTGAGATGACAGACGTCGGCACCAATCTCTCCTGGGGAACATAGTCCGATCTGGGCGTTCATGTTTGCTCCATCCATATAAACCTGCCCACCATGCTGATGCACAATTTCACATGCAGCTTTGACTTCTGGCTCAAACACTCCAAATGTACTGGGGTAGGTAATCATGATGGCCCCAAGCTCTTCGCTATATTTTTCGCACTTTAACTTCAGGTCTTCCATGTCGAGATTGCCAGTCTTGGTGTAGCACTTGATGGTAACAACACGCATACCAGCCATGGCAGCCGATGCAGGATTGGTGCCATGAGCAGAGACTGGAATCAAGCAAATGTCACGCTTCTTGCCAGGTTGTTGCTCTTGAAATTTTCGGATGACTCGAAGACCAGTGAATTCACCCTGTGCACCCGAATTCGGCTGCAATGACACCGCATCAAACCCAGTGATGGTTGCGAGATCAGTCTCTAGCTCATCAATCATCGTCTTGTAACCGGCCGCTTGATCAACTGGTGCAAAAGGATGGATAGACGAGAACTCTGGCCATGTAACAGGAGCCATTTCGGTTGTAGCGTTCAGCTTCATGGTGCATGAGCCAAGTGGTATCATAGAGTGGGTGAGAGAAAGATCCTTCGATTGCAAGTGATGAATGTATCGAAGGATTTCCGTCTCTGAATGGTGAGTGTTGAAAACAGGATGGGTAAGATATTCAGATGTTCGCTTAAAGGTGGCTGGTATGGGGAGCTTGCCATCTCCAGGTAATGATTGTATTATTTCATCGATGTCAATCTGTTTCGAGGATTTGGCAAAATCTTTGAAAACGGACAGGATATCGAAAAGGTCCTTGGTATCGACGGTCTCATCGATAGTAATGCCAAGTCGACTGTCATCAAATTTCCTCAGGTTTATCTTGTATCCATTAACAGCATGTGTTAAAACCTCTTGAGATTTTCCTTGGCCGACATTAACCACGACAGTATCAAAGAGTACTCTGCCATCGTCGCTTTTACCCCTTGAGCCAGTTTCAAGTCCAAGATTTTTCAAACCCTGCTCTATAATTCTAGCCCCGGTAACAGTCCTCTCTGCGATGGCCTTGAGCCCTTGTGGACCATGGTAAATCGCATAGAATGCACTCATGTTAGCTAATAAAGCTTGCGCAGTGCAGACATTGCTGGTAGCCTTCTCTCGTCGAATGTGCTGCTCTCTAGTCTGCAAAGCTAATCTCATGGCTGGATTACCTAAACGGTCCTTAGAAACACCAATTAGACGACCTGGAATCTTTCGCTTGTATTTGTCGCTGACGGCAAAGAAAGCGGCGTGTGGTCCACCGTATCCAAAAGGAACTCCAAACCTCTGCGCGTTTCCAAAAGCTATGTCCGCTCCAAACTCACCAGGAGGAGTGAGAACAGTTAGAGCTAGGAGATCCGTAGCAACACTAAATGTTGCACCTTGCGAATGGATCACATCTGCTAGCTCTTTGAAGTCTTCCACGCCTCCCTCAGTATCTGGGTATTGGACCAGAACTCCCATGAGGTTCTTGCCGACATCCTTGACAGCTTTCCCGCCATCTGCAAGGACATCTCCAACTTTTATCTTGATATCGAAGCCGTCGGCTCGACTCTGGAGAACCGCCAAAGTTTGTGGATGAACCAGGTGGCTGACAAAAAACGTTTTGTCCTTGCTCTTTTGTCGGGATGCAGGCAATGCACTCATTGCAAGCGTCATAGCTTCCGCAGCAGCGGTAGACTCATCTAGCAAGGAAGCATTGGAGATTGCTAGTCCAGTCATATCGCAGACCAAAGTCTGATAGTTCAGCAGTGACTCCAGTCGGCCCTGACTTATTTCTGGCTGATATGGGGTATAACTCGTGTACCACCCAGGGCCTTCTAACACATTTCTCTTGATCACCTCCGGGACCCGCGTACCTGCATATCCTGTACCGATATAACTACGCATTATGGTGTTTTGGGAGGCAATAGTCCTAAGCCGAGCCAACAACTCCGACTCTGTGAAACCCTCCTCACCTCCCAGCAGCCCAGCATCTATCTCGAGATCTTTCGAGGATAAAATATCACTTGGGAGAACCTGCTTCACGAATTCGTCCAACGTCTTCACTGGCGGATCCAGCGCCTTCAGCATCTCCTCGGTGGAGTGTGCATCTGGCCCGATGTGTCTTCGCGCGAAGGTATCAAGAGGAAGATATGTGCCACGCTTGTCGCCAGCCTTCGCCTTCATCAGGTCATCATTGGCAGAGCTGTTGTAGAAGGTTCTCCTTGACTGCGGGTTCACCGCAGCTCGCGTGCATTGGCAGCAAGCCCATGGTCTTGACCGCAGAGAGGTCAGAGGAGATCTAGTAGATCGACTCTTTACTGCCAGGCGACCAATATGACTTCGCAATGCCATACTGGAACTGGCCATTGTACAAAATCTAGCTCACTGTCGCACTTCCTAAAAAGTCGGTGAAAGTTGGCTGTAACAGTTGGGGGAGGTCGGGGGAGAGCTCGCTGTTGGCGGGGTTCGGAACTTTCAGGAACAGAGGTTTAATTGCTTATCATTCTGTAAAAGAGTGAGGTGAAAGTAAGCTGAAGAAATGCACAGGACAAGAGACAAGTGAACAAAACTTTTGCTTCTCTTTTTATATGAAATGCTCTTCAGGAGTGAAGTTCTGAAAGAGCTTTTAATTGTGAGAGGCGAAATAAAGTTTCCCCACCGATAAGTTCAAGCTTCAGATACGCCGTTTTGCAGGGATCATCTAATCGTATCTTCTGCTTTAGGCTCAGCTCACATGTCAGGCCGGCTATACACGGCGGATATGTTTACATAAGCATCCTGCCCTGTTCTGCCATATGACGAGAGCGGTGTATCAAAATTAATTGGTTGTCCTTGACCTGGAATGTCGCGGTGGTAAGAAATCATCATCAACAGAAACCATCAACATACAAAGCCCACCCACTTCTTTCCCGTAACACTACAGATATGTTTGGAGGACGTAAGATGCTCCTAACCTTCGATCCTCAACTGCATGCTGACAGACTCGCGCAGCACCACCACAGCTTTCCGCCGCTGAGCTCCGAGCTCAAGAGGACGAGGCAATTGTTACCGTTCAGCAGGTAATCGTGGGAGCTGTACTTTTGTATTTATGTAAACTACCTTCCACCTTTTCAGTCTGTGGTAGACGCTAATAGATGGTCCAGCCCCATTCGCGGTCGATGCTGTCAAGAAGCTTTTGTAAGAGAAAGTATCTCATGCCCATATGAAATGGCGGAGAACTAGAACGTGTACTATACGTGGATCACAATAGAGGAGTCTCGATGCGTCGAATACGCAGATACAGCTTGTGTAACGATAAATTCCCGGAGTTTGGAAAGATCGGGGCTTGAGGACGGGTGTAAAATAAATACAATGACGCATTAAATTCCACATCCATCATGTCTTTGATGTGTTTTCTTAGGATATGGCAGTATGGTGCCATATTTGATGGTTATTAAAGAAAATTAGTAAAAGCTATTGTGGCGTTAAAGGATGTTTTCGAATTTTGGATCCAATTATGTGAGGCACCTTGAGAAAGTGTTATAATTCACAAATTTCTTTTAGTAGCATCAACCTATCATCATCCACTTCAATATCGTCAATTGTTACTAGATATATAATGACTTCCAGAATGATAGACCATAAGCAACATTTGCTCCAGCAAGCCATCCTGGATTGAGAATTGCCTCTCAGATCCCACAACTTGGAATATATTGTTGTTAGCTTTATCCTGCTACTGCGTACCAGCGGCTTTCAAATACAAGTAAAATAGACCAAACTCAGATGAAGAGTAGAAAGTCTAAATTTCTCTTCAAGCTATCTTATATTGTTGAACATATTGCTCTGCGGCGGCACCAAAATATTTTGCTAGGGATAGAGTATTCCACAAGTACTAGAGCAACGGACCTTAGCTGGTCTGGGTTAAAACCACATTCAAACCAGCTCACATTCCGCTTCTTTATGTGGTTTTCCTTTGGAATTTATATTACATATATTGTATTAGGTAGGAGTTCTGAGTTTCGTTTTCGCAACTCGATCACTCTTCTGCCTTGCTTTTGCCTGAGTCAGACTTGTCCCTATATCTTCGTACATTTTATTATACAATCCATCCTCGGTCACATCGTCCAGCACGAAAGTGCCCATCTCTCCGTTCCTCCACTTCTGGATGAACCATAATGCAGCTGCATCAATATCCGGCACGCCTCCCTTGCCTAAACGACCTGTTTTCCTACACATTCCCTCCAGCATCTCCGCAATATCATTTGTAGGTGGAGAATAGTCGGCATATATCTCCCATCTGTGTCGACTCTTATTGATATGGTACAACAGGTAATCCGCTAAAGTGACAGGTGCGATAATTGTATCTTTGACGCACCCAACGAGCGCGAGCTTTAACATAGCTTCCGCATCTGGCACAAAGGGTACAAATACTCCAGGCGTATCAACTAAATACACCCCTTCGGTCCCCTTTTCGGCGTCCTTGTCTACAATCTTAACGCCGCTGGCAATTTTTCTTGTTACACCTGGTTGCGCACCAGTAGATGCAGCTTTCGGTCTCTTTGTCCCCGAGTATCGCAACGCATTCAACAACGATGATTTTCCCACATTCGGCATTCCTACGACCAATATTCTCGAGCCGATAAGTGAAGTTGATCGTGATGCATAATCTTTGATAACACCAAGCACAGCCTTTACATCCCTCGTCGATTTATCGTAGCTGAACAACACCGGACTGGGCTTATGCCATCGCTCTATGATTTCCTCCCTCTGTGCCCAATCAGCAAAGATTCAGATATCTGCGGGAGAAGAGTATTACCGTCCGATCCGCTCCACGGAATTTGCTTCCCAGATCTCGTTTTGTGTATACAACCAATCGCTCTCGGCCCGCAAGAACAGATTCAAAAAGTGGGTTCCGCGATGTGAGTGGTACGCGATAGTCTCTACACTCCACGATAAGGTCGATAGAAGAGAGCATTGTCTTCATTTTTGAGAGACCCGCGGCATGATGGCCTAGGAAGTAGGAGCGTGGAAGGGAAAGCTGGCTTGGGAAGCTAGTGCGGGGAATGAAGGATGCCATAGTTGGGTGGAGTGGTCGGGACTACCGCAGAGGCATATTGTCGCGTGCTGCAGTTTTGAATATTCACTGGCGGCGAGAATTGACCTGCTTGAGTGGTGATGGATGTGAGGTTGACGAGGCTGATGGATGGAAATTTAAAGGGCGGGTCTTTCGGTGATAGGGCGTTGCGGACAAGGACAAGGCTGATCATTCAGCCGAACTCTGGTAACTTACTTATTATCACTCACATTGGCTTCACTGAGACATTCATCTTTCTCATCTTCTCAAAAAGGCTCTTGGTGGGCTGTGTTGCCTTTCACCATTCCGTCTCTGATCTATATTCCGAAGGATGATGCTCATTTTAAGAACTGGCGATTCCTTCGGGCGCAACGTTTTGATCGAAGTGCTGAACCTCTTCCTTCATTGCTGGTCCAGCAACCACCAAACGATGTCATCAATAAGATATTCTTGGCGGTGTTGAAGCACGATGTCCTCGCAACCGACCAGCATCTCAAGTGAGTTTTGATGAACGAGCAGACCGTCTATCGGCGATAAGTTTCCAGTTCTCCTAGTTCTCC
>Ga0247808_10001249_pt1 | contig 12327 bp, 9 predicted proteins | sample UWRJL089202R1_FD_179914 | JGI IMG/M metagenome (GOLD analysis project Ga0247808, IMG submission 179914) | Plant litter microbial communities from Arlington Agricultural Research Station in Wisconsin, United States - UWRJ-L089-202R-1 | ecosystem: Environmental > Terrestrial > Plant litter >... | reverse complement strand
GATGGGGGCATTGCGCAACTGGAGAGCCGTACATTGTTGTCTGGAAGCCACATGGAACCCATCGCACCCTCCAAGCCTTCATAATTGTGGCAGATCAGGCGAATTCGTTACCGGAGTCTGGACCAGCTCCCAACGTCTTCAGTGTCGAATGCGATCTGAATAAAGACCTGCCTCTCAAGCCATCTCTTTGTCATGCACATACCATATATAAGTTTGTCACGACGAAGCTGGAGCCAAGAAGTTGGTGAGGTTTAGATATTGTGGGTAGCGACACACCCCATTGCTCTAGTCCTCTCTGCTACAAGATGATACATACACTCCATACCCCCTCGTGATGTATCAGCATTGAACTTTGCTCACCCGCCACGACGTTCGTCCACTCTCTCACTGCCGTGCATATACCCTCAAACCTGACAAGCTTGAGTGGTTTCCCCAGACTCTTACATGGCATGACCCTTGAACAAAATGGCAATCCAAATATCTCGCATTACGGAGTCGGACATCCCAGGAGCGATAACTGCTATACAGGAGGCCTTCAAGGAAGATCCCTATGCCCTGTGGGTTTATAGCGATCGAGCCAATGTAAGTCTCATGATGATATTTACTCTCTTGGGCAACAGTTGTTCAAAATGTCGATTGCTATTTGACAACCATATGACATCGGCGGTCGGACATTCAAATTCCCCGTAACGTTCCACGAGAAGTTTCAAAATCAGTTGGATTGCTGAGCAATAGGATGTGCCGTTTGTGTAATTCTTCCGAATGAATCTGATTCGTTGAAAAACAAATAGTCAACCATTCCCTCTGTCTGTTCTAAAGATTTTGCATGGCTGTCTCGCACTGTTGTTCCATGGTGTCTTACAGTTTTACAATTAAGTAGATGAAGTTACTGACCTCTATTATCAGTTATCATTAACCCGGAATCGTGTACGTCTCCCTGACTTTGCCCGCTTGAAAGATAAGCTAATGCATTGCCGTAGGTTTCGTTGAGTAACAGATGTCAATGGGGTATGCGAAATGGCCTATTCTATGTAGCTAAAGATTCCAATGGTGCAGATAAGGATCAAGTTGTTGGGGTTGCCATGTGGATGCCACCCAGACCAGCAGGTCAGAAGGAAGGCTGGTCAGAGTGGTTCGACAACTGGAGATTGTACTTCCAGCAAGTCAGCATGAACCTTTGGTATGGACGAGGTGGATTAAGCGTCAAGGTATGTGGCTAGTTCTCCCGAAGCTCCTGGTATAACGTGCCTGGTTATTCTACTGTTTGTTCCTGGCAGGACACGAGATGCTTATGGACTAGATTTAAATGTGAAGAAAAATGCTTAATCATCCTAGCGATACTACATCTGGAAATCTAAGCAAGCAGAAGCTCAGTCAGAAATCTGGACGGATCCAGCAGGATACTATTTCCTCAATATCATGGTCGTCCTTCCAGGCCAACGTAAGTGCTGTCCAGCCCACAAACCCCCAATTTTGAACAGCTATTGGATTATGAGATATGCCTTGAAATCAAAGACCTCAAATCTCAAACTTAACTTAACTTATCATCATCTACCAAATCACTAATTTGCAACTCATGTAGAGGGAAAGGGAATTGGCAAAGCCTTGGCACAGGAGATCACCAAAAGAGCGGATGCAGAAGGACGAAAGTGCTACCTGGAATCCAGTCGAGATGTACCCAACATGAAGATTTACGAGAGCTTTGGCTTCCACTTCGTGAAGCAGATGAACTGTGAAGATGATGGGGAAATATGCCCACTTTTCTGTATGGTGCGAGATCCAAAGCCGAGCACTGGAGCTATTGGCACATGATATACAGGAACGTTTAAATAGAGCCAAATAGAGCCAAGAATAAATGCACTATAGCTTAACTTACTTGACGTTGCTATACGCACTCCTGGACTCTATCAAAAGTGCTCTGTACTGAAAAACTGTCTGTCTTGAATCTGTTGGCAATTAAAAGGAAATTTGTACAACCACATCAACTTGGTCGCTAACATATATTCTTTTTTACGCCTTCTCCAGGCGGACTCCGAAGCAAGGAAACAACTTTATAACGCCGATAGAGAGCTTGTAAGCCAAGAAGAGGCTATACCATGGCAAACACAATAGTCTCTTTTCAACACTGCAGCCAAGCTGCCATATGATCGTGTGGTTTCAGATTATCATTACATTCTAGTAAGTACTTAACATTCACCGTGTTTGCTTTTCAAAGTCTACAGGCACAGATTTTGCAAAGCAGATAGAATATCGAGTGTCATGATCGTTATGTAAGTCTATTATGAGGTATTTCCATCCACCGATATTCGGCTTTTGGGGGGCGTTGAAAGGGGGTGCACATGCTAATGCACGGATTTCGGGTGCACGAACGGCTTTGGTTTCGCCGACTTGGTTCTCGAATCTTTTCATTGTTGTGCCATTCCGCTCGGGGGAGCTGAGCTCTCTGGTTTCATGGGGATTTGGAGGGTTGGAAGACTGACAACCATCCTCGAGTCGGGTGGACGAAGAGCTAACCGCTAATGCAAAGTTAAATGGAATAGAGGAAGCAGTATCCGTTTTAACTAGATAGGAACAGATCGATATATATGTATGTAAGAAGAAGAAGAGAAGCAAGCAAGCGGACAATAGTAGCCCGTGTTCCGAAGGTCGGCAAACGTACAATATACTCCTCTTTGTTGTTGATCACAGTACAGTACAGTACAGTACAGTAGTACATAGATTGGTCCCACCCCGAGCCTCGATAGTATTCAATTTTTCTGCAATCCCACGTCTTTAGCGAGTGACGGAATTGCTTATTCTGCCATCGCACCGCTCTGATTGGTGGGGTGCTTATCTTAGTGGCTCCATCCACGACTTTCCGTGATTACCGTCTCGAGGGCCTGAATCCAGCAATTTATGGGCCTGAGCTCCCCCAGCAGGAATCCCAGCACCCGTGAAATTATTTTGATTCAAAAACTCCTATTCCAGCAAACCCAAAGCTGCTCTTCTCCTCCTCGTCCCCCCCATTTCCGACCGCCCAACCCTCCATCTGCACCTTCTCAGCAATGGCAACTTCACGAACAGCTATGCGGCTTTCGACGGCTTCAATTGGCCTCACGCGCCGCTCTTTTACGACCTCATCTCAATCGTTCCTCACCAAAACACGACCCAGTTCCCAGATACTGGCGAATCAGTCGCAATTACAACAGCACTTTCGTCGCACATATGCAGACTTTGCGCCAGCGAAGAAGCCCAAACGATTCCGCTACTTCACATATCTCTGGAGACTCACTTACCTCTCGGTCATCGCTGGAACCGGTTATCTTGCTTACGGCGTCTATGACTTGAGACATCCTGATGATCAGTTCGAGTCGGATCCCGCAAAGAAGAACCTTGTTATCCTTGGTAAATGATATTTTCTTATGGAATTGGCGTTCTATTTCTTATCTGAAGCTTGCGAGGCATGGAAGTTGGGTCCTCGGTCTCACCGAGTGACTCGATCAGAGTTACGTCAGAATTATTCTGTATAACTTTAAAGATGAAGAAGTCATTTCTTGCCTTGCATGCTTTGGAACAGGATTCCGAGGTCAGATTCACTTGTATATTGCAACTTACTAACGCTTCCTAGGAACTGGATGGGGTGCCGTATCTCTTCTGAAAAAGCTCGACACCGAAAACTACAATGTCATCGTCATCTCTCCCCGAAACTACTTCCTCTTCACCCCCCTCCTCCCATCATGCACAACTGGAACCGTAGAGCACCGATCGATCATGGAGCCCATACGAAGTATAACTAGACACAAGAGAGCTGCCGTCAAGTTCTACGAAGCAGAGGCTACCAACATCGATCCTGAGAGAAAGGTGATTTTGATAGATGACAATTCAGATATCAAAGGTGCTACCAGCAAGACGGAGGTTCCTTATGACATGCTTGTGGTCAGCGTTGGTGCTGAAAATGCGACCTTTGGTATCCCAGGTGTGAAGGAACATTCCTGCTTCTTGAAGGAGATCGGAGATGCTCAGAATATCCGGAAGAGAATCATGGATTGCGTGGAGACAGCCACCTTTAAGGGTCAATCTGCAGAAGAGGTCGAGAGACTTCTACACATGGTGGTGGTTGGTGGTGGACCAACTGGTGTCGAGTTTGCTGGTGAACTGCAGGATTTCTTTGACCAGGACATCAAGAAGTGGGTTCCTGAGATCAGCGATAAGTTCAAGGTGACTCTGATCGAAGCTCTTCCCAACGTTCTTCCCATGTTTTCGAAGCAATTGATCGAATACACCGAGTCGACGTTTAAAGAGGAGAAGATCACAATTATGACCAAAACTGCAGTCAAGAAAGTCACCGATACAACTGTTGAAGCCGAAGCAACTGGACCCGATGGAAAGAAGACGCTACAAGTTATGCCTTACGGTCTCTTAGTCTGGGCTACCGGTAACGCAGTCCGACCAGTCGTCAAAGATCTCATGTCCAAAATCCCCGCCCAAAAGGATTCGCGGAGAGGTCTGGCCGTCAACGAGTACTTAGTCGTCCAAGGTACCAAAGATATCTGGGCAACCGGTGATTGTGCCGTAGCAGGATACGCACCAACAGCACAGGTCGCATCCCAGGAAGGCGCATTCCTTGCCCGTCTCTTCAACACAATGGCTAAATCCGAAGCTATCGAATCCCAGATCCACGACCTAAGCTCCAACCTGAACGTTCAGCCTGGTGACGCAGCAGCGGTAGCGAGAGAAATCGAGAGCCATGAAAGACAATTGAGGAGGATCAAGGACATCAAGCCGTTCCACTACACACATCAGGGTTCGATGGCTTATATTGGAAGCGAGAGAGCGGTGGCAGATGTCAGTTGGTTGAACGGTAACTTTGCGACTGGTGGTGGACTTACTTATTTGTTCTGGAGAAGCGCGTATTTGAGCATGTGTTTTAGCAGTATGTTTTCCCCGTCATGCCCTCTGTTCGAGGATTGAACTAACTATTTTCTGTAGCACGTAACCGTGTCCTCGTCGTTATCGACTGGTTGAAATCAAAGGCTTTCGGCCGTGATGTTTCTAGAGAATAAAGAGCTGAGGAGGTTACGGACAAGGGGTACATAAAGGTGCAACAAAAGAGAGAAAGGGGATATAATAAGGGAGAGGAGTTCCAAGAAGGCATCATCACCGTTCCATTTTCCTTTTATAATGAACTTTAGGGCATAGACATGGGGGTTTTTTGTAACAGTGTACGTATATACATGTTTGAAAGATAAATCAAACAAAGTTTTCAGACCTCTACTCTATGCATCTCCGTGATTGCGGCGGCTTGTACTTTTAATACCGAGGGCGGAGCAGTGGGTGATTAATTAGCCGGTCCATTGGCGAGGGTGATATAAATCACGTGGTTAAAGCTCACATATTGGTATTACTCTACGGGAGCAATGACTTATCTCTCAGTAGCATTAGTACAAAAGAGTATCAAAATTTGCGGTAAGGCCTGTTTGAAGGATAACTCCTTCATACGCTAGCTCCAGCTCCAGCTCCAGCTGTAGCTGTAGCTATAGCTTTGGCGGAGGAGGCTTTCGCAGCGTTTAAATCTCTAGCTATGGTAAGGTAATAAATTCTAAGTGAACCTAAGAGTGCCTCTGTGCAAGGAAGAGATGTCTCGAATAACTTTGTCGGTGCAGTCAGTTTTTGTGGTTCGATGCTATCACGCCAATGCTTCTCACGAAAGTCTAGTTGAGCAGCATTAGATTCCAAGATGAGAGAAAGGAACTACCTACGTCTTGGAAGTACAGCTTGACTGCAGAACCTCTGCGGTCATGCACATAGAACATTATGTAAATATATTACTAAGTCGTTGCTATATCATACCAGCTCGTGAAAGAAGCGTACAAAGTTACATGAACCAGTGCGAATCAGACGTGATAAACGGAGAAGTAATTCCCATATTCTTCGAGCACCTGCTCTAAAGTCTCCCTTTCATTTCTCTGAACAACTTTTGATTTGTACCGTGTCTGACGTGAAGTGAAGCCTTTACCTTGCATGGTTCTTTCACATTCCAGCTTTGACTTCGACATCGGGAAGATTATTCCATTCTGTCTTCATCCACTTGGGTGCTGTTGAAGAGAAAATTCATGATATCTTCTCTCGGGCCGTCCCAATATATTTTTCTTCGTCTTGCCTCCGATGAATCCACGCCTTCAATGAGAGTCCGTAATGCACATATATATTCCGCCTCGAAGTGGGAGTACCAAGAAGCATTGGAAAGGTTTGTCAACAAAGTATGGAGGGATCCTTTGCGTGGCCTTCTGAACCTTTTCATCTGACAGAGGTCTGAGAGCCTCATCTCACGTAGTATCTGACTGAGCTTTATTTTATCAGACTTGCCTCGAAGCAGGCTGGGGCAGTAAGGCTTTATAGTGTCGTCGTCTAACATTGTCATAGAGAATTCTCCGATATAGATTGATCGGTTTGGCTTTTCATAAAAGTACCTCAAGACTTTGGTGTAAAGGTCAAGCAGCGACTTGAGTTAGTCTATTTGTAGAACTGAAGTATCTTTGGCCAGAGCAACAAGCCCATAAACTTTGTCTCGCAAGTCACCTTTCGCCGAATTTGTGGATAGGAACTCTATTGCCAAATCACTGTCGTCAGCAGCTTCTCCCGACCATACGGCTACAAAGCTAGCCTACTCACAGGTCAAGGATTGGAGATCCGATGAATCAGATGAATGAAGCGGCTTGACTGCGAGCTGTGCTTAAGTGGAAGTTCATCGTATAGAGGTTGCCCCATCTCATCAATGATTGAAACTTAGTATCTAGTCTAAGACAAGTGTCAAGCAGCGGTAGATCAGGCGATATCTGTAGTTTAAGCAGTCACATACTAAGTTTCAAGTTATCAGCTGGTCCGAATCTTGACAGCCTGAGCTCTTTTTCCTTTTCTTTCGGTAGTACCCTCCAACCGTGACCCCAGACTTGGGGGCCACACTGATAGGCATGATATAGCAAAAGTGAACAGTTGAAACTGGGTTTTGGACAATATGAAACAGGACGATCGACAACATAACTACAAACAAGTGTTTTTCTCGCTCTCAACCAAATCTTTTCTAAGAAGTAGGTCAAAAGAAATCATAGATTGACTCTAATCTATACTCAAAAGGAAACAACTTTACGTCCCTGTGTTCTTCATTATTTACAGATAGAAGTTAGCTTATCCAACAGCCCATTGAATAGAAATGTTGGAGTTGTGAGGACGCCGTGACTTTTATCAATCTGACAAGTACATATCCAGAAAATTTGAGTTACTCACTATTCGTTCCGTCCAAACTTATTTAACAAACACCAGATTATCAACCTTTTCCCCTATCAATGTAATAAACATTCGATCCCTACAATCCTCAGAAGGAGGATAGATATTCTATCATAAGATGGGGTGAAATAGACGTCAAGAGAAACACAAATAAAAACGAGTACAAATACCCGCCTTTCGTATACATGAATTGTGAAGCCAAGTGACTCTCTTAAGCCAATGTGCTGCTGGCAATTTCAAGCAGAATGACGTTGAAAGTGTGAGAACCTTGAAAATTCGAGAAGATTTGGAGATTGATTCTCTCGAACCGGCATTACTACATGTCCCGAGACTTGCTAAACCTGTATATGATAATTTATGGCACACTGGTCAAAGACTTAATAGCCACTGAACCGTTCACATCCAAAGACAAAGTTACAAGCATGCCATACGTAGGATTGGAAAAGTTAGTTAATGTTTATTCATAGACTACTGTATATTCCCTCAATTGTCCAACTGACATACCTTTCCAAGCCCGATACGCCCTTTAAGCGTTAAAATGCTTTCACCAATCCAAGCCTTACCCATCCAACGACACACACAGTAGCTCGTTATTTATAACAGGATAATCAATATCCTTCTTCTGTTCCTCGTTCCCTTCGGTTCCCAAACCCCAATAAACACTTAAGTATTAAACACATCGATCAACTTCTAGAAATATAATACTGCTCATATCCGAACCCGTCTCAGCTAGTATGGTCACCGGGCAATTAACACACCGGCACCTAAAGCTATAATGATTGCCAATATAGGACTTCTTGACATATGTGGTGCGTCATTGCTTGATATGTCGAACGGACTTCCACCGCCGGTATCAAGTCCCGAAGATTTATTCTTCACGGCTGTGGTAGTGGTAGCACTAGCGGCAGCTGAAGTTGTTCCTGATCGTGAAGCAGCGCCACCATTAGCAGGGCCGGTATCTGTTGATAATGGAGAAGGGGTTGGTTCAGGAGTTGGCGTGTCCGTGGGCCTCGTAACTGGCTCGACTGCGGAACTTGTCGTTCTTGTGGCGCTGGTGGTTCCAGTCACTGATTGTGCTTCTCTGGTCGACGTTGAGGTTTGTAACCCTGAGCTTTTGGTAGCTGAAGTCACTACCACAGCAGAACTCTGTGGTGCGGCTGTTGATTTTGGTGGTAATGCTGTGCGGGTTGGTCCATCGTCCGAAGGAGGACATAATGCTTCCAAAATATTTCCGGCTTTGATTATCCCCAGCAGGGTATTTGAGTTGACTATAACATTGGAACATGCGAATATTACTGCCGTTGCAAGTTTGGTCAATTGCGCTTCGCATGCTGCCGAGCAGCCTGGTTCTTCGAAATCCGCGACTTTACATTTCGGGATCTGTTGATCGTAGGTGAGAAGGCAGGTTGAAGGAATTAACACCGAGGTGATATCTTGAAAGTTCGCCAGCGAGAGGGCATTTGTGAAGGGTAACGCCGCGAGAAGTATAGCATTCCGCCGCATCTTGACGGTGTTATTCGTGAGTAACGTCGCTGCTACGTAGGAAAATTAAGGTATATCCGTGAGGGAGGTAAAGTATCGCGGGGCCAAGACAGAGGAGTGGTCGCCCGGAAGCAAGGGAGCTTCAATGTGTCAAAACGTTTGGTGTTTTAGAAAGGTTGTGGTCTGCCAAATCGCATGCGGTTTGCGACAATATCGTGCGATCAGACCAAAGCGCAGGGAATCGATCCGAGGGGTTCTCGGGTAAGTTGTTGCAGTTTGTCGTTCTTTTCGGTACTATGACGAAAGTTTGGGGTAATGCCCAATGCCTTACTGCGTACAAGTGGTTTGCAGATAGCTTAACGACGCTGTATTGCTTATGCGATGCTGGATTGCTTGCGTTGGATATTGTCAGAGCGTCCAATGCGATTCTGGCGAGAAGTCTTCCTGAGACTAGACACAGAATTAAGAGAAGAAGAGAAAGAAGGGCAAATTGTGCCAATGAGGGAACAGTCGCAACCTGGAAACAGTGACTGTTAATAGAATGTCGGCTGAATATAAAGGTAAGGGGGAGCAAGTGGAATTATTGATAGGATCAACCTGACAATAAGGAGAAAAAGGGAGGCAAGAGCAAATCAGATGTGCGCCAGGAAGGTAAAGAACCCAACAAGCCTTCAAAAGGAGGTGTTCTCCAAACGTGTCAGGAAGTGGTGTCGAATGGATGTGCGCACGCATCCTGACCGTACCGTACCGTACTCATACCAGCAACCGGGATTCAGTGGTTGGGAACTAGGCACGAACAATAACTGCAACCAATAACAAAGTGCTGGTGGTCGCTAGATATGCTGGGTTGCTTTCCTAATGAATCAACGTGAAACAACGTTCGTCTCAAACACCCCAAGTTGGACTCCGGTCCTTGGTTGCGATTGGCGACGACGACCTCTGGCACACTAGGCCCGACTTATCTACAGTACAATATTATCACGGCTTCGGCGAATGGTTGTTCCGTCATATTCTCGCTCGCTAGCACTCAAAGTTAATCTACAAGCTTGTGCTTGTCATTTATGATAAATCTAAACGTATGTGAAGCATCATTTATCTGATGATTAAATCCCGTGAACTTCATACCTGTTTGTCAAGAAGGATAAATCTTTCAAATAAAATAAGATTGACTAATATTGACCGCAGAGCATGGTCTCCCTCGCTTACATTTCTGTGTATATCTAGAGAACGCGTGAAACGCCAACACTAGGAATGCGAGGCTCGTATTCCAGATGCATCATGAGCCGTTGTTCCTTTCAAATTTAGGATATACAGGTTTACTCGAGAGATGCAGCTTTCTACTTTATTAAAGAGCACATCGGCAAAATCCAAAGGACAGCTTTTACCATGCCAAAACTGAGTGAACTTGTAGACAACACTCTTGGCCAAGTAACCATACCTTGTTAGCAATCAGCAAGAGTTTTGGCCTTGGCCAATGCTTGAACATAGAAGCTCGGTCTATCGCTGGAAGACAGGTTCGAATGGCGCATTGTAGTTTGATACTCGAAAGGAAAAGACACGACTATCATTTAGGAGAAACTGAACTTGTTTAATGACCGTCTGGGCCCACCGGTGGATAAATGCATCCCAACGTTTGGGAGACTGGAACCATGTTCTGATAGATCTGCAGATCAGATCTCTTGAATTCATTGGTACTGTTTCGTTCTCTAATACATTCGAAGAAACCTACCTTTTATTTTAAAAATAGAAGCTCGACCGCTGAAACAGTACCAAAGATTAGAAGGAAAGCAAAGAATAGGCTGAAATAGTTGCAATATCTGAGGCAGATGTTTATGTATATTGAGATTAACAAACTTAACCTGCATGATACACCTATGGATCAGCATGAATGAGCCAAAGAATGTTCAGACTCCTTACCTGAGACTGCAGCGTCTACATTGAAGACAAGCTATATTGTGGGCTCCTCGTAGAGCTGTTAAGGTAATCTGATATGTGGTGCCTATTGGAAGAATCCGATATACTACCATTGAGTAGAAAGCCCAGAAGCAAGAAATATTGATCTCTAGGTGGTTCATATCTACTCTTGCGAGCACATTATTCGATTTGAGGGGATTTTTCGTTTCGCCAAACTTCAAGTCGATTTCAAGCCAAATTCAAATAAAATCTTAGCTAGGTTTACTTTCTCTAGCTTACCTAGCTTTATCTCTTCTGAATATCTAAATATCTATCCGCTATTTGGAAATAAATGACCTCTCGTGTACGTATAGATTTAATAAAAGTGTTGTTAACCCCTGATGTGGCTAGCCTGCCATATCCACATTTTGGTAGCCTTCTCTCAGCCTCGCCCCAGAGCCGACTACAATGACAATAACAACTGCCAGAAAATCACAATTGCCTCTCGACAATAGCAAGTTCCTAGCTATCCTATACTACCTAATTATAATCTAATTCACATCTTTCTCCGCTTCCTGCTCCCGAATTTCACGAACATTTAACAACATCTAAAATACAAGCAACACAGAGTATCGATACCCGCCCCAGCATCTTCAACAGGCTCAACAAGCTCCCTCAAGAAATTGAAGGAAGGAACTCCTAAAGGTGAAGCATAGACCCAAGTAAGTGACTTTAGATCTCATCAGCTGTAAACAAAAGCACTACTAGTTCATCGTCAAAAGCCCTCCATATGAATTAGCATAAAACTAACAATGGCGCCGCAGAACCCTCCAAAGGGACCGGACGCACCCGCGGTCTTAGAACTAGCAAACACAAAAGAATTAGGTCCATACTGGACAAAAATTACTCTCTCAAGGCGCAGAGGCTCACAACCTACACCTCCTCTTACCAATACTCAAGATCAGACAGAGCACACCAGCTGTTCCAATCAAAAATTACCGCCTAGCGAGTTGGCCTCCAAGTCGAACACTCGAGAAAAGCAAAAGCCACAAGAGTGTAATCAATCCCACAAAGAGGAAGAAAGCGAAAGCGACGGATCCAAAATGTCTAGCAGTTCTAAGACTCGTCTTCCCAAGGCAGCCGCAACATATGATTTAGGAATTCAGGATCCAGAATTGCGGCAGGAAATTGATGCGAGTCTTTTACACAACGGTCATATCGCTACGTATGTCACTCTCTTCCTTGTCACATTGCCACCCGAACTCGTTACTAAATCTGTTTGCTATCTAGGATTGAAAAAAAACTTGATCATGCCCTCTCTGCATCAGCCGAGAACTGGACCGACCTCATCAAGAAACGCTGTCAAGAGCTCCTCCGTAGCGGCGAAGCCCAAACATTTGATGAGTGTCTTGTTAAAATACTTGCCGACGTGAGGGCCGACACCCTTGCTGCCACTTCCACAAGCAACACTACCTCCAAAAAAGCCAACGGGGTGAACGGGGGATTAGTGAACGGAAACGGGGTGAATGGAGTGAGCAAAGAGATAGGGAGGGGAGAGGGGGGGAAGAGCTTGGCGGTACCGAAGAAGGTAGTTGAGGAGGGTCTGAAGGTTACGAGGGAATGTTTAGAGCTGGTATGCAAGGAGGAGGATGAGGAGTAGACCTTTGTTGTTCAATGGTGCGTGTATAG
>Ga0247808_10001248_pt1 | contig 12328 bp, 13 predicted proteins | sample UWRJL089202R1_FD_179914 | JGI IMG/M metagenome (GOLD analysis project Ga0247808, IMG submission 179914) | Plant litter microbial communities from Arlington Agricultural Research Station in Wisconsin, United States - UWRJ-L089-202R-1 | ecosystem: Environmental > Terrestrial > Plant litter >... | reverse complement strand
GGTAAAAATCAATTAATTTACAAAGGCACGCAAAACGGTATTTGTGACTGCTGCAAGCCATCCGTTTATATCAATCAAATAGGCCATATTTTTGTCATGTTCAGAAACAAACTGGATGGTGCTCGTAATATGTATCTGATTTCTTCGACAGACAAAGGAGAACATTTTGGGAAAGCTCAAAAACAAGGGATCGGAGATTATATGATCAATGCCTGTCCAATGGACGGCGGAGATTTGACTGTTAATTCAAATGGTGAGGCTTCTACTGTTTGGCGTCGTCAGATGGAAGTTTATCTTGCGCAGCCCGGTAAACCTGAAATGAAATTAGGTGCTGGCCGCACCCCTGTTATATTGCAAACTACAAAAGGTAATGCAATAGCATGGCAGCAGGAAAATGTGGTCCAATTCCGAAGCCCTGATGGTTTAAAGACGATTTCCCTAGGTAATGGCCAATATCCCAAACTCGCGTTGGCGAAAGATCAAAAAACAGCTATTTGTACTTTTGAACGTGATGGGAAAATAATAGTAACATCCATAATTTTGTAGAGATGCTGTGCTACCACCAATAACAGGTAATCGGACTCGCAATTTTTGCCGTGACATGGACGGCCAGTCCGCTACTGTACAATCTTTTAATTTAACCTAAATAGCTAGCAAATGTTCAAAATAACGTTTTCTTTACAAATGGGCCGCAGTCGCGAACGAGGAAAACATACGCTAAGAAACCGCAGACGGCCGCTAAGTTATTAGTTTTAGATTTATAACGTCACCATTAACATCTGAGTTTTACGGTCAATCTTTTACTATCTGCAGTTGGTATCAATTTTTTTTATTCGTCGATATTTCAGTAAAACATTATTTAAGCAAATACTTAAATAATGTTTTATATTTGTCTAAAATCATAGGCAGATATGGAAAAAGAGTTAAATCAAGTCAGTAGCTGTATCCGTTTGTTCGCTGATCAGGTGCAGATCCAGGTATGTAAGGAAATTTTAGACGAAAATGATGACGCATTTACCAGATTATCCCAGGTTTATGCACTTGCTGGAAATGATGCCCGCTTAAAAATACTTTATCTTATCCAGCAACAGAATGAGCTTTGTCCTTGCGATTTAAGCGATATTTTGCACATGACGGTCCCGGCTGTTTCTCAGCATCTTCGTAAATTAAAGGATGCCAGTTTAGTACGTACCCGAAAATCCGGACAAACGATCTTTTATTCGATCATACCTGATCAGGCAGATGTCATCAACCAATTATTTATACATATTCCCAATCAAGAAAGTATAGCAGTATGAAAGCGCCCAAAGTCACTGCTAATGCCGGTATACTTACTGCATTGGCAAGTTCTGTTTGTTGTATCACACCATTACTGGCCATGGTGGCCGGGACAAGCAGCCTGGCAACAACTTTTGATTGGATTGTGCCGGCACGTCCTTATTTTATTGTTGGAACTGTATTTATTTTGGGTTTTTCCTGGTATCAGCAGTTAAAACCAGTTTCCGAAGCCTCATGTAATTGCGAACCTGAAAACAAACCATTTATGCAAACCAAAAAGTTTTTAAGCATGGTAACCCTTGCAGCAGTATTACTCGTTACTTTCCCGAGTTATTCTGGACTACTCTATCATCAGAAACAGGAAGTAAAACAACCCATTTCCAAGAAGGGGCAAACAGCCTTTATAAAGATTAAAGGTATGACCTGTGAAGGGTGTGAACATCATGTCACACAGGAAGTCAATAAATTGAAAGGTATACAGCAGGTTCAGGTATCGTATAAAAACGCTAGTGCAACCGTTAAGTACGACAGTACAAAGACGTCCCTTGCTGAAATTAAAAAGGCAGTCGGTGCGACCGGTTACAAAGTCGTTGAAATAAACTAGGTAACTATGAATGTAATATTAGAATCTGTAATTACCTGCCCGAACTGCAATACCCAATGTGCTGAAACGATGCCGGTTGATGCTTGTATATACTTTTACGAGTGTACAAATTGCAAGACACTATTAAAGCCTGCTTCGGGAGATTGCTGTGTATTTTGCACCTATGGAACTGTGAAGTGCCCACCGATCCAAATGAACAAGTCATGCTGTGCCTAACGAAATGATATCAATGATATGAAAATGAAGAAAACGATTCCGGCCCTTCCTGTTCAAAATATTGAAGAGTCCGTTAAATTTTATTCTAAAAAATTGGGTTTTACGACCCCGTATTATGATGATGGCTTTGCGAAGATGGTTCGCGATGAAATTGAGATCCATCTATGGGCTTCATCGGATGAAACCTGGAGAAACAAAGGCTTAGTCTTGGTTGCAGATCCAATTTGCAGCGGGGCAGAAAGCTTTCTGGCGGGCACGGCCAGTTGCAGGATTGAAGTCCAGGGAATAGATGAGCTGTACGAAGAGTATAAAAAGCAAGGGGTTATTTATGACGCTGAAACTGTTGTGGAAGAGCAACCATGGGGAGACCGGGAATTTCCGGCATTAGACCACCATCGTAACCTGTTAACTTTTTATGAGGAGATTTAGAAAATCTCGGGAAAATCATGGGATTAAACAGGATCTCCATGTAAAAATATTTATCGTATTATTGCAATGAATAAAATAATTTTTACTTTTGGCACATGGGAGTAACAAAAACACAAGTTTTTACGGATCAGCAGAACCGGATTGCTGATTTAGCCAAAGCGCTGGCGCACCCGGCAAGGGTTGCCATAATTCAGCATTTATTAAAGGTGAACTCCTGTGTTTGCGGAGATCTGGTAGAAGTGCTTCCCTTGGCCCAAGCCACGGTTTCACAGCATTTAAAAGAATTGAAACAGATTGGCATCATCCACGGCGAGATCAACCCGCCAAGGGTTTGTTACTGTATCAATGAAACCGTATGGCAAGAAGCAAATGCTATTTTTGGTGACTTATTTGTAACACCGGTAGCAGCAGCATGCTGCAATTAACATTTAATCAGAATTTTTTTATCTTCAATTCAATCGTAATATAGCAATGAATAACTTAAATCCAATGAACTGGCAAGCCTTTAAAAATACACTTTTGGAAAATCCGGATAAAATCCTCCAATTCCAATATGCAGAAGGTCAATATGTTGATGCATCTTATCATATCACCGAAATCAAACAGGCTCCAATTGTATCTGTCGATTGTGGCGGCGTGATGAACAGCTGGACGGAAATCATTGTACAGCTTTGGGAACCCTCAGTATCCGAGACGGACCGGGCTATGAAAATTAGCAAAGCGCTTTCAATTGTTAATTTGGTCGAAAAATCTCTGTCACTTAATCCGTTAGGAGTAGTAAAAATCGAATTTGGTAATTCTAAATTTGACACGCGCCAAATGTATCCATCGGATTTTATATCAGAAACAGATTCGTTTACCGTAAACCTGGCAGCTGACTTTACACAATGCAAAGCAATAACCAGGGGACAAAGTTGTGGTACTACACAAACAGGTGAAGAGTGCTGTACACCTGTTAACAAGGCAGTGGCTGAGCTAAAACCAGTACATGTACTTGACGTTGTTGGAGCAGAAAATCAGAGTTGTACGCCTGGCGGTGGATGCTGTTAATGATTTAAACCGATCCATATGATCACGATTCGAAATTTAGAACATGGTGACTGGCCGGCCGTGCGTGAAATATATGTGCAGGGTATCGCGACCGGCGAAGCCACGCTTGAAACCAGTGCACCTGAGTGGCAAGTCTGGGATCAGTCTCATGTAAACCAGCACCGTTTTGTGGCACTTTCCGAAAATGGTGAAATTGCCGGTTGGGCGGCATTGACACCTGTATCCGGAAGATGTGTCTATGCAGGAGTAGCCGAAGTGAGTGTGTATATAGGAAGTAATTTCCGCGGGCAAAAAATAGGTGATACACTTTTGAAGGAACTTATTCTAGAAAGTGAAAAAGGAGGCTACTGGACACTTCAGGCAGGCATATTTCCTGAAAACATTGCGAGTATTAAGCTGCACGAAAAAAATGGTTTCCGGGTGATTGGATACCGTGAAAATATTGGAAAAATGAAAGGTGTATGGCGCAGTGTCAACCTTTTGGAAAGAAGAAGTAAAGTAACAGGAATAGATTGAGCTACCAATGAAAAAAATATTAGTGCTTTGCACAGGTAACAGCTGCCGGAGCCAGATAGCCGAAGGTTATCTCAGAGAATTTGCTGGTGAAAAGGCAAGCGTATATAGTGCAGGGGTTGAGACCCACGGCGTCAATCCGAAAGCAATTTCCGTTATGGCAGAAGATGGGATAGATATTTCGAGCCATACTTCAAATAATATTGATGAATACAAAGACATTGACTTCGATTTTGTGATTACGGTCTGTGATAACGCCAAAGAACGCTGTCCCTATTTTCCTACAAATGCAAAGAAATTCCATCAAAACTTCCCGGATCCAGGCAAGGCTACAGGCAGTGAAAAGCAAATCACGGAGCAGTTTCGTACAGTACGCGAAATGATCAAAGTGTATTCAGAAAATTTTGTCAACGAGAATCTTTAAAAATAATTATGTCTGCTACTAATTTGGTCCGGCATTCCGGTGCTCCGGCGGCTAGTCGTAAGAAGCTGGGCTTCATGGACCGTTACTTAACGTTATGGATCTTTTGGGCCATGGCCATTGGCGTAGGCCTTGGTAATTTTATTCCCTCACTGCCCGATTACATCAATACTTTTTCAAGTGGTACAACTAATATCCCGCTTGCTATTGGCCTGATCCTGATGATGTACCCGCCACTGGCCAAGGTGAAATATAACAAAATGGGCGAAGTATTCCGAAATACCAAAGTGATGACTGCTTCCCTGATACTGAACTGGATCATAGGGCCAGTTCTCATGTTTATACTGGCTGTTATTTTTCTACCTAATCATCCGGATTACATGATCGGGTTAATTTTGATTGGCCTAGCCCGGTGTATTGCCATGGTACTGGTCTGGAATGAGCTGGCAGAAGGAAGCCGGGAATATGCTGCCGGATTGGTAGCGTTAAACAGTGTATTTCAGGTACTTCTTTACAGCTTTTATGCTTATTTTTTTATTACGGTTTTGCCCCCATTGGTGGGATTAAAGGGTCTAAATGTAAACATTACGATTGCTGAAATTGCTAAAAGTGTAGGCATCTACCTCTGTATTCCTTTTTCTGCCGGAATGATCAGCCGTTTGGGGCTGACTGCACTGAAAGGAGAAGACTGGTATGAGAAAAAATTTATCCCCCTGATATCACCAATTACTTTGGTTGCTCTTTTAGCTACGATCACGCTCATGTTCAGCTTGAAAGGCAAGCTGATTGTTCAGCTGCCGGGTGATGTACTTTTAATCGCTATTCCCCTGGTCATATATTTTGCGATCATGTTCCTGGTTAGCTTCTTCATGGCAAAATCGCTGGGTGCGAACTACTCACAGAATGCTTCGATTGCCTTTACAGCGGCAGGCAACAATTTTGAACTTGCTATTGCAGTGGCTATCGGAGTGTTCGGGATCAACTCAGGACAGGCATTCGTTGGTGTAATCGGTCCGTTGGTAGAAGTACCGGCATTGATTGCCCTGGTCAATGTTTCTTTTTGGCTCCGTGATAAATATTATAAAACTGAAACTGCTTAATTTATGAAGATTGCCCTTTTTTCAGATATCCATGCGAACCTGCCTGCCTTAGAGGTATTTTTTAAAGACGTTGAAACCCGAGATACTGACGCCATTTATTGCCTGGGCGATCTGGTAGGCTATAACATTTGGCCCAATGAAGTAGTTGATGAAATCAGAAAACGAGGTATCCCAACCATTGCCGGTAATTATGATTTTGGTATTGGCCGCACCAGCGATGATTGTGGGTGTGCATACAAGACTGATGATGAAAAAGAGAATGGAAAAGTTTCCATTGCTTATACTAATGAAATTGTAAAAGATGAGCAACGGGCTTACTTGCGTACTTTACCTGCCCATATCCGACTGGAATTCCAATTCAATGAAAAGCTGCTGCAAGTACTTTTGGTTCATGGCAGCCCGCGCCGGATCAATGAGTATTTATTTGAAGACCGGGAACAGAAAAGCATGATCAGGATTATGGAACAGGCAAATGCTGATGTGATGCTTTTTGGCCATACACACAAACCATATCACAGGATCCTGGATTCAGTACATTCAGACGGCAGTGATCATTTCCGGCATGCGATCAATATCGGATCTGTTGGTAAACCCAAAGATGGTGACCCAAGAGGGGGTTATGTGATCCTGCATATCGATCAGGATGCATCCATAGCTGATAAAAACAGTATTACGGTAGAGTTTATACGCTTTGATTATGATGTTGAAAAAGCAGCCAAAGCGGTAGAAGACAGCATTCTTCCAAATGCTTACGCAGAATCTTTACGAAGCGGAAAATGAGAATAGCACTAATATCTGATATCCATGCCAATCTTCCTGCTTTTGAAGCGGTGCTGGAAGATCTGGAAAAACAAAAACCGGATGCGGTTTACTGCCTGGGTGATCTGGTCGGTTATAATGTGTGGCCAAACCAAGTAATCGGTTTGATCCGCAAACATGGAATTGCTACAATCGCTGGAAACCATGACCTGAAAGTATCTAAGATATTTTCATCAGAAGGGGAATGCAGTATTCAGAAAAGCAGTGAATATGCCTATAAACTTGTAGGGAAAAAAGAGCGGGATTATTTGCTGACACTTCCCAGGCATTTAAAACTTGAATTTCAACTCAACGAAGATATTTTGAATATGCTTTTGGTTCATGGCAGTCCCCGCAGTATCAACGAATATCTTTTGGAAGAACTGCCTGAGCATTATATGCTGGATTTGGTTAGAGAATTTAATGCCGATCTCCTGTGCTTTGGCCATTCACACAAGCCTTACCACCGGATCATTAATTCTGGGAAAGACGGTGTTGACCATTATCATCACCTGATCAATACCGGCTCCGTTGGAAAACCCAAAGATGGTGATTCAAGGGCATGTTATGTGATGCTTACTATTAACCAGTCCGCTACTGTCACAAGTGCGGATGGGGTTCAGGTTGAATTCATGCGGGTGAAATATGATATTGAAAAAGCGGCTCAGGCGATAGAGTTTAGGATGCTATCAGGTGCACTCGCCGATAACCTTAGAAAAGCTTATTGAACCAGCAATTCACGGATCAAAGTCGATTAATATTGCTTTATTTACATACAAATTCAGGTTTTACTATTAATTTGGACACCGCGGTGTCGTAGATACTTATAAAGTGTCATTTTCGAGATTTCAAGATCTGCGGCAATTTCGTTCACCCCTAACTTTCTTTCGTTATATAAAGTTTGGGCAAGCATCGCTTTTTTCTCAGCTTCCTTTGAAAGGCCACGACTACGTCCACCTTTTCGTCCACGCGCACGGGCTGCTTCCAATCCGGATTTTGTCCGCTCCCTGATCAGGTCTCTTTCAAATTCAGCCAATGAAGCAAAAATATTAAAGATTAGCCTGCCTTGGGCAGTAGTCGTATCAATGGAATCGTTAATAGAGACCAGGCCGATTCCCCGCTTTTCAAAATCGGAGGTCATTTCGAGTAGGTGTTTTAAAGAACGTCCTAACCGATCCAACTTGTAAATGTAGATAACATCCCCTTCACGAAGGATCAGTTGCATGGCAGCAAGCTGGGGCCGATCCGATTTAATTCCAGAAGCCTTTTCCTGAAATATTTTTTCACAGCCAATCTTTTGCAAGGCGTCCAGCTGCATTTCCAAATTCTGGTCTTGGGTCGATACCCGAGCATATCCTATTTTCACCTTTTGTCTACTTTAATGCAACTCATATATCAAATTTAATGTACTTAGATTGGTATACAAGTTTATTTTACTAATTTGATAAAATATGCCTGGTTTCAGGCCAATCCTTAAGGTCCAAAGGGTACGACAGGTTTGTACATTCTGAGTAACGTTTTTTTATACACACATCGTCTCATGCCAAGAAAAGAATACCTGACTTCCGAAGCCCGGCAACGATTTGACAATCCACCTATTTTGAGTGTTGATCAGAAAATGATTTTCTTAGAGGCTCCTGAGTGGGCTACTGAATATGTCAAGACTTTGCAAACACCATCCAATAAAGTTGGCTTTCTTTTACAGGTTGGGTACTTCCGCGTAGTCAGCCGGTTTTTTGGCTCTAACCGTTTTCACCAAAGTGACGTGGACTTTGTAGCGGCACGAATTTCTGTTGATGTCAATGCTGTACAAATGGGCAATTATGAAGGACGGACATCACTCAGGCACCGGGAAGATATCCTTGGATACTTTGGGTTTGCACCTTTCGAAAAACCTTCAATTGAAACATTGATTGAAGAAACACAAAGACTGGCCCATGTACAAACCAGGCCATACTTGATATTTGAAGGTATGGTAGACTTTCTCCAGTCACATCATATTGAGATTCCAACCTATCAAAGCCTGAAAACGATTTTGGACAAAGCGCTTGCCAGTTTCGAACAAAATTTAGAGTCTATTTTAAATAAGCACCTGACCGCCGCTGATATTTTACTTTTAGAGCAGCTTCTGGTCGAACACACGTCTTATCAGCAGGACAGCAGGAAGCATTTAAAAGTAAAACGTTATGAGATTACATTTTTCAAACGGGTCTCTCAATCGATGGACACAAAACAGATCCGTGAGCGTGTGGCAAACTTTCAAAGCTTGAAGGTCATGTATTTGCAGTTACTTCCAGTAGCCAGGCGCTTAAAACTATCTGATGCGACCATTCAATTCTATGCTGAATATGTTATCAATAACCAGGTAACGCAAGTAGCTACACGTAGCACCAACCGTTATCTTCTTCTGATTTCCTTCATCATCCATCAGTATTATATGTTGGGAGACGCACTTATCCTCACTTTGAATAGTGCGGTGACCAACTACGTCAACGGTTGTGAGAACCTGGTTAAACAGGAGCTTTATCAAAACAGGATGCAGACCGCGCAGCTGGTTAGCAGCGTTGCCCACCGGAGCAGCACCCACATTGATGTTTTGGGTGCCATCGAAAAAATTATTGTTGATACTACCATAGAACCGCTGGCCAAAGTAACATTAATCGAGCTGCTTTTTAAAAACAAACGGTTATCTCAAAAATTGTTACATGAAGACCAGCAGCGCCTTAAAGCATTGAAGGAAGCCAACCAAAAGATAAATGACCGGGAGGATTTCTATCAGATGCTTGAAAAAAATGCGTCGAAGTTAAATGGTAAAGTCAGTGATATTGTGAAAGTCTTGATCCCTAGTGCAACTTCATCGGGTAAAGATATACTTGCAGCAGTCCGGTACTACCAGGAAAAGAATGGTTCTATTGTTTCACGCGCAGCTATACCAACTGATTTTTTAGGGATGGAACAACAGCAGCGGGTACTAACCCCGGAAGGGAAGTTAAGGTCAGGTTTATATAAAGTATTCCTGTTTCAGGAAATCAGGGACAATATCAAATCAGGAGCACTTCCAATAGATTCATCCTATGATTACCGGAGTTTTGATGAGTATCAAATACCGTCTACGGTTTGGAACAAAGAAAAAGAAAAGCTCTTAGCACAAGCTGGCTTAACAGCTTGTTCAGATTCAAGAAAAACCCTGCTTAGATTAAATGAAAAGTTGAATACCCAGATAAAATTAACAAATGAGCGTATAGAAAAAGGAAATAATAAACAGGTATACTTTGATCCGACTGGTGACTGGCACCTGATGAAAGATAAGCGTTTGGAAGAAGTCGCTAATCTGGAATCACTCTATCCACAGGAATATGTCATTCCATTGGTGGAAGTTCTTTCAACCGTGCAAAATGCGACTGGGTATATATCCACTTTCATTCACGGCGGAATTGATCACATCCCTAAACGTCCAGAAGAGAAGCTGTTTTTTGCAGCAATTCTTGGATTCGGGTGCAATATCGGTATCCGTAAATTTTCTTTCATGTCCAAAGGCATAAGGACGAGTTCATTGGAGACTACTGCACTGCAATATTTTTCACCGGAAACTGTGATACAGGCAAATGATAAAGTAGTTGCGTTTAGCAATGCCTTACCACTTACCGAGCATTTTAGAAAAGATGCTGACTTTATCCATACTTCCAGTGATGGCCAGAAGTTTGATGTTTCCGTTTCTTCGCTGGTAGCTTCTCCATCATTTAAATACTTTGGCAATGGAAGGGGTGTGACAATGTATTCCTTTCTGGATGAAGCCGGGCAATTATTTTATTCAACAGTGTTTAGTGCAGCCGAACCCGAATCACATTATGTCCTGGATGGTTTAACCCACAATGAAGTGATCATTCCAAATGCGCATTCAACAGATACACATGGTTTTAGTGAACCTGTGTTCGCTGTAACAGGTCTTTTGGGTATTGAATTTCGCCCTAGGTTCGCAAGGTTTCACCATCAACAACTATATTCAATTGACGAAGCCCGGACTTACCGTGAGCTGAATTATAAGATTGTTCCTGGTCTTAAAATTAATCTTGCCCACCTGGAAAATTATTGGGATGAGATTTTAAGACTTGTTTGTACGATCAAGCTTGGTTATTCCAAGGCATCAACGTTGTTCAGACGTCTTAATTCATATTCAAAACAACACCCACTTTACAAGGCCCTCAAAGATTTGGGAAGGCTCTATAAAACAGCATATGTCTATCAATATATGGATGATGAGTTAATCCGAAAATCGGTCTCGGGCTCACTTTCTAAAATCGAAAGCAGCAATAACTTTTCCAAGGCCATTACCGTTGGTAATAACCAGGAATTGATCTGGGCGACTCGAAAAGAACAATTGATAGCGGAAGGATGTAAAAGGTTGATAGCAAATGCGGTGAACACTTATAATCTATTATTGTTATCCGAAAAACTGGTAGCAGTTGAATCGGAAAAAGACCGGCAAATCCTGTTGAAGAAGATCCTTACAACTTCTACCCACAGCTGGGCACATATTAACCTGGTGGGAGAATACGACTTCGCCGATGGTAAGGATTATAAAACATTTGATTTGGGCTCAATTATGGATTTGAATCTAGGCCCTTAGAATTTAAGATGCCGGACTTATTGCAAATGAAAATCCTACACGAAAGTCGTGACGGTTTTTCTCCCTTTCTTTAGTTTACCCCTATATAGAAACACTTCCTGAAACAGCTCTTCTAAGACAAGCTGGTCTTGAAACACCGGCATACTATTTAATGTTTCAAGTATGTACAATGTTCGTCTACTACCATGAATTAGGGCATATTATTCAGTTTTCTGGTGCTGAGAAAAGAATAGTTGAAGAAAAAAGAGCAAAAGCTTTTGCTAAAAAGTTTAACATTTTGGATCATGCGGAAGAGTTTGATAGTGATGAATTTGCTATAAATCTTACTTTTGAACAACTCAAATATCATTGGGAAAAAACAATCTCTGAAAATAAATCTTCGGAAGCCCTAGAAGGGTTTTTAACAATAAATGTTGTAGCGCTATTTATATTATTCGATTTATTATCAGGGGGAGTTACTTTACCGCTTTACTACGAAAAATACGATCATCCGCATGACGTAATTCGTATAATTGCTATTATCGGTATTTTCATGGATAAATTTGATAATTATATTGATACAAAAAAGTCAGGTAATAAAATTTTGATTAGGACTTTTGAAATATTGAAAAACATCCTAGTAGAAAATCAGTCAGTTGACAAATTTTTGGCAGCAATTCGATCAGACAGAACCAAAATTGCTGAGTATTCTGAAAAAATTCTGCATGTTCGCAGTCAGTACGCATGGATGGCTGGGCAACAAATGAGTAAATAGATAAGTAAACCTACTCTTTAACCAATCCGCTTAAAAGTTTGAGATCCTGAGTAAGTGTTATAATACGTTCTTTTTCGTGAATAATTATTGCACAAAGATGTGTTAGCCCAATTACTAATTCCCAAAAAGGAAATTGTTTTTCTAAGCTTTTTATTGTGTCTTCTTTACTCAGTGTTTTATTAAAAATTTCGTCTATATCATTCTGCGGTAAATCAGGATATGACGAACGTAATCTTTCGCGTAAAGGATCGATTTTGAATATTTTCAGCGTTTCATAAGCTATTTCCCTAAGGGCATAGTTAGAATTAGGTCCCAAATCGTAGACTTTTACTAATGATTCATTTAGCATTTCTAAATCGAAATATCCTGACTTGTGGGCAGCATCGTTTCTCAATTTACGAAGTGCAGTAAGACAATCATATTGCTTTTTACCAATTAAGCGGGATATGTAGGCAAATTCTATTTTCGCGCTTGCAGTTGAAAGCAATCCTGATGGGTTAAATAGTTTTTTTTGGTTGGTTTTCGATGTATTAGGTAT
>Ga0247808_10001247_pt1 | contig 12332 bp, 12 predicted proteins | sample UWRJL089202R1_FD_179914 | JGI IMG/M metagenome (GOLD analysis project Ga0247808, IMG submission 179914) | Plant litter microbial communities from Arlington Agricultural Research Station in Wisconsin, United States - UWRJ-L089-202R-1 | ecosystem: Environmental > Terrestrial > Plant litter >... | reverse complement strand
CGGCCTCGACCTCAACGGGGACAGTCACGGGAACCGCAACCCCAATCTGGACACGGCCTGCCGGAGCAATGGTCGGATTGGCTTCCATGAACGCCTGGGTGGTTGTGACCTCATACTGGAACTGAGTAATGCGGAACCCTTCGGACCAACCAGTCAGGGCGTCCAGAAAGGCGAACGTCGGCGCCCACTTCAGATCAGCCTGCACCTGTGCATTGAGCCACTGCGTGGGTCCGATGACTTCGATGTCAGGATCCGTCGTAATCTTCACATTCGCTAAGCCGGCGTTCGTCGTCGCTTCGATGAGCATCTGTTCGACCCGAACCTGAGCGATGGCGGCGTTGGAAGACGCCATTCCCCAGCTGCGCATGTCCTCGACTTCGGCCGTGTCCGGGGAGTTGGCCGTGATGCGTTCGGAAGCCGACCGAGCGAGCCTTGCGGCGGATCGCTCGACGACTGCGTTCGTGTACAAATCTTCTTGCTGCTGGCGCCAATCGAGGACCGCGATCGGAGCGTAGACCAATGCGCCCAACACCAGCCCTGCAAGCAGGATCCGCTCCCGCTGGGTGGTCCGCTGCAATCGGACCTGGAGGGCGCGGGTCTGGCGAAGCGCCGACGCCCGGATTCCAGCAAACATGGCTTGCACTTTCGTCCCGTCAGACCACGCCCGCGCCCCCGCGTCGCATTTCCATCGACCGTTCCCCGACCGTGGGATATAGCAGCCCTCTATCAAGCGTAATAGCTTTAACGTTCAAGGTCATCTCCCTTGCAGCATCGCCAACGCAGCCTCGTTCGTCCTGCTCTGAAACGCCGGACGCGTGAGGGGTACAGCCTCCTCGAAATCCTGGTGGTGCTTGCCATTATCGCCTTGATCGCAGCCGTTGTCGGCCCCCGGCTGTTTGCCCAACTCGACCGTTCCAAAACCACCACGGCGAGACTGCAGATCCGCTCACTGGAAGCGGCTTTGGAGACGATGAGGCTGGACATCGGGCGCCTTCCAACGGACCAGGAGGGTCTCGGCCTCCTGATGCAGGCAGACGCGACCCAGGTTCCGGGGTGGTCAGGCCCTTACCTTGATAAGGCATTGCCCTCAGACCCGTGGGCGCGTCCGTACGTCTACGTTGCGCCCGCCGCCAATGCGACGGGTGCGCCAGGCGCGCCGGAGATACGGGCAAGGGTTCTCAGCTTCGGTGCAGACGGCGCGGAAGGCGGGGAGGGGGTCAATGCTGACGTCAACTCCGATCAAGCCCGGTAAAAAACGAGCAGGGTTCACCTTGATGGAGATCCTCGTTGTTCTGGTGATCTTCGCTCTGAGCACCGCAATCATCATGCCCAGCACGTCGCGCATGCTCGATCAGGCCACGGCCCACGCCGTGTTCTTTGAGTTCCAGAGGCAGGTTTTTGATCTCCGGCGAGAAGCTAATCGCACAGGGATCGCACTGGCGCTTGTCGACCCGTCAACGGCCACGCCTCTGGCCGACCAGGATCGGATCGCCGCTTTGCGCTCCCCATGGCGCTACACGATCGCGCCCGCCCTAGTGATGAATGAAGGCGGGGCATGCTCACCGGCGACAGTCAATCTGATCAATGGAGACACCGTAGTGATGACGCTTCGTTCAGATCAGCCAAACTGTCAGTTCAGTCGCCAGCAGTGAGGGGCGGAGCCGCCTCTCTCACCTTCATCTCGAAAATCAGCCTCTGATTGGCTGCGTCGGTCCGCGGGCGAACGTCGTAGAAATAGCCCGACCCCTCGAAATCCGTGACGAGCATCTCAGCATCATCGACGGCGCTGTAGGGCAGGCTGAGGGTCAAGGTCTCGCCGCTCGCGTCCAGTGAGATCGGCGTGAGGTCGTGAAACGCCACAATGCCTACAGCGGCTCCCGCTGCACTGACGGGGTTAGTTTGTTCCTCAAGTTGACGATAGGCGACCAGCTTCTTCTGATCTTCCTGAAGAGCTTGAGTGTCAGCGATCCGAGGCGTGGACTGCCGGATTTCGATAGCCTCTTTGGATATCGTCCTGGCCTCACCGCCGAGCATCGATCCTTGACCCAGCAGGAACAACACCGCGCAAGCGGCCGCGACCGAAAAACCGCCAGCTGCACCCGCGATGGCTTGCTCGCGAGACACTTCCGCGCGGGCCAGAGAAAACGCCTCGCTGTCCGTCGCGATCGGCAAACTTACGGCCGGGGGAGGCGCTTCCGGGGCCTGGAAGTCCCCTCGCTGCAGCCGGGTGAATGACGCCCACAAGGCTTGGTCGAAACGGTTCCGCCGCCAGACTGAAGCCAGCAGTCCGCTCAGCGACCAGAGCTGCGCTTCATAGCCTTCGGCCAGCTTGACGATACGCCACCCAACAGTCGCCGGCTGGGCCATGGTCTCTGGGCGAACAAGCGGACTGTGACCTGCATAAACCTCTGCAATGGTTGGGGCGATCCGATCCAGATCCCACCACCAGACGCCATAGCCCGAGCCGGATTTCACCAAGGTAGCGCTCGAGACAACATAGGGCGATCCGGTGCGGGCATAGAGCCTGGCCGCTTGCTGACGCCGATTTCTCGGCAGGTTTGATGCGTCAAAGAGTGCAAATGCACAGAGACTGCGACCCAGCAAAAGCACAGGCCGACGCAATCGCCCCAAGCCGCCGCCCGGATGAACGGTCTCGACGCGTCCTTCCGAATTCAGCAGGTCAACGCGCGGGGTAAGGAAGTCGAGCTGCATCTATTATGTTCGCCACCGCCCGACGGGGCGCTTGTGTCAGTTCAGTTTGGTCGATCCAGACGGGCTGCTCAAGGCCGCCCGGGGTCAGGGTTAAGCGAGCGCGATAAACCCATGCGGAATTCGGATCGCTGATCACATAGACGACCCGACCTGAGGGGAAGGTATAGATTCGTTCGAAGTCGTCGATCACGGATGCGCCACTCGCCGCGGCGAAATCGTTCAACGTCAAGAATGGCGTAGCTTCACGAGCCCGGATGGCGGATGCGGCCTGAGCTTCATTGAGGTCGTAGAGAACCTGAAGCGTCTGCGACGTCGCGGTGTTTACGTTGACGGAAGCCAGGGTGAAGTCAGCGGCGAGATCAGGACGATATTTGCGCCAAAGCGGAGGATCGATAGCCTCCCTCACATCGAGAAGTGAGAGCCATTCAGTGGGGCGCAACATTGGACGATTGGGTATTCGGAAACCGTAATCTGCGGATTCAGCTCCGTTCAAACGCCGTAGGTCGTCCTGATCGGTGTAATCCATAACCTTGAACCGGAGCGCACGAGCATCGCCGGGGGACAACCCCATGAGCTCGCCGAGCCTGATGGTTTGCGCCTCGCCGAGGTTGGCTAGGTTCAGCATCCCGGCCTGATCTTGCAGGCGGAGAGCAATCGGCCCGCGGATGTCGGCCTGGTAAAGGCGCCCATCCAGCCGAACGAGCGAGGTGGGGCCCAGGGCAGCAGCCGGCGCCACGTTGGTTTCAATGGACCCTTGCAAGCGAGGAGAGCCGACAGCAACGCCGCTGTTCGTCAGCGGCTCAGTCGCAAGCATGAAGCTGACCTCCGCTTCGATGCTCAGCGCCCTTTCCATGAACCTCAGTCGGGCTCGTGTGGCAGCGGCTTCAGCCGTCAAGCTTGAAAGCGCTGTAATGGCCACGAGGAAAACCAAGGTGACGACGCCGGTCACCGCCAAGACGGCCGGAAGGGCGAAGCCGGACCGCGCCCGCCTATTCGATGGCATCGGGTCGCCTCCAAAGCTCGGGGCGGCTCGATTCAATTAAATCCACGATGTCGACCTCGGGCCGCGCCGCGAACCGAACCCAAACCTTATCCGACCTCGGCAGAGCCTCTTCCGATCGGTCTTCGATCTTGTTCGTATAGGCCCGCGTCCAAACCTGCCCATCTCTGGAATAGGTCAGACTGGCGTTGTCGCCCCGCGTGGTGAGTAAGGTGACCTTCTTGCCGTTGGCCGAGCACGTCAGGCTTTGGCCGGCGCCGTCAGGTTCGATCTCAAGCATCAGTCGGCCAGACCAGCCAAGGGGCGCGCATTGGGTTGCACGCTCCATCACGACATCACCCTCCAGTCGGTTCGCCGTTCCCAGGATAGGTTCATCGACGCCATCCAAAAAAAGCAGTGAAGGTCGCAACGCGAAGCTTCTCAAAATGCTGCGAAGGTCGCTCGCTGCGATATCAACGTCCGCAGCCGACATCGCCCGGCGACCCAGACTGAAGCCAGTGTCGCCCGCCTTCACGCCGATCGAGAAGATGATCGCCAGCGCCATTCCGCTGATGGCCAGAACCACCAAGGCTTCTACCAAGGAAAATCCGGCGCGGTGGATGGGCGGCGTCATGGGGGCTACCTAACATCGCCAGCGACGATGTCACAGGCATCGATGTCGACACCACCATGGCTGAGCTTGGAGAAGCTGTGATCGGCTGATACAGGGCTTTCGAGGGAGACTCTGTGAACCGTCTGACGTCCGTCTGTGTTGTCGCTGTGCTCGCCTGCGTTCTTTGGGGCGCAGGGTTGACGTTCGGCGACCGTTCAACGGTCGCAGCACCCGCGGACGCGCGAGTATCGCATCGTGTCGCGGCGCCTGCACCCGAGACAGATCAGGACCGGCGTCTGAGGCTAAATGCGCGAATGCAGGAAATGATCCAGTCGGGGTCGCATGCACGTCTGGCAGATCCCCGGCCGCCTGCTCGGGCGCGGCCCATGATCGCGGCGCGGCCTGCTCCCAAGATGGCGTCTGAGGGGCGACGTGCTCGTCGGGCGTCTTCCGGGTCGGACGTGTCTACGATTGCGCCGCCTCCCGTTCGGCCTGGTGCTTTCACGGCCCGCAGCGGCGGCTACCGCCCGCCCACCCTCGACTTGATTACAGCCCCTACCGTGCCGACCGATGACGTCGAATGCCTCACCCAGGCGATCTACTATGAGGCCCGCACCGAGTCCGAAGAAGGACAGGCAGCGGTCGCTGAGGTCGTATTGAACCGGTCGCGGTCAGGGGCCTACCCCAAGGAGGTTTGCGCTGTGGTCTATCAGCGCAACGCTCGTACCTGCCAATTCACCTTCACATGTGACGGTTCCATCGGGCGCGGCGCGGTCAACATGGCCGCCTGGGCGCGCGCTGAGCGCATCGCCCGCGATGTTTACGCGGGGCAATCCCAGGCGCTTCTCCCGGCCTCGTCGGTCAATTATCACGCCAACTACGTTCGACCATCTTGGGGGCGTCGCCTGGAGCGCGTCCGCCAGATCGGGGCGCACATTTTTTACGGCGCCGCCTTGTCCGGCCAGACCCCTGGCGCGCGGCCGGCAGGCCCTGCCGAGCCTGCTGCGACTCGCGGCCTTCAGTTCGTTCGAATCGAAGCTCTTGATCGCGCCTACAATCTGATGACTTCCGGTTCTGGAGACCAGGGCGGTTCCTGAGGCCCTGGCTCGGATCTAACGCGCGGCCAATCTCACGGCATCATTGTGAAGCGCCTACTCCGCCATGCTGCGGCGAATGGTCAGGCTTTGCAGCATGAACGACAGATCGCGTTCATCGGCGCCTCGCGAGGCGCGATGGGGCGTGGACAAGCGCAGGCTAAGCTCGTCCCCAGCGTCGAACGGGCCCGGGAAGACAAGGTCTTGAAGGTCTCCAAGGCTCACAAACTCGGCCTTGCTGGTCATTGTGTCCGATCCAAGGGTGAAGATCGTGCGCGCTGGGCCAGCCTCCTCGGGCTTGAGCCAAACCCTAGCGACAATCTCATCGCCGGCCACCAGGACGCGGATATCGATCCGGGTGCGGGGTGAGCACCAGTCATCATCATGCCAGCCTTCAGCTCCAAGAAACTTCACTCCCGTCAGCAACATATTCCGGACTTTCTCGTGCAGATTTTCGAGGGCGCGCTCCTGTAGCTCGACGCTATCCTCTGGACCAGTTTCGACTGCGATGGCCGGGACATCAACGACCAATGTGCGACATCGACGGGCCATTTCGGCGGCATCGTCGAACGGCGCAAGGGCTTCAATGCTGTCAAGCGCCGCTCCAAGATCGCTCAAATCAGACGGGAGATCATCGAGATCATGAACCCACCATGGTCGCGCACTGATCCGAGCCATCACGTCGTCGGAAAAGCGGTACCGAATGAGTTTGGCGGGGTTGCCTGCCATGATTGAGAATGGCGCGACATCCTTGGTCACAACCGCATGAGTTCCGATGATCGCTCCGTCGCCGATCACGACGCCGCCTCGTATGTATGCGTTTGCGCCGATCCAGACGTCATTGCCAATCTGAACGCCTTGCCTTTTTGCCTCTGCGGGAAGGCGCATCGGCAAGCGATCGGCCTCCCAAAACGCGGGGTCATAGGTGACATTGGATGAGGTCAACCACGTCGTCGCGTGTTCCATCTCTCCAAACTTCACCCCTGAGGCGATCGAGCAATAGCGCCCGATGGACCAGACAAAGGGACCAATCAGTGAATAGCTGTATGTGTAGGCTCCGACATGGAGGGGGCGCCGGCTTTGGATCCCGCCAAGCAAATGGCATGGATCCTGGAAAGTGCTGCCGACCGCGCGTTCATCCTGTCCCCGGACCACAACCGCCATACGCTCCCCTTTGATTTGCGCCGACTTTTGCGACGATAAGCCGTTTCATTACGGTCCTGACCGGCTTGCGGCAACTGCGTCGCCTTTGACGTGGCCTTATGGCGTCTTTTGATCCAGAAGGTTGCAGGCGTTCGGTTACTGGAGGCGATTGATCAATGGCCAGTTGTGGTGTGTGCGGCGGGGAAGCCGTGCTCTGGCGGGTCGTAGACGGCTATGACTACTTCGACTGCGGCGTATGCGGGTCGATCGCGATCGACGCTGCGTCGCTCGATCAGATAGATTCAGGTAATTTCCCTAGGCATTACGACCCGGACTACTGGGCGATGGAAGCGCGCGACGCCCGAGATCGGTCGTTTGGCTCGTCCTTGGCTAGGGTGGCGGAAAGTTTTCTGTATGCCCGCCGACCGATAGACCGGTACGTCGATATCGGATCTGGCCCTGGCTTTCTGTTAGATGCGCTGTCCATCTATCTTCCTGCAGCCTCGCAGCTGTTTTTTGGCGTGGAGAAGTTCCCCCCCGCCGAGCATTCCACTCACCCCGGCTACATCGTTGGAGATCTGGCGGACGAAGCTGGCGTGTTTGACGCGGGCGTCTGTGTGGAAGTTGTAGAACACTTGACGCCAACCATGTTCCGACAGGTGGCGACGGCCATGGCGAAATGCTCAGCGCCAGGCTCGCTCTATTATTTCAACACCGGTATGCCCGAGTACGTCAAAAACGAAGACCAAGGTTATATGGACCCCTTGCGCCGGGGGCATATCGTGAGTTGGGGCTGGGAAGCGCTGCGGATGATCTTTGAGCCTCTCGGGTTCACAGTCTTCCCGGTACAGCGCAAGACCTTCGCCTTCGTCGTGGAATTCCAGTCGTCAGATCAGACCGCAATGGCGGATCGGATCTGGACACCCCATCCCCAAAATCGAGCTGCCCTGATCGACCCTCAGATGGGGAGCGTCATGTTTGCTCTGGGACTGGAATCCGCGCGCGCTTACGCCTGAACAGCCCTGTCCGACGAGGATTTTTTCTGGTTGGCGCGCAGCTCATCGATTGCGCGCCGCATCTGATTGATCTCATGCGCCATATGCGCGACTTGGTCACTTTGGACCATGAGATCAACGCGATCCTGATGGCCTGTCACTCGGAATCTGCGCCCGTTTGGGTCCGCAAGTGTATCAAGACGATGTGAGCGCCCGGGGAAGATGGCTTCAAGTTTGTCCTGCAGCTCGCGCATTGGCGCTGATGGTTGCAACGGATTGATGGGGGCGTCCTCGACTTTATAGCCGTCCGCACGCGCCACCGCGAGTTTCAGACGGTCACCCAGTGGCGACGGGCTGTAGTCACCATTGATCAGCCGCCGAACCGCGGCTTCCGATTCAACCAGACTCGAGCCCGCACCCGCGTGGAACGACAGGCCTGCGCCAGCAGCCTCGCCACGCAACAAGGCGTCCGCCGTAACCTCCGGCGAGACCGACCTGTTGCTAGCTGTGTCCCGCCCTCCAAATCCTATCAGAAAATAGTGGTCAAGGATCCGTAGGTAGGTCGCCAGTACATCGAGATAGAAGTCGGAGGACAGGAGGGCGTCAATGCGGCGGCGGGCCAGTTCGGGGCTGTCGAAGGCGAACGACGGATAGATCGAAAGAAAAGCCTCGATAGTGGGAAACAGTCCGGCAAAGGGTCCGCGGAAAAAGAACTGCTCCGGTGCGAGAGAAGATCCTATTATTTCTGAAGAGAGGTCGAAGTTTGCAATCTTCAGAAGGTCCGCCTTGTGACCGTAGAAGGTGATATCATTCAAATAGAATGGGCTATCGATGAATCCCATAGGCACCAGGATCTTGGATCCAAAAACGCGAGGCAGATCTGTATCGTCGGCTATCGTTAGGTTGGCGCTTTTGATGGATGGCAGAATGTGTGGCGCGATTGGCGCAATATCTGGCCGCAACTTGAGAACGAGCGCGCTGTCCGGCACAGCTTGCAGCCCGTAATACAGCGTCTTGGACTGATGGATCGTATGGCCAACGGTCTTAAGGAGTGGGGCCTGGAGTTCGACGAGTTTGAACTCGCCCCGAGCGAAGGCCGCCTCGACTGTCGGATATTTCTCGATCTCGCCAATCCAGGTCGAGAAGACCACGTCATCGATCTCGCCCGCCTTTTTCCAGGCCTTAAGCGTTTCGAGTTTGTCGAGCATGGCTTGCTCGTTGCGGACGACGCCGCAAATTACGGCCCAGCGACCAGACATGACGATGGAACCTTAGCTTAACCTGAAATCTCGGCGGCGTTGCGCCACGCAATGCAGGCGACTATCAGGCTCGTCGCCCAGCGTCGAGAGCAGGCCGCCCTGGCTGAGGCTTCGACCGTTCGCAGAATGAGGTCATTTGAGCATGATTATTCTAGCGCACCGCGGATGGTGGACCGACCCTTCCGAAAAAAACAGTCGGTTGGCAATCAGCAAGGCTTTTTCTGCAGGCTTTGGTGTGGAAACCGATGTCCGGGATCATAATGGCGAACTCGTCTTATCACATGATATGCCAACCGGCGGCGATTTGACGCCTTTCGAGTGGGTGGTTTCGTCGTTCGCAAGCGCTGGTCAGCCCGGTTACCTAGCTATCAACATCAAGGCCGACGGCCTTCATGCCCCGCTGATCGCCATGCTGGCTCGACACGGCGTCACCCGAGCCTTCGTCTTCGACATGGCCGTGCCTGACGCTGTCGGGTATCTAAAGGCGAGGATTCCGAGCTTCACGCGTCACTCGGAGATGGAACCAGCACCGCCCTTCTATGAGCGGGCGGACGGCGTCTGGATGGACTGCTTCGACACAGACTGGATCGCCGCGAGCGACGTAAAGACGCATCTGGACGCCGGCAAAGCTGTCGCCCTGGTCTCTCCGGAGCTCCATGGTCGAAATCCGAGGAGCGCTTGGGAGGCCTGGGCCCCTCTGCGGGATACAGACGCTATGATATGCACCGACTTGCCAGAACAATGGTTGGCGTCGGTATAGTCTCAAGCCCCGCCCGAGCCAGCCCGAGTTGTGACCGTTGTTTTGAACGAGCCTTCGGTTTACCAAGCCCGGCCCGGCGCACGTCTAGCGCTTCCAGGACCCGCGCATGACGATCAAGGCTGTTCTGTTTGATATGGATGGCGTCCTGATCGACGCCAAGGACTGGCACTTCGAGGCCTTGAACGATGCGCTTGATTTGTTCGGCATGGCGATAAGCCGCGACGAGCATCTCGCGATTTATGACGGCCTGCCAACGCGCCGGAAGCTCGAGATGTTGGGAAAAACGCGTGGGCTGCCGCGTGCGCTTCACGGTTTTATAAACGATATCAAGCAGAAGAAGACGCTTGAGTTGATATACACGCGCTGTGCTCCGCTTTTCCATCATCAGTTCGCCTTGGCGAACCTAAAGCGTGATGGATACGCCATTGCTGTGTGTTCAAACTCCGTTCGTCAGACCGTCGCGGCCATGATGGAGCGGGCGTCGCTGATCGAGCATCTCGACTTTTTCTTGTCGAATGAAGACGTCTCCAAAGCCAAGCCGGACCCTGAAATCTACCTCGCGGCAATCAGCCGTCTAGGACTTAAGGCGTCGGAGTGTCTGATCGTGGAGGACAACGATCATGGCCTTCAGGCCGCTCATGCGTCCGGTGCTCACGTGCTCGAAGTGGCATCCGTCTACGACGTCACCTATGACCGGCTTACCTCTGAAATCCGGTCGATTGAAGCGCGGGGCGTGTCATGAGGTATCTCGTTCCTATCGCCTCCGAGAGCGACCTTTTCCCTCGTTCCGACTATCACTTTCCTAAGCCTCTCATCGAGGTTGACGGCGAGGCGATGATCTCTCGCGTCATCAGCAATATCCGCGATGCTGACCCTGCGGCGGAGTTTATCTTCGTCGTTCGCAACGCGGACTGTCGTGAGTTCAGTCTGGATCGGTCCCTCACTGAGGCGACGCTCGGTAGGTGCCGGATCGTCCGCATCGACAAGCCTACGGCTGGCGCCGCCTGCAGCGCACTCCTCGCCATCGCTCACATTAACGACGACGAGCCCCTTGTCGTGTGTAACGGCGATCAGATTGTCGAGCACGGCATCGGTGAGGCGCTTGCCTCATTCATCGGGTCTGGCGCTGACGCGGGCGTAATCACATTTGAATCGGTTCACCCGCGTTGGTCCTATGTGCGCCTTAACGCCAATGGAGACATCTTGGAGGCGGCCGAAAAGCGTGTCATCAGCCGCACGGCGATCGCGGGATTCTATTATTTCAGAACAGGCGCTGCTTTTGTGCGCGCGGCCCAGCGCTCGATTCTGAACGAGCGGTCCGTGGATGGGCGCTTCTTTGTCGCGCCAGTCCTCAACGAACTCGTTCTCGAAGGCCAGAAAATCGCGCATTGGCCGGTGGCTGCGGAGGACTATCAGAGCCTGTTCTCGCCGCAGCGTCTGGAGAGTTACGAGCGCCAGATCCAGGCCCGCAGATGGGCTAGGGTCGACGCGGCCGACAAGCCTGCGACTATTCTGGTTCCAATGGCAGGCTTGGGCAGCCGATTTGCCGAGGCGGGTTACGCCAAGCCAAAACCTTTCATAGACGTCGCTGGCATGACCATGATCGAACGCGTCATGGATAATCTCTCAGTTGAGAGCGGACGGTTTATCCTGGTGGCCCGACAGGAGCATCTGGAGCGCGAGCCCGACGTGGTCCAAAGCTTAACAGCGCGTGGTGATGTGAGTTTCGTTGGTATTGATCTTGTCACCGAAGGGGCCGCCTGTACCGTGCTCACGGCGCGTGCTGCTTGGGATCCGGATGCGCCTCTCGTCTTGGCCAACTGCGATCAACTGATCGACTTTGACTGCGAGGCGTTCATTGCGGATGCGCGAGCAAGAAAGCTCGACGGTTCCATAGTCACTTTCAAGGATGAAGAGCGCGATCCTAAATGGTCGTTCGCTCGATTGGGGGCGAACGATCTCGTAGAAGAAGTGAGGGAAAAAGTCGCAATCTCGGATACTGCGACGGTGGGTATCTATTACTTCCGATCAGCCCAAATTTTTGTCGACGCTGCAGTGGACATGATCTCTCGCAATGACAGAGTCAACGGTGAGTACTATGTATGCCCGGTCTACAACTATATGATTGCCCGCGGCGGCAAGGTAGGCGTCTATGATGTCGCGCCAGACGCCATGCACGGCATCGGTACACCAGTCGACCTTGACCGGTTCCTCGCCTTGGGTCGCTTTGCATGAAGTGTGTGGTGCCGCTAGCCGGCCCTGACCTCGTCCATGAACAACACAGGTTTCGTCCCTGGACCCCGATAGATGGCCAGACCTTGCTCGCCCGTGCCTTACACATGCGCGCCTGGGCTGGGGATCTGAGACCTTCCGACTACATCTTTGTGCTTCGTGAGGTCGAAGGTCTCTCAGAGCTCGAGGCCTGGCTGAACCTCGAATGGCCGGGCTGCCGGGTTGTTCGCGTCTCCGACCTGACGGATGGGGCTCTATTCTCCGTCCTGGCGGGCCTAGCCCTGGTCGGGTCGACCGATGAACCTGTCATCATCGACCTTGCCGATATCCTGTTTTCTGATGGTCCGATGGATCTTTTGGCTAGTTTGAACGCTCCCGGCGTCGGTGCCGTGGTGCCATGCTTTGTCTCGAATGATCCGTGCTACTCCTATTTGCGACTTGAGGATGGAGTCGTTGTGGAAGCGGCGGAGAAGAGAGTCATCAGCGACAGGGCATCAGCCGGGGTCTACGCATTCAAATCCGTTCCGGTTTTTCTCAGGGCCGCC
>Ga0247808_10001246_pt1 | contig 12336 bp, 9 predicted proteins | sample UWRJL089202R1_FD_179914 | JGI IMG/M metagenome (GOLD analysis project Ga0247808, IMG submission 179914) | Plant litter microbial communities from Arlington Agricultural Research Station in Wisconsin, United States - UWRJ-L089-202R-1 | ecosystem: Environmental > Terrestrial > Plant litter >... | reverse complement strand
TCCATTTTTTCTGTAACACCATTGAAGATCCCGATTCCAAGACCTTTTTTTGTTCTCCCAGAAATTTTGAAGGCATTGAATAATTTGACTTTTCCGGGATATTCTGTCACAGTTTCATTTTCGCCGATTGTTGGATAAATAGATGGCTCACCTCCTACTCTTCTGGAATAGAACATATCGCCTTTGCTGAAAAGTTCCGTGCCTTCCATAAAAAATGAGCGCTGCTCGGAAAACTGCTGTTCGAATGGTGTTAAATTTAATATCGAATTATCAAAATTTGCCTGACCAAAATCCGGAACCAAAGTCATATCGAAAGTGAAAGCGTCATTGATTCCATATTTCAAATCCATTCCACCATTGACATTCATTTCGGTTTTACCATCATAATTATTGACGTAAGTTGAAAAATAAGGAGTGAATGAAAGTCTGGTCGGTGTTTGTACATTTTCGATTCCGTTGAGAATTCCGTCGTAAAGTGTATAATTTCCTTTTTGATTATTGACGTAATTCCAATCGTACATTGTATTGGTTCTTTTGATTCTTCTAATCATATTAAGTCCAAATTCCTGAACATCTTTTTTAGGAAATCTAAGCTCGAAAAAAGGAATTTTCATCTCTACAGCCCAGCCTTTTTCATTAATCTGAACTGCGCTGTACCAAACGCCATTCCAGGAAACATCTTCATTATCAGTAAGTTTTGCATCAAACTGCACGCCGGCAGCTGTAACAACAAACTCCATACTCTGCTGCTTGTCATTATATCCATTAATGATCACACCAAAAATATCGTCGTTCGCAATATTATCCCTTTCTGTTAATTCCTTTAAAATTTTTGAAGGTTCAGGATCATACATTTGCGCTGCAATATAAAGTCCGGTGTCATCATACAGAAATTTGACTTCGGTTTTCAAACTATCAGCCTGAGGTTTTCCGTTGTTAGGTTGACGTTCTATAAAGTTGGTAGCTATGGGAACACTCTTCCATATCTCATCATCCAGAATTCCATCTATTTTTAGTGTCTGATTCTTTTTAACTGCTTGCAGTTTTTTTCTCGAAATGCTATCAGATGCAATTGTTTTTTGTGCAGAAATCTGTCCAAAAAAAAGAATTAATGCAAGAATACAAAATTTGGCTTTCATAGTAAAGGTTATTCTTGAGATTAGACAAATCAAAGAACGACTCTATTACATACAAACAAAAAAAATCAGGCAATTGCCTGATTTTCAATATTTAATTTTATATTAATTACGAAAAAAATTATTTCTCAAAAACCAAATAGCCAAATGCATCCAGACTCACATCAGAACCTTTGATGAATTCATTCTTAGATTTTGTAAATATATTCTTGAAACTTCCCACTGAGTTGTCATCTTCTAATTTGAAATTAACTGCATCTTTGGTGGTATTAATTAAAACTAAAACCTCACGATCTCCATTTTTTCTAAGATAAGCAAGGATTTTGTCATTGGCTGTGGTATTGACCCAAAAAGTTGTTACCGCAGGATCTCCGCCTCTAAGTGCAGGATTTTCTGATTTTAAATCGAATAAAGTTTTGTAGAAATCTTCCAACTCATATTTTCCTGTCCAAGGAATCGGATCTTTCTCGAAGAACTCCAGACGCTTGGTTTTCATTGGTAATTCCTGACCGTTGTACAGCAATGGAACGCCATTCCAAGTCGCTGAAAAAACAGCTAATGCAGGAGCAAAATCACCATATTTTTCATATTCGGTGCCGTTCCATGAGTTTTCGTCGTGATTGCTGGTAAACCATGCTCTCATTGAGTTATCTCCGATTTTTGAATATTGTTCCAGAAGATTCTTAAGGTCAGAAAGTGGCAGATGTTTTTGATAAAAATCTTGCGACAAATGCATCCATTTCCAACTGTAGCTCGCATCGAAAACTTTTCCGTACTCAGGCGCTTCCAACTCATCAAATTCACCTAAGAAGAAAAGCGGCTTCTGTTTTTCCACTTCCGGTCTTGCCTGTTGCCAGAAATCAACTTCTACCCAGCTTGCAAGGTCGCAACGGAAACCGTCTATGTTTGTTTCTTTGACCCAATATTTCATCGCTTCTATCATTGCGAGGCGCATTTCTTTATTAGAATAATCAAGCTCGATGATGTCATCCATTCCGCTGGCTTTGTGGAAACTTCCGTCGGCATCTTTCAGGTAATATTCCGGGTGGGATTTTGTCCAGACGTGGTCCCATCCTGTATGATTTGCCACCCAGTCGATAATGACTTTGAATCCCATTTTGTGAGCCTCGTCTACGAGATGTTTGAAGTTTGCCAAAGTCCCGAATTCCGGATTGATGGTTGTATAATCATAAGCGGCGTATTGACTTCCCAAAGTTCCTTTCTTATTGAGTTGCGCAATTGGTGTGATTGGCATAAACCAAAGTGTTTTCACACCCATTTTTTTCAGTCTTGGAAGTTCTTTTTCGAAGGCAGCGAAGGTGCCCTCCGGTGTGTATTGTCTTACATTGACTTCATATATATTCGTGGTTCGTTTCCAATCTTGCGGGTTTTCCATAGTTTGAGTCTGGGTTTTACAGGATAATAATAAAGCGGCGATTGCCGGAATAAGAATCAGCTTTTTCATCTGTTAATTTAATTTTTGGTCAGATGGAACACTTTCTTACGAGCATTTCATTCTAACAATAATTTCTGTTGAGCTTGCGAATTTTTTGTCTATTCTGTAAATGTAATAAAAATAAGAAAGCCCGAAAAATGTGTACTTGTTAATGTTTTTATAAAAATAGTTTGGTGAGATTGATAATCATATAATATGGCCGATGTAACAGATTCATTTCTGTAAGTGATTATTAGAAATTATAAAAATAAAAAGGCCACAGATAAAAATCTGTGACCTATTAATAGTTTTTAGAAGCCGTTCAATTATTTGGTTTTATTTATTTTGTACCCATAATAAAATATAAAAATTATTGCAGTGATAAATAATATAAAATCTACAGCTAATATTTGAACTATCATGATTTATTATCTATATAGTTTCCTATGGTTTCGAGATAAGTTTACCACTTTGTTGCTTACCATCTTTGTTTTTCAACTGATAGAAATAAGTTCCTACCGGAAGTTTCATCTGCAATTTGGTATTTTTATCAAACAACTTTTTGTCAAGAACTTTAGATCCAGCTGCGGTGAAAATCGTAAGATTAGATCCTTTATCTGAGTCATCCAGAGTTATATTAAGAACAGAAGAGAACGGATTTGGATAGAAGCTTGCTGGCTTAGTCTTAGTAGCACCAGTTGCTAAGGTTGCCGGATCGCAACCTCCAGTGGATGTAACATTAACACTTGCAGTAGCAACAGCGCCAGTCGTACTAAGAACACGTCCTTCTATTACAACACCTGTATTCAAATTAATTGCACCGTTATTGCCAATTACAGTTCCTTTGAAGTTTGCATAATCATTAAGACTTACTGCACCGTCAACTTTCCAGAAAACATTCTTAGCTTGTGCTTGATTTACCAATACAACATTAGCATAAGTGCTTGTAGACAATGCACCAACGATTTTGATTACGAATACGGCGTCAGGATTTCCTTGTGCATTTAGAGTTACGGTTCCGTTCAAAACTGTAGCTGCATTCAAGAGGTAAGTGTGCGGCGTAAGTACCAAGTTTTGACCAAAAGCTGCTGGATAAAGCAATTCGATATCTACTGGTAAAGTGTTTAGGTAAGTGTAAACGTTTCCAAGATCTAATGCGCAAATAGCGGTTGCATTGTCCGGATTAGTATGGATGGTTCCAGTTACGTCAAGAGCATTATAGCCAGTAGTAAGTCCTACATTAGAACCAATATCACCCACAACCTTAGAAATGCCTGTGTTGGTAACTGTTCCACTACCTGTGAAAATCGCAAAACAAGCGACAGATCTTAGAACTGGTGCTGCTGGACCAGTTAAAACTGGAGATCCACAACCTACCGGTTTTCTTACTGTAACGCCTGATACTGTAATGGCGCCAGTTGTAGAAAGTGCACGTCCTTCAATAGAAGCGCCACTGTTCAAAACGATAGCTGCGTTGTTGGCAACCACGGTTCCTTTCATTTCTGTGTTTGTTGCAAGGTCTACAAGACCTTCAATTTTCCAGAAAACATTACAAGCTACAGCACCATTTGTAAGTACTACTTTTGATCCGGAAGTAGAAGAGAAAGCGCCCTGTATTTTAAAAATAAAGACTGCATTCGGGTTTCCGCCGCCATCAAGTGTCAAAGTGTTGTCTAGCGTTGCACTTTGTCCGATAGAATAAGTTCCTGCGGTAAGTGTTTGACCATTACCCAAAAGTGGTGCCGGGAAAAAATTAGGAGTTGCAGCGTTTAGCTGATTGTAGGCAATAATCAAATCGGCTGCAGCAGTTGCGCTAGAGGCATTTGAGTCAGTCATCACGCCGTCTACGTTTCCGAAGTTTGTACTTGCGCCAACATTTGTACCTACATTACCTGTAATCTGCGACAATCCTGTGTTACTGACTGCTCCATTGGAGGAGAATAGCGCAAAATTCGCAGTGGTTCCCAAAACCGGAGCTTGGGCTAATGCGTGGGATGAAAATAAAATCGAGGTAGACATAACTACCATGTGTAAAAGTTTTTTCATAAAAACAAATTTAAATAATGAATTTTAATAATTTTATATTAATACATTCTTACTAAAACCATACCATAAATTAATTATCATTATTTTATCAATAATAAATTTAGTTATTTTAATATAAAATATAAAATAATATTATTTATTTATTAAAAATAATTCAAATAATATTATCGTTTTAAAATTTTAAAAAAGTCAATCATCTTAAATTATTATTACCTATATTAAAAATACGTAAAAGACATTTAATCAGAGTATAAAGCGGACGCTTTAGCATTATTCTTGTTTAGTATAAAATCTAAAAAAACCGCTTTATGCAAAAAGTATTTTTCCTTTTAACCTTATTTTTTATCGCTTCATGCATGAATGACAATGATAAAACAAATCCTGATAATTATGTTATTAATAAAATTCCAGAAGCCAAAGATTCTATCAATTTGAAGAATAATCTAAATTCCTTTGATAAAATCAGAAAAGAATACAACCTAGTCAATTCTCAATTGGTTGCCAAGAAATTGGACTCTGTACGTTTTGGATACGAATGTGAGGAGAGAACTGGAAATGTGATTTATTATTCTGAAAATGGTAATTTGAAATTGATTAAGCACTTTCAAGCAGACAGTCATTTTTCATCGACAGAGAGTTATTTTGTGAATGACGGTAAGCCTTATTTTATTTTCAAAAACGAAACGTTATGGAGTTTTGATGGCGGAACACCGGAAAAACCTATTACAAAAGACGATGTGACGGAACAGCGTTTTTACATTATTGAAAATAAATCTGTCCAATGTCTTGAGAAAAAATATACTATAAAATCCAATTCAATCAATAATTCAAAATCTGAAAATATTCCGAATAAAAAGATGAAGAATTGTTCGATTGCAGAGTTACAAAAGAGCTTTGATTTGCTGATGAAAAATAAATATAGAAAAGCTGATGGTAAATGTCCTGAGTTTTGACAGCAAAAAAAAGCCTGAGAAAACTCAGACTTTTAAATATATTTTTAGAAAAGATTATTAATCCTCATCGTCTTCCTCGAAAACGTCGTTGTACCCTTCTTCCTCTTCATCATCATTGAAGTCATCATCTTCATCTTCAAAACTTGTCGCCTTGAACTCTGACTCGAAATCATCAAAATCATCAATTAAAGGCATTGCGCCATTCTTGCTTTTTCCATTGGAAAGACCAGATTTGCTAGGTGCTTTCAAAGGCACATTTCCGAATCTGTAAACCGTAATCGGATAGTTGACCGCCGGCTTTTCTTCAATAATTTCCAAAAGCTCGCAATAGAAATCCCAAAGATCTATAAAACCATACTGGAATCTCATTTTCTCACCCACCGCAGGGAAACCTTCCGGCAGATAGACATCCGACATTATCTCGCCATCACCATCATCACTCAGATCTTCCAAAGGAACAGCGCGACCTTCATTCCATTCATCATCAGAAAAATAAAAAGAAGACAACTCTTCACCTGGTAAGCTGAACGCACTCTTGATTCCCAGATGCAGATTCCAAAGTGTCTGTTTCGCTTTGACTTCTACGTCCCGGAAGATCGTATCCTTGGCGTCTAGAATTACTCTTATCTTATAAACCATTGTTGTTTTTACTTTAACTTTTATTAGCTTGATTAATGATGCAAATATAAAACAATTGAAATCCCATAAAAATTTCTGGTAAATTTTTTTTCAAAAAATATTTTTATAAATTCAGCGGTTTTGGATTTGAAAAAAATCTATAAGATTGGTTTCGGTTTTCTGATTTTTTCCAGAGAAGATTTCGCGAGTTTGAATTTGAACTTAGTCCCGGAAAGATAGACACTTTCCACTATTATTGTCTGTTTATGAGCCTCCAGGATGTGCTTTACGATGGCAAGTCCAAGACCGGAACCACCTTCTTTTCTGTTTCGGCTGCTTTCCACACGATAGAAACGCTCGAAGATCCTCGGTAGATTTTCCGGCTTGATCCCCATTCCGTTATCTTCTATAGAAATGTGAATACTTTTGGTACCCTCTCTTGTAGAAACGATGATCTGCGCTTCCTCTCGGTTAGCGTATTTGACAGCATTTGAAATTAAATTAATTAAAACCTGCGATATTTTCTGCTTATCTGCAAAAACAAATAACTGAGATTGAGTCGTTTGCAATTGCATCGTCATCGACTGCCGTTCGGCTTCCATTTCCAAAAGATCAAAAATCTCCTGAATCAAATGATTGATATCAAATGTGCTAAATTTCAAATTGATCTGTCCGGATTCGAAACGGTTGATCATATCCAGATCTTTCACGATATTGAGTAAACGTTCTACGGAACTATCAATTCTTTGAAGATATTTATCGCGGATGCTGAGGTCTTCCACACCGCCATCACGTAGTGTTTCTATATAACCCTGAATGGAAAATAAAGGCGTTTTGAGTTCGTGGGAAACATTTCCGATATATTCTTTCCGGTAATCTTCCATTTCCTTCATCAGATCCATTTCGGCATTCCTTTGATTCATCTCATGCATCTTCTCTCCCAATTCTTTGAAGCCAAGATCTGTGTCGTAATCGTGGATGATATCTTCCGGAAGAATATTCGTAATTCTTCGGATCTGATTCCTACTGTAAAAACTGAAAAGAAATTCCAGCACAAAATAATTGAGAACAAACAGAAACCAAAGTGTAAAAGCCAGAAAAAGATTGAAATCTCTGGTTTTAAAATAGATATCATCCGTATAAAACTCAAAAAGTAAAACCACAACGCCGACAACAGACACCAATAAAAATGATGCTGCGACAGATATCCAATTTATTTTCACCGAATTTCTCAATCTCATTTCAAAAAAAAGATTTTCTTTTTTAGAAAATCTTAAACTACTAATTTATAACCTATACCTTTGAGTGTCTGGATTGTGTTGATGCCCAGCTTTTCTCGTAATCTACGGATGTGGACATCAATTGTTCTTTCGCCAACTATGACATCATTGCCCCAAACTCTCTCCAATATTTCTTCTCTTTTGAAAACTTTTTCCGTGTTTGAAGCCAAAAGATAAAGCAAATCAAATTCCTTTTTCGGAAGCAGAAATTCTTCTTTTGCCTTCGTCACTTTAAAGTTATCTTTATCAATGATTAGATCACCAATTTCGATATAATTAGAATTTTCATTGGAGTTGGCGCCTAATTGTAAAAGTGCCGCCACTTTGGAAATCAAAACTTTTGGCTTGATTAGTTTTACGATGTAATCATTTGCACCAGCCTGATAACCAGCCAACTGAGAAAACTCCTCGCTTCTTGCAGACAAGAATACGATTAATGTTTTTTGCAGTTCTTTGATCTTTCTGAGATCCTGGCAGGTTTCTATGCCGTCTTTCTCCGGCATCATTACGTCTAATAAAATTAAATCAGGCAAAATCTCTTTTGCTTTTGCGATTCCCTCATTTCCGTTTGCGGCTGTGAAAACCTGATAGCCTTCTTTTTCCAAATTATAAGAGATAATTTCCAGAATGTCCTGTTCATCATCAATTAATAGGATTTTTTTACGATTCATTTCGATTTATTAATATGTCAAAATTAAAAAAATTTGAACTCTATATGACCAAATGTTTAAAGTTCACACAAATTTAACATTTAAATGCCAATAAAGTCGCTTTACAGAAGGTTTTTTTATATCAGAAATTGATGGTATTTATAAACTCTATTCATTTTATTTTTAGCGGAAATTAAGTTAAATTTGCACCTCACATTTCAGATTATGGAAGAAGAAGAAGAAAAAAAATCACTTAATTTTATAGAACAAATTATAGAAGATGATCTGGAAGCAGGTCTGGATGCGTCTCAGTTGCGCTTCAGATTCCCTCCGGAACCAAACGGTTATCTTCACATCGGTCATACAAAAGCGATCTGTATCAACTTCGGTTTGGGACAGAAATATAACGCGCCTGTCAACCTTCGTTTTGATGATACCAATCCTGCCAAAGAAGAGCAGGAATTTGTAGACTCTATCAAAGCTGACATCGATTGGCTGGGTTTCAAATATGATCAGGAATTATATACCTCAGATTATTTTGAACAGCTCTATAATTGGGCTGTAGAATTGATTAAACAAGGCAAAGCTTATGTAGATGAACAATCTTCGGAAGATATCACAGCTCAAAGAAAAACACCATTCGAAGATGGCATAGATTCACCTTTTAGAAACCGTCCAACAGAGGAAAGTCTTGAGCTTTTCGAGAAAATGAAGAACGGCGAATTCGAAGAAGGTGCAATGAGTCTGCGTGCCAAAATAGATATGACTTCTCCTAACATGAATATGCGTGATCCTGTGATGTACAGAATCCTGAAAAAACCGCATCACAGAACAGGTGAAAAATGGAAAATCTATCCAATGTACGATTGGGCGCACGGAGAATCTGACTATATCGAACAGATTTCGCACTCTTTATGTTCATTGGAATTCGAAAATCACCGTCCACTTTACGAATGGTATCTTGACCAAGTGTATGATAAACAAAGTGTTGCCCCAAAACAGAGAGAATTCGCCAGGATGAATGTTTCTTATATGGTAACATCCAAAAGAAAACTTCAAAGATTGGTTGAAGAGGGCATCACAACAGGTTGGGACGATCCTAGAATGCCCACTATTTCCGGATTGAGAAGAAAAGGTTATACGCCGAATGCAATCAAAAACTTCATAGAAAAAGTAGGTGTTGCAAAGAGAGAGAACTTGATTGATATTCAGTTATTGGAATTTTGTGTGAGGGAAGATCTGAACAAAGTAGCGACACGTGTAATGGCGGTTGTAAATCCAGTAAAACTGATCATCGAGAATTATCCTGAGGATAAGGAAGAATGGCTGGAGACGGAAAATAATCCTGAAGATGAAAATGCAGGAACAAGACAAGTGCCTTTCTCCAGAGAAATCTACATTGAAAGAGAGGATTTCAAGGAAGAAGCGGACAAGAAATTTTTCCGTTTGAAGCTGGATGGAGAAGTGCGTCTGAAAGCCGGATACATCATCAAAGCTAATCGAGTAGAGAAAGATGCTAATGGCGAAATCACCACCATTTTCGCAACTTACGATGAAGATTCTAAATCTGGAAGCGGAACCGAGGCAAGCCTGAGAAAAGTGAAAGGAACGCTACATTGGGTTTCTGCAAAACACGCATTACCAATAGAGATCAGAACTTACGAAAGACTTTTCACAACAGAACAGCCGGATGCAGAGAAGGAGGTTGATTTCATCCAATTTATTAATCCGGAATCTTTAAATGTAACACACGGATTTGCTGAACCAAGCCTGAAAGATGCAACATTGGACGATCATTTCCAGTTTCAAAGAATCGGTTATTATAAAAAAGACAGAGATTCTTCTGATGAGACTCTGGTTTTCAATAGAACCGTGACTTTGAAGGATGGTTATAAACCTTAACTAAATAAAAGTTCTATATAACAAAATCCGTTTTTACTTTTATTTTCTAAAGTAAAAACGGATTTTTTCTTTCAATAAACTTAATATGCTGCTGTAAAACGCTGTTTCACAAAGTTGTTCTGCTCTAGCTCATCTACCAAAGCCACAGCAACATCTTCCACAGAAAGAACACTTCTCCCATCAGCATCAAAAACAGGATTCTCCAAAGCCGTTCTGTAAGTTCCCTTTCTCACGCCAGCGGTTCCCGGATGCATCTCAATGGCTGGCGAGAAAAATGTCCAGTCCAAAGTTTCATTTTTCTTGATTTCATTCAGATAATCTCTTGCTGCAGTTGCGCCTGGTTTTATTTCTGCTGGAAATTCCGGTCCATCCACCAATTGATTTCCATCGATGAACAAACTGCCAGCACCACCAACGGTGATGAATCTCTTCACGCCCGATTTTTCAACTGCCTGCTCTATATTTTTAGAACCATTTAAAAAATCATTATAAAGATTGGGATTCGTCCATCCCGGATTAAAAGTGTTGATTACTGCATCATTGCCTTCCAGAACTTTTGAAAATTCTTCTACATTGTTCACATCTGCACTTATGGCGTTTACGTTGTCTTTTGCCTCCACTTTTGAACTGTCTCTTGCGATAGCATTCACTTCATAACCTCTGTTTGACAATTCATTTACGACTTGTTTTCCTACGAAGCCTGTTGCTCCGATTACTGCTACTTTTTTGCTCATAATTTTTTATGTTAATTGTAATATTTTTTGTTACATTTTGTATTAAAATTTTTTAATCGAATTGATTGGTAAAATCTGATAACTTTTTGTTCTTCAAAAATTGAAAAACCAAATCGTCAGTCTCTGTAAATAAAAGATTCAGATTTTTATTGATGTCTCTCCCAACGCTGCAAAGTGGATTCGGATTATGGTTTTTCTTTCCGAGAACCTCTGAATTTTTTATCGCTTCATAGATCTCTGCAACATTGGTTTCCTCAGCATTCTTTCCGATTCTCACGCCTCCATCTTTCCCTTGCCTACTTTCGACCAAACCTGATTTTTTTAAATTAATCAATTCTTTACGAACAATCACAGGATTAATATTGATGCTTCCTGCCAGCCAATCGGACGTCAGCCATTTCTGAGGATCTTTCGCCAGAAGTGTCATGATATGAATAGCAGTTGCAAATCTTGTGTTGCTCATAATGGTACAAATTTAGAAATAATTTTAATTGTAACAAAAATAATTACATTTAAATTTTATAACTGTAATTATTTTCACAAGAACTTACTTAGTTTCAATTTCTACAATCTTCTTCCCTGCTGCTCCAAAATATTGATTCATAAGTGGTTCATAAATTTTATAACCATCATCCACATTGGTAAAGATAACAAGACCTTGTTTTGTTTTGGGTAAAATAAAAGCAATCGTGTTGACACCTTTATCCGAACCGCCATGAGATAAGGCTATCTCGTTATTTCCCAAGTCATAGATTTCAAAACCGAGTCCGAAATATTTGTTTTTTTTGGTTTCAACTTGTTTGGTTTTCATCGCCTCAAAAACTTCGGGTGAAAGCAATTCGTTGTTCATCAAGCCAATCAAAAATTTACTGTAATCTTCAACCGACGTCATCAAATCATCTGCTGAGCTGGCTGTTTTATTTTTCACAATATCGTACGGCTTTCCGTATTTATCATAACCAACCACGATTCTCTCAGCTTGTTTCTTCTCATTCCAAATGTAGCTCGTGTCGTTCATCCCAATCGGTTGGAAAACATATTCTTTGGCTAATTCTTCCAGACTTTTATGGAATTTCTTTTCAACAGCTTTCCGAAGATATTCAAAACCTTCACCCGAATATTGATATTTTGTTCCGGGATCAAATTCAAAATTGAGTTTTTGGTCATTATTCATCCATCTCCAGTTCGGGAAACCTGTCTGATGGCTTAGTACCAATCTTGTCGTTAATTTTTTATTTCGAGGATCATCCGCAATATCAGGATCTGTAAAATATTTGTGAAGCGGCTCGTCCAGATTCCACTTTCCCAAACTTACCAAACGCAAAACTGTCATCGCCGTGACAGGTTTTGCCAAAGACGCCACATTGAAAAGGCTGTTGTAAGGCGCAACTTTTTTGCCGTCTAATGTTCCATAAACCTTTATTTGTGTCAATTTTCCATCTTCAATCACGCCTAATCCCACAGTTGGAATATGATTTTCCTTTAATAATTTTTCTAAATCGTCTGTTATTTTAGTTTTGCCTGGGTCGCCGTGATCGTAGCTGAGAACATCGCTCATCATCCAGTTTCCGTTCTTTTTAGT
>Ga0247808_10001245_pt1 | contig 12345 bp, 14 predicted proteins | sample UWRJL089202R1_FD_179914 | JGI IMG/M metagenome (GOLD analysis project Ga0247808, IMG submission 179914) | Plant litter microbial communities from Arlington Agricultural Research Station in Wisconsin, United States - UWRJ-L089-202R-1 | ecosystem: Environmental > Terrestrial > Plant litter >... | reverse complement strand
GTAGATTTCTTGTTCTTTAACTTCACCAGTTACTTTGTTAGTAAGTTCAACTGTTGCGTGAAGTGGAGCATCGAAAGTAAGGTTGTTTTCTTTTGCATCAATTTCAGTTGTCTTAGGGTCTTGGAAAGCGTACTTGCCAAAACGAAGAGCCAGCTTTTGGCCGGTGTAGTCATCGATTGGGTTAAGCTCTGCAAAGATTTCACCGAGACCAGTCTCGACAAACTCTTTCCAACTTTCACGTTGGTGAGTAATTAAGTTTGGTATCGGAAGCGCTGTATCGTCTTTAGTAAAAAAGACACGCTTGTTGGTACTTGGTATATCTTTAGCCATAAGCTATATTGTCCTCGCATTAGGATTGGGTTTTATATAAGGGTTCTCTTGGCGCCGAAGATTCCCTTAACCTCTGGGGCCTTAAACGAAACTGCCAATTCGTTTTAAGACATAGATACCCAGGGCTACACTACTTCTTAGTACGTAGTATGCACGCTTTTAGGGAAATATGCAAGGGGTTTAGGCTACTTTCAAAAAGGAAAAGAGCCTCGATTTTCATCAAGGCTCCGTAAACCACAAGTGTGGTCATCCTAGTGCTCGTTACAGGTATTCGTACTTGGCCTGTAACTGCTGTAGCTGAACGTCCAATTTCTTCAGCTCTGATCTTTTGTTGATGAGTTCGGTCTGGCGACTCTCTTCGTCGTTGCGACTATACTCAAGTTGCAGTTTCTCCTTTTGGAAACTATCTGCGGTCACCTCCACGAGCTTATTATTGTAGCGTTTCTTTGCATGTTTCGGAGTAAGCATAACCGCATTGCCAAGCCACAGCACAAAGGCCTCGTGCGATAAAGTACTACCTTTGGCTATTTCTAGCCGACGCTCGGCTTTATGAACTTCAAGCTTCTTTGCTTCAATGAGCCTTTCGTGCTTCTGGATCTTTGAAAGAATTTGCTTCTTCCTTCGATCGAGTCCCATGATTCCTCCAACAGTAGTGAGCAAGGTAAGAACGTTCGTCTTGCTCGGATGATGACAAGATAAAAATATTATATATCTTTGTCTCCATTAGTCAATCTTGCGATATTGTTGAAAAAGTATAAAGCTATATTACTCTTGATCCGGAAGATTCCCAGAAGGGCCGTTCCCTGCTCGGCTGCGTGCGATAAGTTCACCGTAACCAAGTGTTTCTAGCTGTTTTTCAATAGCCTTTTGCATTAGGTCTGCCTCATTTGCGATTTCTCCATAAGACATCTTTTGTGTAACGAACCTACCAATCTTAATGAAATCGTACTTTTCACCCTCTGTGTCTGGTATTACTTCAACACCAGCTTCTTCAACTTCAGGCCGAGCATCTGCATATTCTTTGCTGACATATTCAAAATCTAAAGTAGCTGCGCGGTCTTCACCCATTAACATGTAGTCGGCATGAATGTAGGGGTATTCTTGCTCGCTCATTATGCCTTATCAACAATCTGGTCGATTAAACCATACTTCTTAGCTTCTTCGGCGCTCATCCAAAAGTCACGATCGGCGTCTTTTTCAACTTTAGCGAGCTTCTGGCCGGTGTTCTTAGCGAGAATTTCATTCAACTTCTGCTTCAAGAAAAGGCCTTCGCGTAATGTAATCTCTTGGTCGGTAATTTTACCTTGCGTACCGCTTGATGGTTGGTGAATCATAATACGGCTATTAGGTAATGCGTAGCGCTTCCCTTTTGTACCGCTTGAAAGCAAGAAGGCTCCCATGCTGGCTTGCAGGCCAATACCGATAGTTTGAACGTCTGGGGCGATTGATTGGATAGTATCAAAGATACCGAGGCCGTCATACACGCTACCGCCAGGACTGTTGATATAAAGCTTGATGTCAGCCTTAGGGTCTTCATACGATAGGTACAGAAGCTGAGCTACGACAATATTAGCAGTATGCTCGTTCACCTCTTCCCCTAAAAAGATAATGCGGTCTTTTAACAGACGCGAGTAAATATCAAAGGCACGCTCGCCATCGTTAGTGCGTTCAATAACAGTCGGAACAAGATATCCATGTGGCTTATTCATATATTTCCCTCATTTATATTCTCATTATAAATAAAATTAGCACTCGTTGCAAGTGAGTGCTAATTTATAATTCAAGTAACGGTTTAGTGGCTGTGGCCAGTAGCTGCAACGCCACCGTTCAGTTCGACTAATCGTTCAATAGTTTTTTCAGTCACGTAGTGGTTACCAATATCGCGGCGAACTTCAGGGGTATCGAACTGCTTCAATGTATCTGGGTTGCTTTCATATTGCTTACGGTGAATAGCTACGTGCTCGTCGATTTCTTCGTCGGTAGCAGAGATGTTTTCAGCTTTGCTAAGCTCAGAGAGAATCAGGCCAGCTTGAGTACGACGTTCAGCTGCTGGTCGTACTTCTTTTTTGCGCCATTCTTCTTCGTTAGGAAACCCATTGCTGGTTAGGTAGGTATCGAGGTCGAGCCCACGGTATGAAAGGTTTTGAGCAAAATCTTGTTCGATTGAACGCATTTGGTCTTCTACTAGAATTTCAGGAACCGGAACGGTGCTTTTTCCGATGAGTTCACTAATGAGGTCATCGCGAAGCTTTTCACCGACTTCTTTTTCTTTTTGAGCAGTAATTTCACGAGTGATGTCGTCTTTTAACTCTTTAAGGTTTTCAAATGGACCAGCTTTTTTAGCAAGTTCATCGTCAATAGCAGGTAGTTCAATCGCATTTAACTTTTTAAGTGTCACTGCGAAAGTAACTTTTTCACCAGCCAGCTCTTTGGCGTGGTAATCATCAGGGAAAGATAGGTCGACGTCGAATTGTTCACCAGCGCTGTGGCCGATGATTTGTTCTTCGAAACCAGGAATGAATTGGTTTGAACCAAGCTTCAAGGTGTAATCAGTACCAGTGCCGCCATCAAAGGCAACGCCATCTTTCATACCAACGAAATCAATAAGCGTTTCGTCGCCATCTACAGCCGGTCGGGTTACTTCTTGCTTTTCAGCCAAGCCAGTTTGCATACGCTCTAAAATTTCATCAATCTCTTTTTTGTCGATTGAAACCTTACCAGCTTTTGCAGTAAGTTTTTTGTAGTCACCAAGCTTTACAGCTGGGAGTACGTCTACTTCGGCAACGAATTCAAGTGATTCGTTTGGAAGATATTTAGTGATTTCAACAGTAGGCCGTTCAAGGGCTTGAATTTTTTCAGCCATGAACACTTCAGCTACGGCTTTGCTAATTGCATCGTCCATGAGCTGTTCTTGCAAAGCCTGTGGGTCAACGTGCTTGGCAGCAACACTTGCAGGAACTTTACCACTACGAAAGCCAGGAACTTTCACAGAATTACTTAGTTTTACGAGGGCTACTTTTTCAGCATCGGCAAGTTCAGTTGCGTCAACAATAATAGTAACTTGTACTTTGGTCTCAGATAGGTTTTTTACAGTCGTCTTCATTCCTATAATTATAACAGAGGTCGATTGTGTGGGCAAACTACCCGACTAAGAAAGCTTGTCGATGATTTGCTGAACAGTCAGCTTTTCTTCGGTACCTAAAGCGAGATCTTTTAAGGTATATTCACCTTTTTCTACTTCAGATTCGCCAATGAACAGAATCCGCGGAATGAGCTTTTTCAAAGCTGTTTTCATTTGCTTATCAAGTTTACGGCTGGTGATATCAACTTCCGTTTTAATACCAGCTTTGCGTAGCTCAGTCGCTACACCTACTGCACCATCAAGTGCTTCACCAATCACAACTACGTATACATCCGTCAATGAACGATCTTCGGGTAGTAAATTGTGAACTGCCAAGAAGTTCTCGATCATAGTATTTCCAGGGGCCATACCAACGGCACTTAAAGGTTCAGCACCAAAGAGGCCCACCAGGCCATCGTAGCGACCGCCACCGAAAAGTGAGCGGTTATTGTCTGGGTGGGTGTCGAAAGCTTCAAAGACAGTACCAGTGTAGTAATCAAGTCCACGCATTAAGGTTGCATCAAAAATGGCATTTGTAACATTTTGTTTTTTGAGGCCAGCAAACACGGCTTTAATTTCATCGAGTGACGTTGATGCCTGTAGCTCTTCGGGAAGTTCTTCAATTGTCTTGGCGTCAATAATTTGTTTAATTTTCGGAATTTGCTCGCTCGCATCGTCACCTAAAATCAATGTCGCCTGTTCTTCAAAGTCTTGTTCGGTAATTTTGCCACGACGGTCAAATAGCTTAGTCATTAGGCCGGCTTGGACAATATCAAGACCTAAATATTGAGCCATCATAAAGTAAATGAATTTACGATTGTTAACGCGAATTACATAATCGTCTTGGCCAGCACCAAAGGCTTTCAAAATAGCATCAGCAATAGTAATTACTTCAATATCAGCTGTAATGTCGTCAACGCCGAATAGGTCGACGTTTAGTTGCCAAAACTCACGCTCTCGGCCGCGTTGAGGGCGCTCGTAACGCATGAAGTTAGCGATTGAGTATAAGCGCGCAGGATACGCCAGCTCTTGGCGCCGAGCGGCTACCATTCGGCTAATTGTTGGGGTCATTTCCGGACGGATTGCGACCGTACGACCACCGCGGTCGGAAAATACGTAGGTCTGGTCGTTTACCAGTTCGTTGCCACTCTTGGCGGCATAAATATCAAGCGGCTCAAGGATCGGCGCGCCGTATTCTTCGTACCCAAAACTCTCAACAACCGTACGCCAGGTGTTGAAAATATAATTTTGGACCCGTTTTTGTTCGGGGTAATAATCGCGGGTGCCTTTGTAAGGTTGTGAAGAAAGTGTCGTCATATTAGCTTTATTGTCCCATGGCACAGGGGTTGGCGCAAGAGCTAAGCGGTATCATCTCGCGAAGTTGCTCGCCTGAGTGGCACGTGTTGCGTTTTGCCAATTATGCCCTCCGGGACAATATTCATTAAATGCCGCGGGGCATACTCTTGATAGGCTTCGTTATATTGCTCGACAGCCTGGTGTTGGAAGTCGTCTGTTATTGGTACCGATGAGCGAATACGTGCATACACTGAAAATTTAGTATCGGCTTTATCGCGTAGCGGAATTGCCTCCGTAAATGAGTCTCGGGTTGTCCGAGTAAGCAAATACATAGCCATTCTGTTTTCCACCCCCATCAAAACATCAATTACTTCATCACTGACTCTTCTAATTTTGATATCGGGGATAATCGCCATCGATTGGTTTTGGCTTTTTTCTATAGCTTTACGGGCTTCTATAAGTTGTGACGAATATTTGTAATTCGCATGCAAATAGCCATCAAGCGCCAGCATACCCAATGATTTAATCTCCATAGACGAAGACAGCCGTTTAGACTCGGGTGGTAAAAAGTTTTCTAAAGTATTCCCGAGAGTATCGCTCGGTCGAAAAGAGTGTCGCAAGACGTGCACCAAATCCGGTACTTGTCGAGGTTCTTCCATGCCTTAATTATCGCACGCTACATCTAGCGGGTCAAGAAATGTTGTTGCACCCAGGCATACATAGCGATACCAGCAGCCACGCCAACATTAATCGAGCGGGTTGAACCAAGTTGTTCAATCATGACAGTGTGTTTTGCAACAGACAGTAACTCTTTACTTAAGCCAGGACCTTCAGCACCGAACACTAGTACGGCTTTGTTAGGTAAGGCGACAGAAGAAAGTTCTTCAGCACCTTCCACGATATCAACGGCAATAATTTCGCGCGCTTCTTTATCCATCAAAGCTTTAAAGGCCTGAACGTCGTCGTGATAAAGAATATTCATATAAAGGTCGGTCACCATGGCGCCACGCTTGTTCCATTGCTTACGACCAATAATGTGGACCCGTTGAATGTTAAAGGCGTTTCCACAACGAACGATAGTTCCCATGTTGTAATCGCGGGTCAGGTTTTCAATGGCAATTTCAAGTGGAAGCCGAGTTTTATCGAGGTCTTCTTTAATTGCACTTACTTTCCAGTAGTGATATTTATCAAGAACATTACGGTCATCGCCCTTTTCAAGTAATTGTTTATCGAAATGAGCGTCGGTAGGCCACGGTTGAGGGTGCGGGCCAACACCAATAGGAGTATTTTGCATTAGCTTATTATAGCGTACTCCCGTGTGTTAATCTCGTACAAAATTTTTTAACCAAATAAAAAGACCTACAAAAGGTCTTCTTATTTTGGTGCGGATAAGAGGACTTGAACCTCCACGTCCTTGCGGACACTAGCACCTGAAGCTAGCGCGTCTACCAATTCCGCCATATCCGCATATTCTCTGTGCGCTGCGCGTCTACGATTTCCCATAGGGCCGCCATATCCGCATACAATTCATGCGCGCGTTTACGCATTTACGTAATCCGCCATGTCCGCGTAACTTATGAATTATACCAACAACACTGCCTGTTAAGCAATTAAGTCGGATGGATCGTAGTTTGTGCGAAGGTCTGCCACAAGGGTACGAATGTCATTCTTTTGCTTAACACCGGGGTTAAGGGTTTTGAATGGGTCAAAGATAGCTCGGAGTTGTTCGTATAACTCAACGTGGGCTGGGTCGAGGGTCGACCAGGCTGCATTTGCTTTTAACCGTCCCTCAGCGCCGTCGCTTGCAAAAGCACCGCGGCAGCTATCAACCAAACTGGCGTAGTCAACAAGGAGCTTAAATAACTTTTGCTTGTCCCCTACTGAATCGAGCTTCAAAATTGGGAATACTTCGTAGGTACCATTGATAGCGTTGAGTGCGAGTGGCATTATTTGGTGGTGTTTTTCAGCGAGTTCTTGGAAGGATTTTTCAAACTCTTCGCGGCGATCAGCTGGAATGTATGAACCATCCAAAAGTGGCACGGCGATAGTATCGTCGGTTGCTCCTAGGTGAAGGCTGCGAGTAATGCCCGTAATAACATCGAATTCTTCTTCAGCGCGTTCAGTTGAATCGACAGCACCAAGGCCAGTCTTTTTTAGGAGTTTACGAAGTTTTTTGAGTTTGTTGGCCTGAGCACGGTCGTTAATATCATTAAAACGAACGTACACTACCGCACCAATCTGGCTGACATCACCAAGAGCTGCAAATTGCACGCCCTGCTTGTGAGCCCGACGAAATAGCTCGCCTTCGTAGACCATAAGTTCGGTTGGATCTAGTTCGCTGACACGGTCAGATAGGTCGCGGCCATTTTGCAGTGAGTCAACAACAATTGCTACGTGCGTATTATCATTACTAAAGTAATCAGCCTTGAGGACAATTTCAGAAATAATACCAAGCGTACCCTGGCTACCTATAAACAACGAAGTCAGGTCAAATGAACCGTCTTTTGATTTCACCGAGGCGATACCCTTATACCCTGTGTTGTCAGGTGTGGTATCTTCGCGAATTTGCTTAATAAGGGCTTCGTTGTCTTCAAGAAGACCTTCGAGTTTGCGATATATTTCACCTTCAAAAGTTTGCAAGCCAAGCTTTTTGCTCATATCCCGCTTACTAAGTTTGCCGGTTTCAATAAGATCACCATTCGCCAGCACTACTTCAAGCTTTTCAAGTGATGTAGCCATCGAGCCATTAACACCCAAACTGTCGTTGGCAATAATTCCGCCAACTGTCGCCGAGCGGTTCTCTCGTCGTTTTGACCCAATCAAGGCCAAGCCCTGCCATTTTAAAGCAGCGTCAACTGATTCGAGGCTAGCGCCTGGTTGCAGGTGAACTAAACGATCCTTTGGTGCGAGCTGTATAATTTCATTCAAGTAGGCTGAGGTGTTAATAAGCACACCCTTACCGATAGCTGCCCCGGTAGTATCACCGCCAAAGCCACGTACCGTCAGAGGCAAGACGTGACCTTTTTCAGCCAGCTGCCAAGAGAAACGAGCAATTTTGCGTACATCGTTTGTAACCCTAGGAAATGCGACGATTTCTGGTGTAATAGTTAAGACACTCGCGTCAGTAGAAAACCGTTTACGAAGCACTTTTGAACTATTCACTTCACCAAGTAAATGTTCATTTAGATAGACTGCAATTTTATTCATTTCCCCGTCCTTTTGATTCTTGGTTTAATAATAACACAAGCAGAACGACAGCGAGAGGTTATTGTTAAGTTTATATGCTTTGATAACAGGGATTATCTGATATAATACTAAGTAATGCGCTCGTGGTGGCTTACGTACTATTCGTAGAAACACTAGCGTCAGTAATGGTATGCGCGCGTGGTGGAATTGGTAGACACGCTAGCCTTAGGAGCTAGTGCTTTCGGGCGTGAAGGTTCAAGTCCTTTCGCGCGCACCAAGTATTTATCAGTAGTCTTAATGAAAATTAAGGCTACTTTTATTGTTACCTCTATTTAAATAACCCTACTGAACGGTAGGGTTATTTTTATTTACAAAAGAGTATGGCGGTGACTAAAAACGAATTTTTGTAATAAGACGCAGGTTTGAAACGTATTGCGCCGCATTTACAGCAGCGTGTGATGACAAGTAATTCATGTGCTTGTCGATAAATGATAAGTGGCCATTTTCAGACGCAGGAGAATAAGTAGATACGGTCTTGTATCCCTTGTCTTTTTCCATGGCGACTAATTCAGCATGGGCTGCAATCCCCTCTGGAGATGTTAGGAAATCTTTTGCCCTCTGGGTAGTATAAACTCTAGAACTATTCACGGTATGCCTTTTGGTTATTGCGCAGTTAATATCCCTATTATGCGCTATGTTGCGAAAAAAACCTAAACTACAGTGGTGGAGAAACATATTTCAGTAAACTTTAAGCTTCATATTTAGCTATTGGCGAGGGCATGAGCTAGGTGCACCACTTCGCCCCACATCACCCCATTTTCACGCTCAGTTGCGCCTGAGGCTTTAATTTTTGCAGCCATATCTACAATCTGCGAAAATGATGGATTGCTATCGACTAAGTCGCCGTAGCGGTTCGCTATATCATCGGTAATTAATACAGCTCGCGACTCTACTGACGTGCCAGTATCGCCTATGATAGTTTGTAACTCTTTGGTAAGTTCATTAATATCACTCATGCACCTATTATACTCCTATCGATGAGTAGGAGGTTCCAATAGCTAAATCGTGTCGTCACCTACCGTGTGCTCTTTTGGCAGCCCAACAAAGGCAATTACGGCAGCAGCGAAGATAATTACCGCAGCTACAAGGGCGGCGTGCGTTAGCCCACTCATAAACGCGCTCTTGGCAGCGTCGGCGACTCCGCTAGCAGCTGGGCCAAGCTTGTCAGCCACTTGCAAGGCAACAGCTAATGAGCTTTCTAAACCTTCTTTAACAGGGCCAATAAATTTTGCAGCTGTTTCGCGAATTTCGTTTTCATAGGATGCACTGAGCACCGCACCAAGTACAGCAACCCCTAAGGCGCTTCCAAGCTCACGTGTCGTGTCATTCATAGCTGAACCCATTCCAGAGCGGTTACGTGGCACAGAAGCCATTAGAATATTAGTTCCCGGTGTCATTGCTGCAGAAATACCAGCCATCATAACAACCATCGTGCCAAATAGGTGCCAGTACGTCATGTCTTTATTCCATGTCGCCATAACCAAGAATGCAACTGCGGTCATTGTAAGGCCGATACCAATGACATTACGAGCACCGATTTTTTTAACAATACTAGGAATAAGTGGACCAAGTGCCATCATTGGCAACATCAACGGAATCATAAGGAGCGAAGATTGCAGCGCAGAATAGCCAAGTATCAGTTGAAGCAACTGGCTCATCGAAAAGAAGACGCCCGACATTGCCAAGAATACTAGTGTAAGAGTTAGGCTTGAGACTGCAAAGGCACGGTTCTTAAACAGATTCATATCAAGCATCGGTGATTTCGAACGTTTTTCCCATAAGATAAAGAGTGCAATTGCAACAAGTCCACCAATTAAGCTCACCAGTACCATTGGTTCGGCATACCCCTTTGACGGACCTTCAGTAATGCCGTATACAATACCGAATATACCAATAGCTGAAAGCAGCCCACCGGTCCAATCGACTGGAGATTCTTTTTCGTCTTTCGATTCATGAGTTAAGACATGGTTAGCAATTAAACCAACAACCGCAATAATGGCGCTGAAGTAAAACAGTGAGTGCCAGCTAAAGTGCTCGAGCAAGATACCACTAACAATAGAACCAAACATCATCCCGATGCCCGCAACCGCTCCCCAAATAGCCACAGCCCGGGCTCGTTCTTTTCGAGGGAAGGTATTGTTAATAATCGAAAGTGTCGTTGGCATCACAAAAGCACCACCAATTCCCATAATAATACGGGCTACAAGGAGCTCTGTACCTGTTTGCGCAATGAACCCTGCGTACACAGAACCGACTGCAAAAATCGCCAAACCAATCTGCATGATAAGTTTACGACCGTAGCGATCGCCGACAGCACCCGAGATAAATAACAAGCTAGCAAATACCAGTGTATAGCCGTTTACTACCCACGTAAGGTCAAGCTGTGTAAGGTTCAGGTCAATCGCCATTTTTGGCAACGCCATGTTCATACTGGTATTAGCCAGCATAACGCCTAGCAGCGTTAAACACATAGCAACAAGAATCCACCATCGGCGGTGGTATGTTTGAGGGTCTATACCATCAAGTTCTTTTTCGGTCATGGTTTTTGGGGCAGGTTTAACCTGCCGTTGTTTCATAAATCTCACAATTATTTCCTTTTTTATTTATGACACTTCACCTGGAAGTCGTCAAATCACTAGAATAAGTATAGTGTTTTACCTCAAGAACGTCAATAACGGTATAATTTACAACAACGTCTTCGTTTTAACGAGCTGGCACTGATTCTAAATTGATTTCACAGGCAGTAGTTGGTGGATCATCCTGGAGCGCATACGACCAGGCGCTTTCAATCTCACAGTCTGCGTTTTTCCCTTTAAGGGCATACTGAATTGTCCGAGACCAACCCGTAGGCGACGCTGAGTTGGGAACTTCGTCGATACCATATACCGCACCAACAAAAGCTTCGCTATTTACATCAAGTTTTAGCGAAGAGATAGGCCCACCCTCTCCAATTTTACTGAGTTCCTGAGTAAAAGCCGGGTCTTCGTATGTCTGAACTCCAGTTACCTTCCCGCAGTATTTATTAGGGTATCCGGTACCTAGGCACACCACCGCAATCTTTTCAGATGCAAGCTCACGCGTCGTCTGCGGATACTTTTTGAAAAACGCTTTATACGATTCAATTGTGTCTTTGTATTGGACAACGCCGGCAATGACCTGCGTATTATAAGCCCGTGTCTGTAAGCCGTTGTAGCCTACGAGTGTCACCGATGCCAAGATGGCAATTACAACTACAACAATGATTAATTCGACTACTGTAAAGCCAGTGCGTAAAAACTGATGTATTTTAATCATTAATTAACACTGTATCGCTATGCCAATGTTTGGTCAATACTAATTATGCTTTAAGAATTTTACAAGAATGCTTTTCAAACCAAAAGGACGCCTAAGCGTCCTTTCGACGGTAAAAAGCTAGGGCCGCATCTCCGTAACTACGAATGTCCACCACAACATCTCCTAATTCGGTGGGCACCTCACCTTTACCTGGATATGATAATACCATAAGCCCATTAGGTTTTAATAGACCCAATAATTCGAGTGCTGTGGATAACTGCGGATCATGGTATGGCGGGTCAGCAAAGATAACATCAAAGTCCTCACCTTCATAAGTACTCAGCCAAGCTGAAACGTTAGCACGACTAAGGTGAGCGCGGTCTTCTTCACGTAATAATTCGATGTTTTTTGCTATCACTTTTTGAGCAACACGGTCCTTTTCTACAAACACCGCTTCTTTAGCTCCCCTGCTTATCGCTTCGAGCCCTAAAGCGCCACTTCCCGCAAAGGCATCAAGCACGCGTGCACCGTCAATTTCACGGCCAATACTGTTAAATATAGCTCCGCGAATACGCTCACTCATGGGGTGCGTTCGGCGAGTGCCAGAGCCTTTAATAATACGACTGCCATGCCAGCCAGCAATAATGCGTATATTCATTACACTTTTCCTTTTTGAGCAGCGTACCACGCCAAGCAGACATTTTTCATAATAAGCGGTATAAGTTTCTTGCGAGAAATATTAGCTAAATGAACCGACCAGCCGGTTTTTATAAACTCCTGGTAGGTACCCATACCGTCGATTTCTTGAATTGATTCCATGAAGTAGTTAATATAGCCTTCTTGCTCAATTCTCTCAAAATCTTTATCCGTCACGCCAATATCTTTAAACTGAGCAACAGTCAAAGATGACGCAACGCCCATTTCATAAAACAAGTGTGCACTAAACACGCCTTTTGTGCCCCAATATTCCCAGTTCTTGCTAAGACTATCGCGCGCACCGTCGCCTTTAATGATAATTTTATCTGATGTAGAATTACGTTCACTATGTGCCTTGCCCCATAATTCTTCAATTTTTTCAG
>Ga0247808_10001244_pt1 | contig 12348 bp, 13 predicted proteins | sample UWRJL089202R1_FD_179914 | JGI IMG/M metagenome (GOLD analysis project Ga0247808, IMG submission 179914) | Plant litter microbial communities from Arlington Agricultural Research Station in Wisconsin, United States - UWRJ-L089-202R-1 | ecosystem: Environmental > Terrestrial > Plant litter >... | reverse complement strand
CTCACCCTTACTTAGGATTGGTTAATAAAGTTAAGCTAATGGCAGAGAAAGACTTAGACACCTTCACGCAATAACTTGTGAAGGTTGTCCATAGTCAGTACCTTTACCCCTAAACATAAAGTGATGAACATAGACAACGTAACATTTGATGACAACACAGACTACGCTGAGGTAGTAGACTTGATCAAGCTTAGACTATCTGAGCTCATATCTACTGCTTGTGATAGTAGCTGCAGCTTATCATCTGATAGATCTATATTAAGAATTGACAAGTTTCTCAAGGCAGCAGCTATTGATTTAGCAGACAGTGATCTACCAAGATACCACGAAGCTGTACAAGACGCTTACTTTGAAATCAGAAAACTCAACTGCTAATGACTCCTCTTGCTACTATAATAGAAGATCTTGAAAGAGCAGATGCTTTCTTCGCTCAGTTAATGTACTGGGAGGGAGTAAAGAATAGATATGGCTCATGCAATAAGGACTGTGATCCTAATGTTTCTGATTGTCTCTACTTTATCATTGACTCTCTTCGCTTCAGAGTGGAGAAAGAACTAGAAGATGAAATAACAGAGAAGCTCTACTACGAAATGCTACTGATCATCGGGTCATTTACTTCTGTAACAGCTCCATCTGTTAATGCTGGAGCTAATCAAAACGTTGCAGTAGGATCTCCCGCTACATTCACAGCTACTATTACTCCTGGATCTGGTACTATAACCAGCATCCTTTGGACTAAGGTGAGTGGAGGATCTATAGTACTATCGGGAACAACAACAAACACTCTTGTTGCTACAGATTTTGCTGCTGGAGTATTTACATTCAGAGTAACTGTTACAGACTCAAACAACAAAGTTGCTACTGATACAGTTTCATTAACAGCGGTTGCTGTTCAAGTTGAGATAAAGTATGGGTTCTTTGATACAGAACCAGATTTATATACTGCTGTACTTAACTCCAGTATGATGGTAGACCAAGGTTCTACAGAATTTAGTATACCGTTTAGTGTCGAAGCCTCAAACAAATACATTGTATATAGCCAACCCTCGACAGAACCCGACAAGACTAACTGGTTTAATACGGTACTTAATTACGGAACTATTCCAGACTCTGCTATGAAAGCTAAAATAATAGTTGGAGGTAGAACTGTTACAGGAAGCAGAGACCCATTCATATTCGACTCATCAACATACACACTTAAGTTTTCTACATAATGGCTACAATACCATACAATCCATCTGATGGAACCGCTTCGAACAAACCTTATGCTACTAGAGGCAAACCTGATAGTGCTAGAAGATATTACTACGACAAGGACGGTACATTCCGTTACAGACAATTCATTAGTATTCAGGAAGCTTTAGAGACCCTAGTTACTCTCGATGATCGTAGAGGACATGAGCCACTAGTTATCAATACCGGTGGTACTGTAGTAGAATCAGGTGCTGATGCTGGCTATATCATAGGAGGTACCAACGACGAATACTGGTGGAAAGATGGTTACGAAGATAACGATCTTGTACTTAAAGTGCCTACCATCGATTTGTCTGGTTATTATACAAATAGTCAGGTTGATGCTATTATATCAAATCTTGCAGGAGCAGGTCTTGAGTTTAACGAAGAGAATAAGCTAATTGTAAGTTTAGACGAAAATAGAAGATTTGTCACAGATGCAGAGAAGTTAGCATGGAATGAAAAACAGAATGCTCTAGGATTTATACCAGAGAGTACAGAAAACAAAAATGTAAGCAATGGCTATGCTGGTTTGGATATAGGAGGTCTGATACCATCAGCTCTCTTACCGTCATACGTCGATGATGTACTTGAATTTTCAAATCTTGCTGCATTTCCAGATATAGGTGAGTCTGGTAAGATATATATTGCCCTAGATACAAACAAAGTATACAGGTGGGGTGGATCTGTATATGTTATTATCACAGCAAGTCCAGGCACAACTGATGCTATCACGGAGGGAAGTGTAAACTTGTATTTTACAGGAGCTCGTGTTTTAGCTACTATACTAACAGGTATAAATACAGCTTTAACAGGAGCTCCTGTTTCTACGGATTCTATCTTAGCAGCGTTTGGGAAAGTAAGCAATTTCATAACCAACATCGCAACCACGATTAGAGGAACGGTATTGACAGGTTTATCTGTAAACAACTCTGATGTTGTTAATACCGATACTGTTATATCAGGATTAAGTAAGCTTCAAACTAGTAAGATCAACCAGAACAGTTCTCAAATAAAAGCAATTCTAACTGGTACTAACGGTTTAACTGGAAGTTTATCTCCAGCTCCTTCTGCTTATATAGATGCTATGGAGATAAACATTCTACCTGCAAACTCAAACACTACAGCAACAACATTAAATCTGAACGGTCTTGGAGCAAAAGCAGTAACCAAAAACGGTCTACCTCTCATTGCTGGTGATTTAGTGGCTGGGCAGTGGGCTAAAGTAATATTTCACGCGACTTCAGATACTTTCCAGATTTATTCAGGAGGTTCTTTACTGTCTAAGCTTAATGTAGGAGCTAATACAGGTCTTGTAGGTAGCAATACAGGAATTCTTGTAGTATTGCCGGATGGCACAGTAGTTAGGAATACGAACTTAACTTACGATGCTATTACCAGAACCGTTACAATCGGATCAACTGCAAATCCGGGTAAGTTAGATATTGGTAGTAACATCTTCGAAATTAAGGTACAAACCAATATCACTACTGGAAATGCTTTTGTAACCTTTAATGACAATCAGGAGAAAGCATTAATCTTTCGATCTACGGATGGTAAAGAGTATATGGCTATGCGAACTACAGATGGTGACGAAGCAGTAATCCTTTTTCAAAAGTATATCTTTGATATGGGTATAGCATCACCATTGAATAATGCTCAAGGTATAGCTAATTCAACTACAGCAGCAAAGACGTACGTTACTGATTACTTAGGAACTCCTTTGAGTATCCCTTTGGTTATGGATGGTGATAGTATGATTGTGTATGGTAGGTTTAAAGCAATGGATGTTACAACGAGGCTGAAGGTTTTATCTGGAAGTTTTGAAACGGTTTTAAGGCGAGCATCTGGCGCGATCATAGTTGTTTCCACAACCATAAATCGGATAAGTGACCCTGATAGTTTGGTTTACTTAGTAGGTGCTGAAGCTGCAGGCGCCAATGCAGTTCAACTATTTGTACAGAGTAATAGTGCAAATGCTTATGAATGGAAGTTGAGCGATATTAAATACTTTTTATAATGGAAGCTAAAGGCTGTACTTTAACAGGACTTAGATATGGAGGTTTGTCTCCAGTTGATGTACCTGGACTAAAATTTTGGTTAAAAGCGAGTAATGGTGCAACTATATTCGGATCGAGTGGGGCTGTGTCTTTTTGGAAAGATTTAAGTGGTAATGAAAACCACTTAACACCAATAAACCTAAGTACTGGAAATCCAGGATTGAGAGCAGGCAGACTTATACAAACTGTAAATGGGGTGGGTTATGTTAATGGCTTGACCACTACTGATCTTGTGTGCGTAAATCCATCTGCTGATAACTTCTTATACAATGGGTCCCCTTCAACTTTATTCTTAGTCTTTAGAACTCCTGCTGATTTGACACTGAATAGCCCTGTAATGCTTAGAGGTTATCCACTAACTAATAGAAGCGCAATTGCAACAAATTTTTTTAGAGCTGACGGAAGCTCTAATTTGATTCAGGTTATCAAGTATAATACTGCTGGTGCAATATCAGATGCCCGTATTACATCAGCTTTTACTAATGGTACTGTGTTACCCAATCAGAATGTTATTTACTGTGTCCAAGACTATGGCTATTCAAGTGGTATAGTTAACCCCATAAAACTTCTTTATAATAATGTGCTAAAAGGTCAAGGAGCTTATTCAGGAGTTCCAGATAATGAGACTGTAGCAAACAGCTTACGGGTTACTCAGACTATTTTTCCTCTTTATGAAGTCATAGCTTATGATAACACAGGAAAAACACAGGCACAGATTGACATAGAGTATAATATGATAGTCACCGAATATATCACTAAAACATACCCCTTATTTGCGTAGTTATGTATGTCATATTTAAAGATTTCGAACAAGCCCTTCTTAGAGTTAAGGAGATAAACGAAGCAGCTAAGAAAGCAGGCTACATTAGCACAGATGAAGACTATAAAGACTACCTATTTAAGCATCCACGGTTAAATAAAGCTGCTATTTATGTTATTCAGTCAGAAGCTGAGAGAATACGTTTAGGTGAATATACCTCTAATGTAGATTGTAGTACTCTATTTACAGTTAACGAACTGTCCACTTCAGTGGAAGATTTAACTGATGACTGGAATGAATACGTAAGACAACAGTAAAACAATTTGACCTAAACAAAAAGATAACTACCTTTGAATCAAACAAGAACACAATGTCGATCATCGATTTCATAAAGCCCTCACTACAGGGATCAGATGGTAAGAGTTCAGCACGAGCTCTTACTAACTTCTGGTACGTAGCACTCAACAGTTTAGTCAGCATAGCCACAGTAGTCTTAGCGTATATCATAGTACTGGATAAAAACGAGACTAAGTATGCTATAGATGTGCTTTGGGTGCTGGTTTGGGTAGCAGGAATCTATAATCTGACAATTCTGGTTATCTACGGTATCGTAAGTTTCCAGAATATTACAGAAGGCATCAGAGCTTTCCGTGGCCAACCAGCCTCACCAGTTGAAGTAGAGACAAAAACTGTGACTACAGTGACACCTACTGATTCTGGTATAACAATAGGACAGGGAGGAGCAGAGCCTACCAGAGTTAATGTACCATTAGGAGGATAAGATGAAAACAGGAAAAGATGTAATACCGTTCGCGGAGAAGTTTAAAGGCAACAAGTATGTCTTTGGAGTTGTAGTACCAAAGAAAGATCCTACTTATGATGGACCTTTCGATTGTGCTGAGTTCACTACCTACTGCAACTATCAGGTATTCGGTATCATGTACGGCGCCAGAGGTGGTGATGCGTACACAGGCTTCTATGCAGAAGATGTAGCTAAGCTTGGAGTAGCTATTTCAGTAGAAGAAGCAGCAAGAACTCCAGGAGCTTTATTACTTAGACGTCCTCAGAACGGAGCGATCGGTCACGTAGTATTCTCTAAAGGAGATGGTACTACAATCGAAGCGTATGACACAAGACACGGAGTTATCAACTCTGTTGTAACAGGTAGACGTTGGTCTACTGGTATCAAGATACCCGGAGTAGTTTACATGGCTAACCCGGTCAAAGTTATCACAGTGCCACCAGCAGTTGTGTACAGATTAAAGAAGCCTTTCATGCAAGCTCCATTCGTGAAGCAGATACAAGAAGCCCTTGGTAAGACTCCACATGGATATACGAACCCTAAGACATGGGACGGAATCTACGGTCCTAGTACTCAGGCAAGTGTAGTTGCTTTCCAGAAATCACAAGGACTTGTAGCTGATGGTGAGGTAATGCCGGGAGGACAAACAGCCAAAGCACTTGGTATTAAGTAGTGTTGAATACCTTACAGTAATAACTATCTACCAAGGATGACTTGGGGATGATCGAAAGATGCACGACATTTGTAATAGTCATGCTAGTAGACATTAAAGACATGACAGCAAAATTAGTGGATAACATCGGAGACACAATCAGCAGACACTCTGTACTAGGAATGGTAATCACCTTCGTCAGTGCTTTCGCAGCAAAGGCTCAGGAGATTGCTATGGTAACGGGAGTTAGAGAAACCGTAGTTAGCCTTGCTGCTGATATGGGTATCATCGTAGGTTTCCTTATAGGTCTCCTGACATTAGCTATTAAGAGTAAGGACTTTTATAAGAAGTACTTCAAAGACGACAAGGAGAAAACCAAAGATGAAGAATAGAATCTACGACACTATCATAGGACTTTTAGCTGTAATGCTATTATCTAGTACTATGATAAGCTGTGCCACACAACAGCAGAGGGCACAGAGAAAGCTGGCTAGGGCTATTGCCCTTGATCCGAGCATACTACAATCAGTGACCAAGATTAAAGACAGTACTGTAATACGAGACTCTGTCAGAATCAAAGATAGTGTTACCATTATACCAAAGAGAGAGACTCAGTTCGTTATCAAAGCTGACACCAACAAGAGATTAGCTCCCTTCGACTTTACCGATGGTATTGGCCCATACAGAACTAGAATGTGGTTAGACAGTGCTGGAGACTTCCACTACTGGAATAAGATGGATAGTGTTGTAACTAAGAATAAAGAGCTAGAGAAAGTTAAAGACTCACAGAAAGCTAGAATAGAGTACCAGAAGCAAGTAATCACTGTCATCAAGTACAGAGTACTGATGTGGCAAATTGGATTAGCTGCTGTATTCGGGTTCTTCGTAGCCTTCCTTCCTAAGATATTTAAGTGGGTACTGAGTAAGGTTAGTCCCTAGAAAGGCCCAAAGATAAAAAAAAACAAGAATAGCCAGAAGAATTACTCCTCTGGCTTTCTCATTTCTAGGCTGTAGGTAGATAGTCTACCTCGGTAAGTTGTATGTAATTATTGTCTGAGGGCTTTGACATGAGTTCAGCATCTAATGGTAAACTGCAGCCAAGTTCATCTTCAAGCTTATTGCGTAGTAAGCTACGCTGCTCTTCACTCTCCTCTATTGCCATAAGTCTGGCATCAGTAGTAGAGCGTCCGGTCTCCGGATGTTGTTGTCTGTAGATCAATCCGCTATAAGATCTGATCAGTTCTCGAGCGTCTACTGAGAATTTAGAGTACTTGCCGGTCATAAACCATGCAACATCCTCTGTATACTTCTCAGGGATTCTCAAGACTATACAAGTCAATTTGTCCTCGTCTATATAATCAGCTATGAAGTCTTCGTTACGATACAGGAAAGGCATCATTACTCGGAGCTTTATCAGTAAGCAGTCCCCCTTAGAGGATACATAACAGTTCACGAAGTTTTGTGGTGCGCCAAAGCTAAGCTTGTTCAACTTTAACAACGGTAGCAGATAATACGTTGCAAGGTTGAAGTCATTTACTATGTCAAAGAATTTACTCTTCATACTTATGTGTTTAGGTTGGCGCAACCTTACCTTATTCAGCAAAGGGGTTCTCAAAAGGGAGTTCGTCTGGTTTGCGCTCGTTGGGCACAAGGTACGAACTCGGTTGAGAGTTGTCAAGATCAAAGGTTCTGAGACTTTTAAGTTGGAGTACTGAAAGATGATAAGCACTCAGATTCCAAGGACCGAGCATTCTAACAAGAAGTCTGGTCTCTTCAAACATTCTAGCTCCTTCTTCTCTACCAAAGTACTTCTCAAACTGATTTTGTACTGATAACTTCCAAAGATTACTTGGTACAGTATCTAACAGATTATCAGCTCCTTTAGGACCCATCTTAGGAACCCCAGCTATGTTATCAACAGTATCTCCTACCATCATCTGATAGAAGAAAGATCTCATAGCTTCTGCATCCGTTACAAAGACCTTGACCCCTGTTTTGTAGTCGAAGTGATTACCAGGAATCTGCTTAAGGTCTTTGTCCGGAGAACAGATAGTTGTATTGACCATGGATTGTTGAAGTATGGCCACAGCATCATCAGCTTCCATGTCACGGCAGAGAACGAATCCCCACTTATCAATCATGTGCTGTATGATGTATGGCTTCCACTTTTTAACCCACTCGGGATTGTCGGGACGATTACCCTTGTATGGCTTGTATGTTGCCACGTCGTACCTGAAATAGTGCTTGGGAGTGAGAAACCCTGCGTACTGACGAGCTCCAGTCTGATGTAGAATATCTACAATAAACTGGTCAACTTCTTCTAGTACTTTGGATATATCATCATGCTCCCTGTTCTTCCAGGCTACAATGTAAATGATGCTGTCGGCATCAATCAGAGCGGTTAGTTGGGATTTCCCAGTTAAATCTATCTCCATGGCTGTATTATAATCCGAACTCTGCTAGTTCGATCTTCTGTTCTTCTGTTGCGTGCTTATACAAAAGCTCAAAGCCCTTACGGTACTTCATCATCTGAAACCAATCGTCTAACTTCATGGCTGCAAATGTTCCCTTTGTCATAAACTTTCCTCCAGCAGACTTCTGTGTCTGTTTATGGAGAATAACTGGCATGATGCCGCTAATTGATGGTAGCTCTGAGATTAGCTTAGGATAGTTGATGCTAGTACTCAATGTCTTACACTGAAAGTCATATGGCATTCGACCGTGGATTCCTTCATCTTGATTCATAAGGTCTACCTTCTGGTTGTCGCGGTTGCGACTCTCTGCTCGAGCAGTAACAGCATGAGGGAAGATTCCAGACTCTTTAAGTCGTAGAACCATATCTCTCTCGAAGTTATGTCCGGCATCTCTGTTACGGTTAGCCATAGTACCTCCTTATGCTTTTAGTGCTGCAAGTTCATCGATCTTCTGTTGAGCTGCTTCTTCAGCTTTAGTCTTCTGTTTACCAGTCTCCTCGATAGCCTTAGTCAGATACTGCTCATACTCTGCATCTGTCATAGCTGCATAAGTAGATGAGTGGTAGATCTGCTTGTTAACACCAGCGAATGACTTGTATACAAAGTACCTACGTACAACAACTGCTCCATCTTCTTCGTTAGTAAACCTAGCGATATCAGAAGGATCAATGAATACTTCGTGAGTCACAGTACCACCGTTTTGATAGCCTCTAATGTAATTCAAGTTACCACAGTGCAGTCCTGGCTCTCCAAAAGCGAAGTCCTTTGTAACACATTGTTCCCAAGTTAAAGCATGATCATAACCAACACGGATTATGTGACCTTTCTTACTACCTGAGGTAAATGCATCTCCTCTTTGTCCCATGATAGCAGGTTCAAAGATTCTCTCTTCGATATAAGCTGGTTCTTCGTAAGTCACAATACCTGTGTCTTCGTCAAGCATAGCTTTCCACCTGTGAGTCTCCTTAACGTTACCATCAGCATCAAAAGCAAACTTACTTAAGATCTCTCTGGATACTTTGTAAGTACAGATTAATCCTTCTTCTGTCACAGGAGTCTGGAACCGAGTTGCTCTTTCCTGAGCTACTTGCTCTGATAGACCTTCCTTTAACAGCTCTTTCTTGTACTCCTGATCTGTATATGTGTTGTTGAGATAATTCGCGAATAGTCTGGCCTTAGTCTCTGAATAGTATGGATTACGTAAGAAACGAGTCCAAGCTTTGATTAAGGGCATGAAGTCAATGTTCTTGTCTACTGAGATCAGTATACGATCAACAAAGGCTTGAGGTAGTGGTTGTGATGATATTGTAACATCATCGAGTTTCAAGTAGAACTTACCTGTGTGATTGTTCACCCAAATGTAAGGACACTTACTCTCAGCGAGCTCCTTGTAACCTTCTACAGTTAATGGCTTGAACTCTTCGAGAACCTCGATTAGCTCTTCCATACTTGTAGCGTACGAGGCTTGTTTGGCGAGATCCTGCATTAGTTGATACTTCTGCTCATCATAAGCAACTCCATACGGTATCCCGTTGTAGCTACCAGTGATGCTCTCACCCATTCGATTAACTATAATCATCATGTTCTGTGTTTAGTGTGTAAGCGAATATACGATTTAATCCTCTGACAATCAATCTTTTGAGTAGTGAGTGGAGAGCTTAGAGCTCCCCTCTCTTTTGTATTATGTAGAACTTAAGCTCTGTCTCCAACTCTGCTGATATCTCTGTACCTTCAGTCTCCGTCAATACCGAGATAGTATTAAGTAGAGTTCCTACCGGCTGAGCATAATCTAGCAGTTTGTGGAGTTTATCCAGTACTTCAAGCTCTGTGGCGACACCGTTTGTAATGACACCATCTTCTGTTGCGAACAACTGTTTAGCCACTTCGGCTATACCAGATACGTTATCAGGATTGGCTCTAACATAGAGCTGTAAATCGAGTACCTTATCAGCATGTTCCTTGAGGGTTTTAATGTCCTCTTTATCGAAACCTTTTGAATTGTAGTACTCGTCAATGTTTCTATAGTACTTCTTGGTGTAAGCAACTAGTTCCTGATAGGCTGTAGCCATAGCAGGGTTGAATATACCATAGTTCTTAAGAAACAAAAGCTTACCTAGATCTTCTCTGATATACCTGGCTGTGTTCCATTTTACAAGTGCATTGCTCATGGTTATAGTACCGTTATTAAGTTGAAAGAAGAAAGATCTGATGTTGTTGTGAGTCTCTTGGAAGTACTTCACGTTCTGTTTAGCAACTCTTACGAGTCTCACAGTTGGTTCTCCGTACCAGTGAACTGCAGCTCTGTTTGCATAAGAATCTCTGATATAGACCTGACCTTTCATACTTGCAGGTGCTTGGATGATATCCGGTGGGAAGTACCCATTAGGTGGAGCATCTCTCCATTCGTTCCACTCAATAGCATTCTCTCTGTATGTTTCGACAGGTCTGGTAATAGCAGTAGCCAAGAACATTAAGTTCTCCTCTTCCCTCTCATCAGTCTCCTTGTTCGTTGCTCCAGTACTATAATAGAGCTCAGCATCGCTTAAACTGTCTATGACAGCTAGTTCCGGCTCTACCTTCGTCCAGGTGAATGGCATGGTTTGACCCGGCCCACCCCGGAACCCGGGAGTAAAGGCTACGATCTTACCCTGGATCTTACGCCTTTCAGCATCAGTACTCCATTCAGGTTTGATAGTAGCATCTTCTACGATCTCTTCTTCCTCTTTACCTTCGAAATCATCTGGTACAACAACATCCTTGTACTCTATTGTAGAAGGACTGCTTCTAAACAGAGCCAATAGCTTTTGTATGTTAGCCAGATAAGAGTCTTTGTTCTGAGCAATCCAATCTGTGGTATCAGTACCATCATCTATGACAGCATCTCCATCTTCAATCTCACCAAGAGCAAGCTGATGCCACAATAGGCTATCATCTGCCTCTCCTTCCACTTCTGTCTTATCCTTGATAGTTATGAAGCCATCAGGATATTTAGACAGTAGGTACAAGTCCTTACGGTTGCTACTGTTTCCCTTCTGGATGAAGATAGGTCTTGAACCAAAGTCTGAAGTTGTCTTGACATCCTCTCTTTTGATCTTGACGTGCTCTTTCTCTCCTCGGAAAAACTTACTTGCTGTAACCACTCTAATGTTGAGTCCTTTCATCATTGAGCTCGTTCTAGGACTATAACGTACAGATTTATCAACATTGTAAGTTGGTTTCATCTTGGTCGTATCAACGATATTTGAGAGTTCTCTGATTACTTGTAGATCGACATCATCTGTTTGCTGATGACTGATGTTGGCCAAAGTACTGATACAAGTACGTAACCACTTAACGAAGTTAGGTTCCTGTAGTCGTTTCTCAACAAGCCTTGTAGCTGTGTCCACAACCTGATTGAATCGTCTCACGATGGTTGCCCTCGTAACGTCTTCCCAGATCACAGACTCTCTACTAGGAGTGATGTCCACTTCATGAGGAGCTACTTTGATTCCAATGTTACCCTTCTTATTCTCAAGCTCCAGCTCTAAGAAATCAACATAGCCATAAGCTACTTTGTTGATGATGATGTGCGGCTTAGAGTACTGAGTATTATCAGAGATCAGGATCTCATCATCTTCATATAGTACTTTGGCCTGCACAGGGTAGTCTTTGACATTACCGTCTATATCTACGATCTTGAAGTCAACGTTCTCGAAGTAGAGTAGTTGGCTTTGTACTGCAGTAATAAGATCTTGCTTATAGTGCTTCTTAAACTGGACCTGGACTTCAACCCCATTCTTCTCATCAGTTGCTTCGTAATAGACTGGGTAGTCTTCGAATGTTCCATCTTGCTTCTTCCTCTGCCATATCTCGAACTTGTTGGGAGTACCTGTCTCCATGTTCATAGCAGGGACAATACTGTCTACCGTCTCTGAGTAAATGTTGAACTTGTACTTCCGTCCTTGATAGACGCTTATCGTGGTGTAATACTTCACACCGGTACTTAATCCTACTTTGGCTCCGATACCAAACTTACCGAGCTGATGTTTACCCAGTCGTTTGCTTGAATAGCCGAGCTTCATGTAGCCTTGTAATCGTTTGTCCCCCAAACCTACTCCATTGTCTATGATACGAAGAAGATCTCTCTGAGAGTTACCTCCTTCTTCATAGATGATAGTAGCTTTGTTGTTTTCCATGTCCAGACTAGCTAGATCATAGTACTCAGGGTTCCACCAGCTGTCTTTATTCAAACCACTTACGCCTCCCTCTGGTATCTCGTAGTGGTCTTCTATCTTATCGAGCCCCGTCAAGATCCGCTGAGCCATAAGCTTTTCACGAATCGAGTCTACAGCATTAGAGACTAGCTCACGTATTGTAGACTTGACTGG
>Ga0247808_10001243_pt1 | contig 12363 bp, 12 predicted proteins | sample UWRJL089202R1_FD_179914 | JGI IMG/M metagenome (GOLD analysis project Ga0247808, IMG submission 179914) | Plant litter microbial communities from Arlington Agricultural Research Station in Wisconsin, United States - UWRJ-L089-202R-1 | ecosystem: Environmental > Terrestrial > Plant litter >... | reverse complement strand
CAATATTTTCGACAGCCCGCTGAATGAAACATTTCGACAGCGGCCATCATCACAATCAACATTTGATCCGTCATTGCCTCCGCAACCAGAAGCTTCACCTAATAAAAGATTTCCAATGGCTACCAGTCATGACAGAGGTCGGTTGTTACATAAACCGGCTCCATACGACCACACAGTACTTGTTTTTATAATCGGCATCATCAGCAGCCTGTTGCTGTCGATCAATAAAAGATTACACCTAACAGAAAATGACAGGATACAGGCCGAACTCGCGTTGCTGAAAGCCCAAATTAATCCGCATTTCCTGTTTAATACACTTAACAGTATCTATTCACTTGCCATAAGAAAAGATGATAAAACGGCAGATGCAATAGTACAGTTAACTGAATTGATGCGTTATATTATGAATAATGCCGATGACAACCTACTTGACCTAAGCCAGGAAATTACTTACATCAATAATTATATTGCATTACAGCAATCCCGACTCGGGGATACGGTAATAATCAGCTACTTAGTAAATGGAGACCCATTAGGTAAACAGATCACTCCACTTATTTTAATCTCATTTATCGAAAATGCGTTCAAACATGGTGTGAATCCGGAAGAAAATTCCGAAATTGACATACTTATTGATATTGAAGATGACAAAATGCAACTTTTTGTATATAATAAAAAGGTGAATTCAGTCAGAGATGAATGGGGTATAGGTAAGAAAAACACTTTGGAGCGGCTCGAACTTTTATATCCTGAAAAGCACCAGATTGAAATACAAGACAACAAAGAAAGTTATGCTGTAAAACTAACATTACACTTATGATAATAAGAGCGATTGCACTGGATGACGAGCCGCCCGCATTGGCAATTCTGGAAAATTTCTGTAAAAAGGTTGATTATATCGACTTGCTGAAGACGTTTACCAAAGCTGATGAGGCACTAAAGTACCTAAGGAAATATCCTGTCGACTTCATGTTTCTCGACATTAATATGCCATCAATATCCGGAATTGACTTCCATACTAAGTTGCCACATAAGATCATGGTGATTTTTACTACTGCTTATTCGGAATTTGCAGTACAGGGCTTTAACCTTAGTGCGATGGATTACCTTTTAAAGCCGTTTTCACAGGAGCGGTTGCTGCAGGCAGTTGAAAAAATTAAGGCACAATATGAACTCCAGAATCAAAATCTAAAGATGGACCAGCAGTTTCTTTTTATCCGTGCCGATTATAGCCTGATGAAAATACCGGTACAGGATATACTGTTTATTGAAGGTCTGGACGACTACCTTAAAATTCACATTGAAAATCAAAAGACGATAGTTGCAAGAATGACAATGAAAGCGATACTTGAGAAATTACCCGTTTCGGAATTTTGTAGGGTACACCGCTCGTTTATAGTGCCTTTAGCGAAAATTGAAAAGATCCGCAATAAGGTGATCCATATAAAAGAGGAGGAAATACCAATTAGCGCCAGTTTTGAGAAAGACTTTTTTCTAAGGATTGGTAGGGACGAATAATTGTGTTGCCTCTCATAACAGATATGTCTACTGTTAAGTATTACCTTATTTAATCGTATTGAATACTAAATCCTCACTATACCTAACAGGTCTTTTTTGACCTGTTAGGATACCGAAGCCAGAGTTATTTGACCCAACACCTCATAAAGCCTTTCATTTACCTCAATTATTTTTATATCATAATACCTTATCGTTTCTTTGACTCAACAAATAACACAATTGGTAGTTAGAATTACAAGGGGAGTAATTTACTGATTAAGGATGTTTGGTAAAATAGTTGATTGATTAAGGTTTTTGGTGAATCGGGGTCTGCAAAATGCAGACCCCGATTTTTTTGTATCCACTCAATTATAACGTTTTCGTTAACGGATTTTGATTATTTAAACGCTATTCTCATTTTTTAGTTATCCAAAAATTCTATATTTGTGAATCTGTTAAAAAATAAACTTAAAAAGATATACATGAAAACTTTAAACGATTTCAATTTCAAAGATAAAAAAGCTTTAATCCGTGTTGATTTTAACGTGCCGTTGGATGAAAACTTTACAGTGACAGACGCTACGAGAATAGAAGCTGCAAAACCTACTATTGATAAGATTCTTTCTGATGGTGGAAGCGTAATATTAATGTCGCATTTGGGTAGGCCAAAAGGAGTTGAATCTAAGTATTCATTAAAACATATATTAAAAAAAGCATCTGAAATACTTGGGGCTGAAGTTAAATTCGCTGAAGACTGCGTGGGTGAGCCTGCTAAAACAGCTGCTGAAAACTTAAAAGCAGGCGAATTATTGTTATTGGAAAACCTACGTTTCCACGAAGAAGAAGAAGCAGGCGATGTTGCCTTTGCAAAAGAATTAGCTTCTTTAGGAGATATTTATGTAAATGATGCATTCGGGACTGCACACAGGGCACATGCTTCTACAACTATCATAGCACAATTCTTTCCGGAGCACAAATGTTTTGGAACATTGCTTGCAAAAGAGATCGAAAGCCTTAATAAAGTTTTAAAGGATTCACAGAAACCCGTAACAGCAGTTCTTGGCGGAAGTAAGGTTTCTTCAAAAATAACTGTTATAGAAAATATCCTGGATAAAGTAGACCATATGATTATTGGTGGAGGTATGACCTTTACTTTCATTAAAGCACAAGGTGGAAAAATAGGCGATTCTATCTGTGAGGATGACAAATTGGAATTGGCATTGGAGATTTTGGCAAAAGCCAAAGAGAAAAATGTACAGATCCATATTCCTGTTGATGTTATTGCTGCTGATGCATTTTCTAAAGATGCAAATACACAGGTGGTTGATGTACGTGAAATTCCTGATGGATGGCAAGGTCTAGATGCGGGTCCAAAATCTCTTGAAAACTTCAAGAAAGTAATTTTGGAATCCAAAACAATCTTATGGAATGGCCCATTAGGTGTATTTGAAATGGAAAAATTCGCTAACGGAACTATAGAATTAGGTAATTTTATTGCTGAAGCAACAGAAAATGGTGCGTTTTCTCTAGTTGGAGGGGGTGATTCTGTATCTGCAGTAAAACAATTCGGTTTCGAAGATAAAATGAGTTATGTTTCTACGGGTGGCGGTGCAATGCTTGAAATGTTAGAAGGAAAAACACTGCCTGGAATCGCTGCTATTTTAGAGTAAATTTTCACAATTAACACTATTTATGAGAATTTTAAGTTATACTATTAGTAAAACTTATTATAAGATTGCTATGTTTGCAATATACAATTGTTTGAATTTTAACATATTGTATTCTATGGGTCTTTTTGGGCCTGGAAAAACGAAAAAAATAAACACGAATTGAAGTTCCCCAATGGTATGGTTTTTGGCATACTAAGGAACAATTAAAACGTAATTATGATTATAAGAAAAATCACCTTATCCGTTCTTTTACTTGCAGCTGGAAATGGTTTTGCCCAGGATACTACGGCAATCTCAGATAACATATTAAAACCGCATATTCAGATCTCTTACCTGGATTCTATAAAATCTACGTTTAGGGCCGACAGTATGGTTTCTTGTGTTGACAGCCTTTGGATGAACGAGCTGACCAATCTGGATCTGTACGACAATCTTGCTTCTGATATCAAGACCGTAAATTTAGACCAGAAAGTGGATTACGAATTGCCTACCGAACTCTTGAAAGCTAGGCTTAAAGAGATGGATGCTAAATCTCCTTTTAACATAGAGTACAATCAGGGCCTGGAAAATATTATCAAGTCATTCCTTAAGAACAGGAAGCGATCTTTCGAAAGGCTGATGGCTATTTCGGAATATTATTTCCCATTGTTTGAAGAGGCACTGGCCAAGAAAAATGTTCCTTTAGAAATAAAATACCTGGCTGTTGTCGAATCTGCCTTGAATCCTAAAGCAGTTTCTAGAGTAGGTGCTACCGGATTATGGCAGTTTATGTACCAGACGGGCAAACAATACAACCTGAATATCGATTCTTATGTAGATGAAAGAAGCGACCCGCTTAAAGCGAGTGAGGCTGCGGCACAATACATGAGCAATATGTATAAGATCTTCGGGGATTGGGACCTTGTATTGGCTTCATACAATTCAGGACCGGGTAATGTTGCCAAAGCAATAAGACGTTCTGGCGGGCAACAAAACTTCTGGAATATCCGTAAGAACCTTCCAAAAGAAACACAGGGGTATTTACCTGCGTTCCTTGCAACGATGTACATTTATGAATACCATGCGGAACACGGGATTGTACCCAACAGGGCCATAGTAAAACATTTTGAGACGGATACCATTATGGTAAAACGCCAGATGTCTTTCAAGCAAATTGCCGATTTACTCGATGTTCCTGTATCACAGATCCAATTGCTGAATCCATCCTACAAAATGAATGTAATCCCTTATTATTCAAGTGTGAACCATTTCTTAAGGTTACCGTCTGAAAAGATAGCGGTATTTGCATCCAATGAGGATAAGATCTATGCCTATGTACAGCATGAAGCTGAGAAGAGAGAAAGGCCAAATGACCGTATCCGATTGACACCGTCAAAAGATTCATCGCTTATCGCAGCTGCTCCGGCAAATATTCCATCGAAAACAACCAGGACCAGATACTATACTGTGAGGCGTGGGGATAACCTAAGCCAGATTTCTGAGAAATACGGTGTTACAATGGCTCAGGTTAAACAATGGAACAGGTTAAAGACCAATAATGTGCCTTTAGGCAGAAAGCTGAAAATTATCGTTGACAGGGAAGATCCTAAAACGGCAGTGGCTTCAGCTGAGCCAAAAGCAACTAAGGAGATTAAGGCTGATCCAATTGAGGCTACTGCTGTAATTCCAGAATTCTATACGGTCCAAAAAGGGGATAACCTTGGGAATATCGCAAAGAAATATGGTGTTTCGGTTGCTGAATTAAAAGAGTGGAACAACATGGAAGACTCTAATGTTCTTCTGGATACCAAACTAAAAATCAAAAGATCAACTATAGCCGAATTGAAAGAAGAATCTTCCGATTTTATAACTACTACGACTTCTTACTATACAGTGCAAAAAGGAGATTACCTTGGGACTATTGCCAAAAAATACGGAGTTACTGTTGCACAGATCCAGGAATGGAATAAACTGACTGGTAACGATGTGAAATTTGGCACTAAGCTTTTGATCCTCAAAGCTACTACTGAAAAAGAAAACAGCCATATTGCTGCTATGACTAAAAAAGAGACTGCAATTAAAAACAGCCACTATTTAGTAAAGAAAGGTGATTCACTTATCAAGATTGCACAAAAATATCCTGGTGTGACAGTTTCAGACATTAAAAAATGGAACGATATTCACGGGGATAATTTAAAACCTGGAATGAGATTAAAGATCAACGGGTAATCCCGTTATTATAAAGTTTTGGGTTTAAACACATATACCATGAAAACTTTATTGCTGTTTTTTTCGATTTCATTTCTTTTTATATCCTGTAAAGAAACTAATGATAAAGCTGTATTAAGCCCTTCCGCAGGAAGGGTTAATACGCTTTCTATAATTATTAGTGACCAGCTTTGGAATGGCGAGATAGGCGATAGCCTCCGCAAGAAGTTTGCCGCACCGGTAGACGGACTTTCACAGGAAGAACCCTTATTTACAATCAACCAATATCCCGTAAAATTTTTGGATGGATTTCGTTCCCTTTCACGTAATATTATTATTATCAGGAAAGAGGAAAAAAACTATTTTAAGCTCGTAAAGGATGAATTTGCACAACCGCAGAATGTAGTTCATATTTCGGGTAATAGTGTTGCCGAGATACTCGAGCATATTGAGAAAAATGCAGATAAGCTCATAGACCTGTTTCAGCAAACAGAGATTGCCGAGACCCAAAAACTGATCAGTAAGTCATTGCTTGATGACCGTAAAATCCGCAAGAAATTCAAGATCTCGCTAAACCTTCCTTCATCTTATAAATACGCACTCGAAAGGCGGAATTTTATGTGGCTAAAAAAAGAGATACTCAGTGGTAACACGAGTATACTGATTTACAAGGTGCCTTTTGGAACAATATTAAAAAACGATGATATCACTAATAATATCATAAGGATGCGTGATTCTGTTGGCGCATTGTATATACACAGCAAGGTAAGGAACACGAGGATGATTACGGAGGAATCGTATGCCCCTTATTTCTTTAATACCATTCTTGATGGTAGAAGGACCTATGAAACCAAGGGAACGTGGGAGCTTAAGGGCGATTTTATGTCAGGATCGTTTATCAACTATGCGATAATGGATAAGAAAAAAAGAAAATTTATTATCATCGAGGGATTTTGCTATGCCCCATCAACTGACAAGAGAGATCTGATGCATGAGATGGAGGCGATTATCAAATCGATGAAAAAACTCAAATAACAATCATGCCGGAATTCAAAATTAAGCGTTTTAAGGAGCTAACTACAGAAGAACTGTATCAAATACTCAGATTGCGGTCTGAAGTCTTTGTGGTCGAGCAAAATTGCGTTTATCAGGACATAGACAACAAAGATTTAAAAGCATTACACCTGGTTGGTGAATATAATGGTAAAATCGTCGCTTATGCAAGGCTATTTGAAGCAGGTGACTATTTTGACAATGCATCTATAGGAAGGGTTGTAATCGATGCCGGTTATAGAGACAGAAAATGGGGGCATATTTTGATCCAAAGCGCTATAGAGGGTATCGCTGTATTTTTTAATCAGAAGGCAATTACTATCTCTGCTCAGTTATATCTTAGGAAGTTTTATGAAACCAATGGCTTTGTGGCTTTAGGGGAGGTTTATGATGAGGATGGGATTCCGCATATTCAGATGGAGAAAGTTTAAAAGGATTGTATATTGTAAAATGTATTTTGTGAGCCAGTACAATATACCTTTTACAATATACAATTTTACAAGCTCTAAGCTTTAGTGATTACAAGTTCGACACGCCTATCGTATTCCTGGCCTTTACCTAAAGGAACCGTATTGCCATATCCCTTAAACGTCATTCTGTTTTTAGCAATCTTTTTGAATATTAAATATTTATATACACTTTCTGCCCTGTTCTGAGACAACTGCCTTTTTCGGGTTTCCCTGTCTATGGCTTCTTTTTGGTACGGCGGTGTACAGCATACATGCCCCTGGATCTCGAATTCCAGGTTTTTGTATTTTTGTAGCAGTCTGCTTAATTTGTCAAGGTCGCTTTTGGACTTAAACGTAAGTTTGCTGCTTCCCCTTTCAAATAATAGGTTTTCAAGATAGATGTGGTCACCGACTATATGCTTTTTCTGTATAGAAGTAAAGAAACCTGGTATTTCAATCGTTGGCAGTGGCTTTAGGTTCAATACAACGTCAACCCTACGGTTTTTGGAACGCACTTCAGGCAGGTTTTCAATGATATCATCGTCGATCATGATACGCCCTTTACCTTCAATCGTTATTATGATCTTGTTTTTAATCCCATTCGCGATAAGCTTATCCCTGATTGTATTCGCCCTATTGGTCGACAGCTTACGGTTGTAGGCGTCTTTGCCCAGATCATCGGTATAACCGAATATTTGTACGGATTCAATTCGGGTTGAATCTGTTTTTTTGATGAAATTAATAACTTCCGCTGCCTGTTTTTCAGTAAGGGAATATTTATCAAATTGGAAATAAACCGATTGTACGACTTCTTCCTGCGCCTGAAGGATCCCTGCGATCAACAAGATTGGCAGGATTTTTAAAAATCTAAGCATTATTTTGTAAGTATTTTGTTGTACTGGGCCTGATTAGCAAGCAGGGAAGCCGCTTTTTTAATTTCAGAATTGTTTTTGATGTAATATTGATACAAACCTTCCTTGTACTGGTACCGTTTGATAATTTCGTCAAGGATGAGGTTCCTGATTTCTTTTTGGTAGGTATTGAGTTGGCTGTCTTCGCTTTTCTGTAAAGAGTTTAGCAATTGCTGGTATTCAGTAGTGATACTGCCGTCCAGCTTCTCTTTTTTGGCTGCTTCAAGTGTCTTTTTTAGGGCTATTTCCGTTTCCGTTTCATAAGTAATTTTCTGGTTCTTCAGGAACTGTTTGAACGCAGCATAATCAGCATCGGTGATGGTTGGGATCTTGGTGCCCAAGTTCGGATTTTTATAGTAATAGCCAGTAACATAATCAAAGATCCCGTCATTCTTTTGCAGGGCTTCGGTAATTGCACTGAGCTTAGTTTCTTCGAATGGCACATCGGGGAGGATTCCTCCACCGTCATAAACAGTTCTTCCTATTCGGGTCTTGAACGCATTGTATTTGGAGGCATCGGTACGGATTGCCTTTCCGTCTTTATCTTTATGGCTGTAGTCTAAAGCCTGTATACATCTGCCTGAAGGGGTATAATAACGGGAGATGGTTACTTTTACCTGCGTGCCATAGGTAAGGTCAATAGGCCTTTGCACGAGTCCTTTCCCAAAACTCCTGCTTCCTACGATAACCGCACGGTCAAGATCCTGTAAGGCTCCGGAGACGATTTCTGAGGCAGATGCGCTTTTTCCGTCTACGATTACGACTAACGGAATAGTCAGGTCTACCGGGTCTTTGGTAGTTTTATACGTATTATTGTGTTTTTCTATTTTTGATTTTGTAGTAACAATGATTTCATTTTTTGGAACAAACAGGTTACAGATATTTACGGCTTCATTCAATAGCCCACCTGGATTTCCCCTAAGGTCAAGTACAATCCTTTCTGCACCATCACGTTTTAGCTGCTCTAAGGCTTCTTTGGTTTCAGCAGATGCTTTTCTGTTGAATTGCGAAAGCACTATATAGCCGGTTTTGTCGTCTATTTTCCCAAAGAAAGGAACGGCTTTGATCTCTACTTCTTCTAGCGTCAGCTGGGTACTCATTGTTTTTCCCTGGCGGATGTATTTGATGTCGAGTTTGGTATTTTTGCTTCCTTTCATTAATTGGGATGCATCTTCTTTAAAATCAGCAAGATTGGTGTCTCCAATTTGTATGATTTCATCACCTGCCTTAAGTCCTGCCTTATCTGCAGGGTATCCTTTGTAAGGCTCCTTAATAATCAGGCGTCCTTCTTTTCGGGTAATCAATGCGCCGATTCCGGTATATTCTCCAGTACCATTGATCTTAAATTTGACAACATCCTGTTCATTAAAGTAATTTGTATACGGGTCAAGGTCTGCAAGCATGCTTTTGATTGCCTTATCCATGAGTTCACCCGGGTTTGTCTGGTCAACATAATTCATATTGACAGTCTTAAAAACTTCAGTGAAGATCTCGATCTGTTTTGCGATTTCAAAGAAGTCGTCCTTAAAACCCACTCCTACATAAAGAAATCCGGCTGCTACTACAGGGATGATATATTTTTTCTTAAAATAAGTGTACATAAGTTTGAATTGTATTTCTGAATCAAGCGGACTAAAATAGTAATAAATACTAAAAACTCAATTTTATATCTTTAAGTATCAGAAGGTTTTTTGATTTGTGTTAAAAATTTCTCGAACAATTGGATTGTCTTGGTATTTATTTCCTCGTAGGAAAGCCGGTCTTTGGTCTGATAAAAAAGCATGATGTTAAAGTGCTGCTCAAGATTTTCAGTAAGCAGGTGTTTGTTTAGCCTATAGGTTTCCCTTAGTACTCTTTTGAAATAATTGCGGTCTACAGCTTTTTTAAAATACTTTTTGGATACAGAAACTCCTGTGGTTAATGGGAAATCGGTTTGGTTATCCGATTTATCTACCACATATACTAGTCGAAGAGGGTATTTGGAAACCGATTGTCCTTCTGAAAAGAGCGAATCAATCGTCTTCCTGCTTTTTAGTTTTTCGCGCTTCGGATAGGTGAAATCCATTGAATGTAGTTTTAGCCCCAAAGTTACAAGGTTGGCTGTTATTTTAATTAAAATTAATTACTTTTAACTGACTGATATACATTTCTGCTGATTTTTAAACCTTAAAATCCTGCTTATGTTCCAAAAATCACTCTTATTCTTTTTTCTATTCACTTTTGCTATGCATTGCCAGGAAAAAAGGCATCCTGTGGCTTTAGGGCTGCATTATGGTTTTGGTGCAGAAATCGGCACCACAGATTATACGTTTACAAACCATTGTTTTAAGCCGCAACTTTACTGGCAAATCAGCAGTTCGAAGCAATTGGTGTATGAGCTGTTGCTACAGCCGGAGGTCAATTTTGCGAGGCACAGGCTTATCAATGCTTATTTTGTGACACCTGACGAACCTGATTTTGAGTTTAAAAGGAAATTGTATACCCGGTTAAAAGACATACGGGAATACGTGCTGAACCTGGGTTTGCTGATCAGGAAGCCTATTTCTGAAAGCTTCAGTATTTATGTGTTGGGTAGTATTGGGCCGATGCTTACGGATACGGCAACGGAACGGCTGTCAAAAGGATTTGCGTTTGCGGATGTATTGGCACTTGGATTGACAATAAGAACTTCAACATTCGCATTTGATATCCGGCCTAATATCCGGCATACCTCTAATGGCGGATTACAGGATTCCAATGCAGGATTTAATACGCTAAATATTGAATTTGGAATAGCTGTGCCAATAGCATCTTTGGGTCGTTAATAGATATTATAAACGATCTTGACATCGGCAAAGTTAATGTAAATCTGTTTGCGGTTTTTCTGATTGACACGGGTTACTATCAGGATAGTACAGGCTCCACCGTCAAGGGCCATACAGTTTAACGGTATAGTATCTTCAAATTCAGTAGAAAGTTTCTTGCCGTAGCTCATGATTTTATATACCTGAGGTTCTTTAGAGCCTACAACAAGACGGTCTTTTTTACCATCCAGGGTTATCACAACAGTGGATTCTTCAAAATCAGACCACTTACCCCATTTACCGCTGTCGCTTTTTTCCATGATGCTGAAACTTGTTGCTTTAAAGGTGTATACCTGTGCAGAAGCTTTGGTTGAACCGAACGCGAGGGCAATGCATATAAAGAAGGTACTTAACAATTTCATTTGCTTAATTTTTTAATGGTGTAAATCTACAAATTCTCGGTTATAAAAAAAGGGTAATTCAGAATCTAAGGATATAGTAGCTTTTTGTCGTATTGAAATGGATGGTGACACGAATAGATACCCAGACTTCTCCTAGTCGGATAAAACTCAAATTCTCGCTTTTTATTGTTATTCCTTACACTATTGTAAAGAGTCTAGTTGTGGTTTTTGAAGCCCATGTAACAGGATTCAGGAATTAATTACCTAAACAGAAGGCTTATTTATCGTAATAAATAGACAATTGTAAAAAATAATTGATTCCAAATAAAGAAATAGGTAATTTTGCATGCAGTTCATATAATGGGCAGAAATGACAAACGACTAATTTAAGAACAGAATAAAAATACAAAAGATGGTAATAGAACCAAGAATGCGCGGCTTTATTTGTTTAACTTCTCATCCGACAGGTTGTGAAAAAAATGTAAGTAACCAGGTTGCCTTTGTACAATCAAAAGGAGCAATCGACGGCCCTAAAAAGGTTTTGGTTATTGGGGCTTCAACCGGATTTGGTTTGGCATCCAGGATTACAGCGGCGTTTGGATCGGATGCGGCTACTATTGGAGTGTTTTTTGAGAAACCACCTCAGGATGGCAAAACCGCTACTCCAGGATGGTATAACAGTGCTGCTTTTGAAAAAGAAGCTCTTGCTGCTGGATTATATGCCAAAAGTATTAATGGCGATGCATTCTCGGATGCGGTTAAAAAACAGACTATTGATCTTATTAAATCAGATTTAGGGAAGGTAGATCTTGTAATCTATAGCCTTGCTTCTCCCGTTAGGACCCACCCTGTAACTGGTGTTTTACACCGTTCGGTACTAAAACCTATAGGAAGTACTTTTACAAATAAAACTGTTGATTTCCATACCGGAAAAGTAACCGATATTTCTATACAGCCAGCTGAAGGTGAGGATATTGAAAACACTGTTGCCGTAATGGGTGGTGAGGACTGGGCTATGTGGATGGATGCATTGGTTGCTGCAGATGCACTTGCTGAGAATGCCATGACCGTTGCTTATTCTTATATTGGACCGTCACTTACTGAAGCTGTTTACCGTAAAGGAACTATAGGGCGGGCTAAAGATCATCTTGAAGCTACTGCATTTGCCATAACCGACAAATTAAAAGCATTAAACGCTAAGGCTTATGTTTCTGTAAACAAGGCTTTGGTTACTCAGGCAAGTTCGGCTATACCGGTTATTCCACTGTATATTTCACTATTGTATAAAGTAATGAAGGAGCAGGGTATACACGAAGGCTGTATCGAACAGATCCAGCGCTTGTTTAGTGAACGTTTATACGACCATAAAGAGATTCCTGTTGACGAAAAAGGGAGAATCCGTATTGACGATT
>Ga0247808_10001242_pt1 | contig 12363 bp, 6 predicted proteins | sample UWRJL089202R1_FD_179914 | JGI IMG/M metagenome (GOLD analysis project Ga0247808, IMG submission 179914) | Plant litter microbial communities from Arlington Agricultural Research Station in Wisconsin, United States - UWRJ-L089-202R-1 | ecosystem: Environmental > Terrestrial > Plant litter >... | reverse complement strand
AAGTGGTGGAAGCCATTCCAAACTCCACAGGAACTGTTTGAGTATGCTGCTAGCTGTCGACTGTTCTGGGTAAAAGAGACAAAAGCAGAAGGTGAGGTTGAAGGTGATGTGATGGTAGGAAATATTAGAGGGGGACAAGAAGGGGGTGAGAGTGGAAAGAAGAAGTTGAAACATAATGATAGGGCAAGGATGAAGAAACGCTCTCTTTTTAGACTGTGGGTGGAGGAATTCATTCCCAAGTACATATTGCGAACCTTTCAGTAAGTGGCTGCACTAACAAGTGGATGCAGGTGTCGCGAAGAAGGAAAATTTGGCAACACAGAGATCACAAGAGAAGAGGTTCATGCTCAAGCTTTTGCTAGGTTTGGCGTAGCCCAGGAGTATCAAACTCGATTACAAGAATGGGAACTTCTTAGGAATAGAGATGCCGTGTGGAAGTTTGCGAGTAAGAGATTGTTGTATTTCCGAAGCACAAAAATTCGAAGCCGCTGGGCTCCATTGTTATTATGTATTCTACTACGGAGAGAAAGGTTCTAACATATCTGTCTAGTAAAGGGTACGATCCCAGAAGGTACAGATCCAGTAATCAAAGGAGCCGCTTCACGCACTCTCAAGCTGGTCGTTTTAGAGGGTGAACTATTTGACGGATGTGTGCCAAAAGCTGCACAAAAGAATGAAAACGGTCTCTATGACCTTGATGAGGTACGACTTCACACTAGACAAATAGTATTCAGAGATGAAAGTAATCATGATAAGTACTGATTTGCAATAGGTCCAGAGTTTTGTCGCCAAAAACTGGGAGAAAGCTGGAGAGATCGGCCTAGAGAGGGGGAAAGAAAAAATGATAGCCAATATGAAGGAACAGGCAAAGAAGAAATCTTTGAAAAATGATGCGGAAAAAGGAATAAATTCTTCATAAGACTAAGGTCACCAATATCTCAGTTCTGCTGGGATCTGTGCCTATTGCTAAGGCGCAAGCTAGCGATTCTTGCTATTTCTATGATCCAAGATAACTTTAAACCTTGAAATCAAATGTCTTGCAAAGAAAAAGGGTCCCTATGTCTTTCTTCTTCACCTTAAGCTTGCTTTATTTCAACAGAATCCCTCTTCATCTTGCTGAGTCGCTTGGACCTCGAAAGAAGGAGACAGTTTGATAGATCAGGGGTTTCGCTTAAATCTTCACACGTGATCTTTAACGACCTCAAAATTTATCCACAGCTCATGAGTATATCTCTCTCCACAACATAGCGCATCAGCACAATTCAACACAGGATGCTAACCTTAGCATTAAGATTTTTCCAAAATGCCAGATCCCGTTGGAGATGTCGCATCTCTAGCTTCCCTTGATATCAAGTGCATGCCACCCAACTCTAGCCAGCACAAATGTTAATGTTTTGAGATAGTCCATTATCACTTTTTGACGTAGCGAAAGCAGAAGATAGACCTCTATATGCTGCCGCGCCTATGGTTCGGTACTCAAAAGTCTGTAATTTCATGCTTCTATGTTAGAGAGGCTTGTTACTGACTTGATTTCAGCTGGCATTCAGACAGACGGTTGCGGAGTATGGCGTTGATTTAACATGGACGCCAATGGTGAGATTTAAAGCTCTTGAATGGGTTCCGACACTAACTTATCTATTTTCTTTTAGATCTTGGCCAAGGAGTTTAATAGAAGCAGCTTTGCAAGGTATTCTGGTATGGAAATAACTACACAATACGTGCGGATTTTCTGACTGAATTTAGAGTTCACAACATGCCCGGAAGCACCCCCAACTATAGTCCAATTTGGCGTGAACTCTCCATCAGAGATATTTCGCGCAACTACACTCCTTGCACCTCACGTTAACGGCATAGACATTAATTGTGGTTGTCCACAATCCTGGGCGTGTGCTGAAACGCTTGGTGCAGCCCTAATGCATAAGCCAGAACTCGTCTCTTCCATGGTAGTTTCCGCAAAGGCTGCGCTCAAAGCCGAAGGTTTTGAGAATAAAAAGACGGTCAGCGTGAAGATACGTATCCATAAAGATCTTCGCCAAACAGTTGATTTCGTGAAATGTGTCGAGAAGGCCGGGGTGGATTTTATCACAATTCATGGAAGATTGCGGAGTACACCTAGTAGTTTGCCTGTGGACTTGGATGCCATCAAGCTAGTAACCGAGCATACAACAGTGCCTACCTTGTCGAATGGGGATGTTTATACGCTTGAAGATGCGGATTTACATCGGAATGTACTGGGTGTGGACGGTGTGATGTCTGCTCGTGGATTGTTAGAGAATCCAGCAATGTTCAGGGGTCATAGTAGATGCCCCTGGGAAGCAGTCGAGTTGTTTATGGGAAAGGTAATCAAGGCACCAATTCCCTTCAAGTTAGTTGTACATCATCTTAGTGAGATGGTGGGGAGTGACCATGTTGGTGGTACGACTGCTGGTGGGTTGGGAACCTTATGTGCTAAAGAGGATAGAATGGCCTTGGTGGCATGTAAGGATATGCTCGATGTGATTGATTGGTATGAGAGAGTCAAAGAGTATATAGAGCTAGATGTGTGTACAGTAATTGAATGAAGTACTAAATGAATACTTATATATCTCAAGGAATAAAATATGGACCATCACTATATGCAATTCAAAACAATCAGAATATATATGGTGATTTAATAGACTAGTTAATACATGCAGGTATAACTGCGAAGAAAATCAAACCATCATCTTTCAGAATGTACGTGAATTAGTCTTCTAATACAACAAGATATGTTTAGTGGCATTAGTTTCACAAAATAGAACTGAACATTTTCATTAATTGTAACTTCTGGGCGACTGTAACTATATTTCCAAATTGAAATACCATCCATGTGAGAGCTTGTTCACTATGGGAATATTGAATTTGAACTTGATGGTCATCAACGAAGTTTCTTCCCTACAGAATATGTTCTTTGTTTATATACTTCTTCCAGTCTCCTCCCGTTCTTCTTAGCTTACCCCTTGTGTACACTCGCCTTGTATTTGATGGAATAATTCTGTATCAAGATATGAGTTTTACTTAATTACTTCTAAGTTCTATACAACACTCTCTGGCCAGATTAAGTCTGACCTCAACTCCAGATACACCACCTACTACTCGTCATACATCCCTGACTAAGTAATATCTTCCATGCCTCTTGTGAATCTCAACCACGCCTATCATGTTCCTAACCTTAGACACCGCTACTCCAGGTACTGAAGCCTCGTATATCGGTGAAGTGATGATCAGGCGTTTGATAACAGCAGCACTGCAGGAATAGGCAGGCGTGATTCTGAGACAATTTCATGTGACTCGGTTGACAAACGGCGGAAAATATTGCACACAGGCGTTTGCCTTCCTACAGGCTCTACTTTTTATATTCTAACAAGAGGCAATAGTGTCTCTGTGGATACCACTGTAAGACGACCAAAGCCACTTCAACTCTCTGCAATAATTCGAAGATTAGCTGCCAACATTATCAATGCGCACTCTGTCCTGTAGACTTATGCAGAGTTCCCATCAGTCAGTAATCATCCAACAGTCATTACGTCAAACCCAAAATTCACGGCCTACGTTTACAATCACCTTGAGTTAGAGCAGAGGCAAAAGGCTGGAATATAATGGACTCAGCACGTGGATACTACTCGCATTTCATACAGCAAGCATTTGTATGGAAGGCATCTTTCAGCCAGCGTCAGATAGTACGATATGAATCTGAAAACACCAAACATGTCCAGAAGCAATTGGAAGTAATCAGTGATGAAGCAATGAGATTACATTCAACAGAAACTCCAGATACATCACCCACTGCTCGTAATAGCTCGCTGAGTACACAATATTCTATATAAATCAAGTGAATATCCACCTTACTTATCACATTGGTGATCTATATCACAATCTAACTCCAAGTATAAAGCTCGGTATCTCGATAAAGCCATAAATCATCCCATTTGATTATAATAGAACTGTATAAATATACAGGCGTTCTTTGGAGAAGTAATATTGTTACTAGTTTTATAAACGGCGGGAAATGTTACGGATGCATGATTTAATTCCCTCGGTCGGCTACCATCCAATAAACTATCCTCATTCCTCAGCCAGTCTTAGCTTATTGGCTCTATAAGCGCTAGAAAGTTTTATTGAATCCTCCGAGCGCGTTGGAGTCATCAGCGTCTCTCTGTGACCGGATGTCGTGGCAATCACAAGTAATCTTCTATATCTTTGTTTCTGCTTTACATCGCCGACAAGTACAATCTTTCTACTTTATCAAGTATTTTAACATCTTGCGCTTTCTTGCCCGACAGCCTGACATATCTGCAAGCTTAGTATCACTGAAAATGGTAAGCAGCACTATACCCTTGTTCATTTGCTATCAATATGCATGTAAAGCGGCTTGCACCTCCCCCTCATTCTAGAGTCTTTGACTGACTTCCCTCGTACATAGCCATCAGACAAGGGCTCAAGTTCTTCGTCGAAGTATACAATTACTTACTTTTGGGCTTGTGTAAGTACTCCACTTCTAAAGACTCTACTACGATATTCTAACAAAAAGCAACAGTGTCAATGTGGACACGGCTATATGGACTGTACAGGCACCCCATCTTGTCCTAATCCATCTGGCTGTGGACACTATCGGTGCGAATACTGTCCTGTGGACGCAGTCAAAATTCGCGCGAGCCGGTGAATCTCCAAAAGCTGTAACTTCAAGATCACTTTTACACACTGTAATTACAATCAAATGTTGAGGAAGGCTGGGGCTAGCAAGTTATCATACAATGGACTCAGTGCATGGGTACTACGCACAATTTAGGCAGCAGGCTTTTATATGGAGGGCCGCCTTCAGTAAGCGTCGGACAGAGCGATATGTATCTGAGAATACCCGACATGTCCTGGAGCGTCTGTACATTTCTTCCCAACAAACAGGGGGAGAGAACTCTATAGATAATATCTCTACCGAAGACGTTGTTCAAAGATTTGTGAATAACAAATGCCATCATGATATCGATAGGTATTTTTACCGCACTGATAGATTGGCCAGTTTTCTTGAAGCTGCAGATATGGAAGGTCTCAGAGGGCCAGCCACACCCCAAGTCTCTAGGATTAAAGCGCTCATCGATGATCGTAACAACGCTACCGTTACAAGAGACATAGCTAGTTTTGGTGGAGCCCGTCGAACCTCACAAGGTCCACACGATGCAAGAGGTCTCTACTCTGAATTGCTTAGACCTGTGAGATATCTAGTCGCTTTAGCATTTGATTTAACCATTTTCTTCAACAGTCTACTGACCTATAATAGCGCACTGATCTACTAGGCCACCCTGATGCTGAGCGCCGCTTGATGTTAGTAAGAAAGAAGTTCGAATTTGCCACTGCTCTATTTATTAATTTTACTGCAGCTATATAACAGACATGGACTCATTTTGTGGTTTGGCACTCGCAGCCACAGTCTCCCAGACACAAGCTACTTCCTTACGTGACTTTATGCACAAGTATCTTGACTTTCGTACGTTGATTGAGGTTGAAATCCCGGTATGTACTTATCAATTAGCTCTATTTAATGGGTGGTAACTAATTGCCCTATGTTTTCAGTCAGTGGAAAATCCCAGCTTCTCTCTTGAATTTCATCTTCCATATTATGCTTGGCGGCGAAGCAAGCCCATTTATTCTAATTCGTCGAGTTCTATTCGCCGCTCAGAGGAAGTCATATATCTCGTGATGGATAGCCATCCGTCAACAACTACCAAGGACGATGAAGATGACGATGACCCCGTGGATTATATCCACGAAGCTCAGATTTCGGTTATGTATGGTCAGTTTCTTGAGCATGAAAGAAGGAGTGTTCTGGTACCAATAACAGAAGCTCGAGAGTTCTATTGAGATCATAGTTCTAGCACGAGAACTCGTGCAAGTCTCTCATATCATCCTCTTGCCTCATACTTCTCATTTGACAATGCCACCTCGATATACTAATATCCTGTAGGGTCAATGGTCTCGATGAGTGGTTTGTACGTATTTTATTGTAAAACCTTTAGTTTCTACAATCTGGACGTCTGATACCCGAGGTCGTAGGCCAGCGCTCCGACAGGCTCAGCATTCGGTTGGTGGATGAGCTGCGTGCTAGCAGCATAATACTAACCGGGCTATCTCTCGGTATCCTAGTGTTTTCATTGCACTACCGTCGTGAATCAAATAAAGCTATCTCCTTCTGCTTCCACATCTATTTCTCGGCCAAATGTTCCGCCAATGCTAATATCAAATCTTAGTGGACTGCTTATTGTCTAGTCAACGTTTATTTTAAAGGCGAAAATCACAGCGAAAAAGTCGAGCATTATGATAGTGTTGCAATGGACCCTCACTCCTGTGGCAAGTTCCCTGCCGACCCGCCTATATGGGATCCTAGGCACTATTTCTTAAGAGCCCTGTGTGGTCGTATGGAGCAAGTGAAGCAAGAGTGGAACAATGCAGTATCCCAACTATTCAAGGAGATACAGCCCTGTGTAAGTTTTCCAGTTGTCGATAATTTACATTACTAACATTTCAAAGATTTATTTATTCACAAGAGGAGAAAGACTACCTGGAGGGGCAACTGAACTAGAAATTACCCAGCAAAAAGGCTTCAAATGGTCAATCAGGATACTGCGGCAATTTACCCACGTTCTGTCCAAGACCATAGACACCTGGCAGACATTCAAAGATGGCGAGCTTAGATATTTCACCACATCAGACTCTGAGGTGTTGGCACAAGCAATTTGGGGAAGATATCTTGCTATTATCGACAGGGACGTTACAGAGCTTCGAACCTTACGAAGCTCGGTGATACACCAAACAGAACTTTTTGAAAATATGACCAACAGTGTTTGTACAACACAGCACGTTAGAAGGTGAACAGACGAGTTAATGGTTTCTCAGATAGTTACTCACGCAGCTCATGCCGAAGCAATAACCACAAGGGTGCAGAGCGAGTTTGTCCAAGCACTCACGGTTATCACTATTGTAAGTTTTCTTCGCTTTCAATGTTCTGTGCCATTGTACTAACAGATCATAGCTCTACCTTCCCGCAACGCTAGCATCCACAATTTTCAGCATGCAATTTCTCCCAGAAGGAGCAAGTCTTCGCGAATGGGGCTACACCCTTGGAATACTCTCTATTACTACCTTTTTTCTAGTCTTAAATCTACCGCACATCACACAGTGGGCCAGGCCAATCAGAGCATGGCAGGATCGTATGTGTATGAGGGCGTATCGGTTTCTATATGTTGATACTGGGTTGAGGGGCAGAATACATAGGCGCCATGATACACACGGTGATGGAATCGACTTAGTTCAGGTTGGCCGGCCTTAATGATGCTATGATCTGTAGGTAAAAACAATGCTATAGCGCACAACGCGCACAGAATACCTTAGCTGTCTTCTGGCTAATGAGCGTCATCAAGACACCCAGTCGACATGTCTGGTTTCTCAATTAGATCCTCAAGGTTCCCTACCATTGGCTTAGTATGGTCTTGTCACTGTGTTTTTTATTTACCAGTGTTGGATCAATGACATAATGTCCGGCCTAAGCATCATTTGGCACTTACCTTTTGGAACACGAAATTAAGCACCCACAATTAATCTATAAACATTATATATATTTCAGAAGAGACTATACTGTACAACAGAATTTGGCTTCTACCCACTACCATATCTTTTGGATACTTGAGATATAAAGTGGGTATTGGTTAAGGTTCAGCATGGCTAGTACGGATTGTTTCAATGGCTAACTTCATATTTGTTACTTACTATTCCCCATTTTGTTCGAATATGGTAGATGGACTCAAGCTGAAACTTCTACGGTGCAGTATTAGTATAAGAAGCCAGCCAGTAAATACACTATACAGAGACAGCAGCTACTCTCAAACATATCGTATCATTCCCCAGATAATATACATCCAGCCAGATACAGCGAACGCCCCAATGCCCGTATAACTCCAATTTGCAAATGCATCAAAATACTCGCTAGGAGAACTTTAATTATTCGGCTTTGGGGGTGGTGCCATTGAACCTGTATTTGCCTTTTTGGATGGTGGAGGTCCCATAGTACCATTCGTGTTGCCGCTCCCAACCTGGGTAAAAGTTCCTCCTTTGAACCACCTATCCTCCTCAGCCTTTCGTTTTCGGCTCATTTCTGCTTGTATTTTGGGATCTACCAATTCCAATCCTTGGACCGGTGTGAACGCCAACGATGAAGCAGTTCCTGCACCCGCACCAGCTGTTGATCCAACACCTGAGGCTCGTAATCCTTTTCCTCTCAGATCTATATTGCCAGTAGTCTGACCAAATCCGCGAAGTGACGATGCTGAACCACCAACGGGAGTGGCACCGCCCCAGCCTTTACTTTTTGCACTCAATTTTGCCTTTGTGCGTTGATCTATCTGTAGATTTCTGATCCGACCGTCATTCGCCTGTCCAATCATGCCTAGTCCCTTGGTTCCGTCACCATTCCCATATCCGACTTCCTTTTCTTCTTTACCAAATACCATTCTGTTCTGTGCCTTTCGTAAGTCAGTCATGGCTGTTGCTTCTTTTGCCTTTCGAGCTCTTCGCCCTCCACGCTTCCGGGCTGGCTTATCATCAGGTGCTGGAAGAGCTCGCTGTCCTTTGTTGGGAGGTGGTTCGGTCAGCTTCTCTAGTCGTTCCAAGCACGATGCTTTAAGCTCCTCGCCGGTACTACCATTTGGACTCTCATGAACACGGTCAACACGTGCTGCAAGAACCACTTTCGCTGAAACAATTCGCATTGCTTGACGCTTGAGATCACTAGGTATTCCCTTAATGATTGGAGAATGATATAAAAATCCTTGTTGTCTAACTCCTACATTTGTCGCAAAGCCGGTTCCCGACTGTTTCTTAGAACCCAGGGGTGGCAAGTTGCACGCTGGTGTTTTGGCAAGACCAGTCAAACCTCCGGCGAAATTAAGAAGTTGCGCTGCTGTAAGAGATCCAATCAATGCGGTGAGGTTTGGCGCAAACAGATTCATACGCGATTGAACGTAGTCTGTTAACGTCTTTTTAGCTCGATCTAACGCCAGAGTCATATCGCACGCTCTCATAACCCTTTCTAGTTCCTGCGGTGTCATCTCGCGTCCTTTGGTTGTAGTAGCTTCGACTGTGACAATCATTACCGATGGGCCATCCAATACAGATTTCAAAGTCGTATTCAGTCGATTATCTTTTGACGTTTCCAGTGTTTTGATGTTCTCATGATCCATAGGGCCATTTCCAATAATCGAAACTACCTTAGCATAATCTAAAGGATTGCCAACCAAAGTCTCCAATTCGGGAAAGCGGACAGAGTAGTGATCTCGGATAAACTTGTGCACAAGTATGATTTCGGAGTCGATAGATGTGGACAGAGTATTAGATTCAGTGAGTAGATGGTACTCGGGATTGTCTTCAACAGAACCTATGAAGGTGGTTTGCTGGTCTGGTGGAAGTGTTTGGAAATGGGCGATTTTCTGTAAGGCCGTGGCAATGTCAGGGCTAATGGACGATAAAGAAGATGTAAACCTTATGTCTCTCGAATCGATAAAAGGGGAACAGAATGTGTCACTAACCTTCAATACAGGTTCCAGCTTCTTCATCAAGCCAGCAACCGTCCGTACATCATCCACATCACCAAGTTGCATCTTTTCTACTTTAGCTTTCGTCTCCTCCTCATCTTCTATATCTTCCTTCGTATTCAAATCCGCCATCTCCTCGTCTATATCTTCTTCATCCCCATCCAGTTCCATTCCTCCATTATCTTTAATCAAATGTAAACTTTTGTCCTCATTATCTGGAAACAGGCCACCCTTTTCTAGCTCCTCTTTGTCCCCCTCGCCCTCGGACCCAGAGTCCTCGAAGTCATTCAGAAGCTCATCTGCAAGAGTCGACATATTTGCTGGCAAGATTGAAGAATGTTGTGAAGGGAATACTATCTGCAGTAAGGCTGCCAGGAAATTTGAGGCTGAGCGGGAGCTAGCGGGTGGTGCCAAGGCTGGCATATTTCCAATTTGGGGAATAACATAAAGTCTACTCACAACAACTTTAAATTTCCACACCATCCGATACAGAGCACCAAACCACCCACCATGGATGCTGCTACACGGGGGCCCCCTCGGGTCAAAAATAAGGCGGCGAGTGCCATCCAAATCTCGGCTGAGCAGCTTCTGCGCGAAGCTGTCGATCGACAAGAACCTAGCCTTCAAGCACCAACTCAGCGGTTTGCTGATTTAGAAGAGCTCCATGAGTTCCAGGGAAGGAAAAGAAAGGAGTTTGAGGCCTATGTCCAGAGGAATAGGATTAATATGAACAATTGGATGCGGTATGCGCAATGGGAACTTGAGCAAAAAGAATTCAAGCGGGCTAGATCCATTTTTGAGAGAGCGTTGGATGTAGACTCGACGTCTGTTACTTTATGGATTCGGTATATTGAGGCAGAGATGAAGACAAGAAATATCAACCATGCCAGAAATTTACTGGATCGTGCTGTAACTATCCTTCCTCGAATTGATAAATTATGGTACAAATATGTCTACATGGAGGAGATGCTGCAAAATATTCCTGGAACTCGACAGATTTTTGAGAGATGGATGTCTTGGGAGCCAGACGAGGCCGCCTGGAGCTGCTATATAAAGCTGGAGAAGAGATACGGAGAATTCCAGAAGGCTAGAGAGATCTTTCAAAGATTTACTATTGTCCACCCAGAGCCTAGAAACTGGATTAAATGGGCTAGATTTGAGAAGGAGTATGGGACTAGCGAACTTGTGAGAGAGGTATTCGGGACAGCAGTTGAGGCCTTAGGAGAGGATTTCATGGATGAGAGGCTGTTCATTGCTTATGCCAGGTACGAGGCAGAACTCAAGGAGTATGAGCGTGCGCGGGCGATATACAAGTATGCATTAGATCGCCTTGCTCGATCCAAGTCCATAGCCCTTCACAAGGCATACACCACTTTCGAGAAACAATTCGGTGATCGAGAAGGTGTGGAAGAAGTCATCCTCTCTAAGAGGAGAGTTCAGTATGAAGAACAAGTTAAAGAAAATCCGAAGAACTACGACGTATGGTTCGACTACGCTAAGCTAGAGGAGACTTCTGGGGATGTGGATAGGATAAGGGATGTCTACGAACGAGCCATTTCTCAAATACCTCCAACTCAAGAGAAACGGCATTGGCGACGCTATATTTATTTATGGATCTTCTATGCCATTTGGGAAGAGATGGATTCTAAAGATATGCAGCGTGCGGGACAAATCTATTCAGAATGTTTGAAGTTGGTACCTCATAAGAAGTTCACATTCGCCAAGATCTGGTTAATGAAGGCACAGTTTGAAGTGCGTCAAATGGAGTTGACTGCTGCCAGAAAGACCCTTGGTCAAGCGATCGGAATGTGCCCAAAAGATAAGCTGTTCAAGGGATATGTTGAGCTGGAGCTCAAATTATTCGAATTTGTACGCTGCCGAACTCTTTATGAGAAGCATATTGAGTGGAACCCATCGAACTGTCAAGCATGGATCAAGTTTTCCGAGCTCGAACGTGGACTGGATGATCTGGAACGGACGCGAGCGATTTTCGAGCTGGCGATTCAGCAGGAACAGCTTGATATGCCTGAGCTATTGTGGAAAGCATACATCGATTTCGAGGAAGAGGAAGGCGAGTACGAGCGTACCAGACAGCTGTACGAGAGGCTCCTGGACAAGACGGACCATGTCAAGGTCTGGATTAGCTATGCTCATTTCGAGATCAACGTTCCGGAAGACGACGAGATGGAAGTCGATGGCGAAGAGGAGAAGCCTGTTTCTGAGCTAGCCAAATCTCGGGCACGAAAGGTCTTTGAGCGAGCACTCCAGAGCATGAAAGACAAGGAACTCAAGGAAGAACGCGTCTCGCTCCTCAACGCATGGCTCTCATTCGAGCGCACGCACGGATCTGAAGAGGATGTAGCAAAGGTACAGGAACAGATGCCACGCAAGCTGAAGAAGAGACGGAAGATGGACGACGATACCTACGAGGAGTACATCGACTACGTGTTCCCAGCAGACGATGTGCAGGCCGCGAACCTTTCCAATATGTTGGCCATGGCCTCGGCGTGGAAACAGCAGGGTGGTACCATCACAGGTTAGTAGATGGCACGGCTGTCTTGTTTACAGTATCGCTTGGCTGGTTTGGCTCGTTTGGATGAGCGCGGGATGTAATAATTATCAGATGCTCATAACGCAAATCGAATGAATATTCAAAACCCTTTCATACGTTGCATCTTGATGAATGTGAGCTCTTAAGAAAAGAAGACAAAACTCAACAAGAGGCTATCAATAACCAACAGGGCGAGGAATTACTTTTCTCATACCA
>Ga0247808_10001241_pt1 | contig 12364 bp, 9 predicted proteins | sample UWRJL089202R1_FD_179914 | JGI IMG/M metagenome (GOLD analysis project Ga0247808, IMG submission 179914) | Plant litter microbial communities from Arlington Agricultural Research Station in Wisconsin, United States - UWRJ-L089-202R-1 | ecosystem: Environmental > Terrestrial > Plant litter >... | reverse complement strand
CGCAGCGACCCCTGGCGCCGGTAAGACCACCTTCGCGCTGCGACTCGCCACCGAACTGATCTCACGTCGCATCGTCGACCGCATCACCGTCGTCGCCCCCACCGAGCATCTCAAGCGGCAGTGGGCCGAGGCCGCGCACCGCGTCGGAATCCGACTCAACCCGCAGTACAAGAACGGCCAGGCCTTCGGTGGACGCCGCTTCCACGGTATCGCCGTGACCTATGCGCAAGTAGCCATCAACGCGCCGCTGCACCGCGAGATCACCACGTCGGCACGCACGCTGGTGATCCTCGATGAGGTGCACCACGGCGGAGACGCGCTGAGTTGGGGCGACGCCATCCGGGAGGCGTTCGAGGGTGCCACGCGCCGGCTCTCGCTCACCGGGACGCCGTTCCGCAGTGACACCGCACCGATTCCATTCGTGACGTATGCGCCTGACAGCCACGGCATCCGCACCTCCCTCACCGACTACAACTACGGCTACGGGCGCGCCCTCGCCGACGGTGTCGTGCGCCCGGTGATCTTCATGGCCTACGCCGGCAAGATGCGCTGGCGTACCCGCATGGGCGACGAGATGGAGGCGCGGCTCGGCGCTGGCGACACCAAAGACGTCACCTCGCAGGCCTGGAGAACCGCGCTCGACCCGGCAGGCGACTGGATTCCCGCGGTGTTCACGGCCGCTAACATGCGGCTCAGCGAAGTGCGGCAGCAGATTCCGGATGCCGGCGGCCTCGTGATCGCGACCGACCAGCTGGCCGCGCGAGCCTACGCCGAGGTGCTCAGGCAGATCACGGGCGAAGAGCCGACGATCGTGCTGTCCGATGAGAAGGCGTCGAGCGATCGGATCGAACAGTTCTCGAAGAGCGACTCGCGCTGGCTGGTCGCTGTGCGCATGGTGTCGGAGGGCGTGGACGTTCCACGGTTGTCGGTAGGCGTGTACGCGACATCCGCATCAACGCCGCTCTATTTTGCCCAGGCCGTCGGTCGGTTCGTGCGGGCACGACGGCGCGGCGAGACGGCGTCAATCTTCGTGCCGAGCGTGCCGGTGCTCATGGAGCTCGCGTCGAAACTTGAACTGGAACGCGACCACGCGCTCGACCGCGACACCGACGACCAGTTGCTCGACGACGCGCTGCTCTCAGAGGCTGAGGCGTCCGAGTCGGTGAGCGACAAGCTCATGGATGAGTTCGAGTGGAAGGCGATCGAGTCGGACGCGAACTTCGACCGCGTGCTCTACGACGGACAGGAGTTCGGATTCGCCGCGCAGGTGCTGAGTGACGAGGAGCTCGACTTCATCGGCTTGCCCGGCATTCTCGAACCGGAAGAAGTCAAGGCGGTGCTGCAGACGCGTCAGGCAAGGCAGTCCCGTCGCGCGAGTGACCGTAATGCGAGCCTTCCCGAGGAGGAGCGCGATCCGCCGCCGTTGTACCGCACGCTCAAGGAGCAGCGGACGCTGCTCAACAGCCTCGTCGGTATGCGGGCAAAGCTCTCGGGGGAGCCACACGGACTCATCCACGCCGAACTGCGTCGGGTGTGCGGCGGGCCCGCGGTTGCCTCGGCGACCGTCGAACAGTTGCAGGCGCGGATCACCTACCTGCGCGCCGGGTTACGCTCCTAGCCAGCTGCGCGACCCGCCTGCGGGCTGCCCGGGATTAGGGAAGCCCGGTTAACGAAAGAACTCCCCGGCATCTCTGCCGGGGAGTTCCCTGTTCTGCTGGTCCTGCTTGCAGCTGCGCTCGTGACGAACCCAGACTGCGAAAAAGCTAAAGACTAGAGAGCGCGGATGTTTTCCGCCTGCGGGCCCTTGGGGCCCTGGGTGATCTCGAATTCAACCTTCTGGTTCTCATCGAGGGACTTGTATCCACCACCGGTGATGGCCGAGTAGTGTGCGAACACGTCCGGGCTTCCATCCTCAGGTGCGATGAAGCCGAAGCCCTTTTCTGCGTTGAACCACTTGACGGTACCAATTGCCATGTAAAACTCCTCCAGGAGCGTTCTTTGTCCCAAAGGGAGCATTGACCCTGAACTCAATCAGTTCGAGGGTTCACGCAAGGGTATAGCAGTTATGCCCCCGCACGGGGGATTGTGACGAAATCAACACCGATTGGTGACTATCTCTTTACTTCCCGGAAATACAGCGATCACTGGAAGTCGCGGGATCGCGTGCGCGCAGCGAGCAGCAACGGCTCGAAACGATCCGCGAGGAGGTTGATCACACCCTCCTCGCTGCGTTCGAGAATTCCACGGACGATGAGCGCGGGCGCCTCGCGTGCGATGCGTCGATACCGCTTCCAGACGCCGACCGAACAGATCACGTTCACGAGTCCGCCCTCGTCCTCGAGATTCATGAACGTGATGCCACTCGCGGTCGCCGGTCGCTGTCGATGCGTCACCACCCCGCCGATCTCGATTCGGCGACCCGACTCTGTGACGGGCAGGTCGACGGATGCCACGACCCCACGCCCATCGAGCATCCCGCGCACGTGGCGAATGGGGTGATCGTGGGGTGAGATCCCCGTCGCCCACAGGTCGGACACCAGGTCATCCGCCTCGGTCGCGAGCGAGAACAGGGGCGGCTGCACGGTCACGACTGTGCCCGGCAGGAACTCCTCGCGATCCTGGCTCGCGTTGCCGGCGAGCCACAGCGCCTCTCGACGGCTGAGGCCCATCGAGGAGAACGCGTCGGCGGTGGCGAGCGCCTCGAGCTGCGCTGTCGTCAGCCCGACCCGCCGTACCAGGTTCGCCATGTCGACAAAGGGGCCGTTCGCCTCGCGATCGGCGATGATCTTCTTCGCGAGCGGCGCCCCGATACCCCTGACCCCGTCGAGACCGAGCCGCACGGCGAAACCGAGGTCACGCGCGTGATCGCGGGTATCGAATGGGGCGGAGCGGTCGAACTTTTTCGAGACGGGGGGCTGGTGCTGGTCGAGGCAGGAGGGCATCCCGGTCGCACCCGCATGGAGTTGTTCCAACCCGGCACCCACACCGGAGAACGCGATGTCGGGCCGCAGTACCTGCACCCCGTGACGGCGAGCATCCGCCACGAGCGACGCGGGCGAGTAGAACCCCATCGGCTGGGCGCGCAACAGCCCGGCCAGGAACGCCCCGGGGTAGTGCAGCCGCAGCCAGGCGCTCGCGTAGACGAGCAGGCCGAAGCTCTGGGCGTGCGACTCCGCAAAGCCGAAGCTCGCGAAGGCCTCGATCTTGGCGTAGATCGCGTCAGCGTCGGCACCGGTGATTCCGTTCTCCGCCATTCCGGCATACAGCTTCGCCCTGAGGCGCGAGATCTTCTCCAGGCCACGCTTGGAGCCCATCGCGCGGCGCAGGAGGTCGGCATCCTCTCCCGTGCAATTGCCGACCGCTACAGCGATCTGCATGAGCTGCTCCTGAAAGATCGGCACGCCGAGAGTGCGCTCGAGCGGTTCGCGGAGCTTCTCGTGCAGGTAGGTGATCGGCTCCTCGCCCAGCTTGCGCCGGACGAACGGATGCACCGCCCCACCCTGAATCGGACCCGGACGCACCATCGCGATCTGCACCACGAGGTCGTACAGTCGGCGTGGCTGCAAGCGCGGCAGCAGCCCCATCTGGGCGCGCGACTCCACCTGGAACACCCCGATGGAGTCGGCGCGGCAGAGTTGATCGTAGACGCCAGCCTCCTCCTTGGGGATGGTCGCGAGCTCCCAGTCCTCGCCGAGTTTTTCGCGCACGATGTCGAACGTGTGTTGGATCGCGCTGAGAATGCCGAGGCCGAGCAGGTCGAACTTGACCAGGCCCATCCAGGCACAGTCATCCTTGTCCCACTGCAGTACCGTCCGGCCGTCCATGCGACCGTGCTCGATGGGGCATACCTCGCCCACCGGTCGATCGGTGAGCACCATTCCGCCGGAGTGGATGCCGAGGTGTCGCGGGAACTTGCTCACCTGCAACGCCAGGTCGAAGACGTTCTCGGGGATGTCGTGGTCGACGCTCTCGAGCAGGCCGCCGTGCCGTTCGATCTGCTTCGACCACGCATCCTGCTGGCCCGGGCTCGCGCCGAGCGCCTTCGCCATGTCGCGCACCGCGTTCTTGGGCCGGTACTGGATGACGTTCGCCACCTGCGCCGCGTTGGTGCGCCCGTACTTCTCGTAGACGTACTGGATCACCTCCTCGCGCCGGTCGGAGTCGAAGTCGACGTCGATGTCGGGTTCCTCATCGCGCATGCTCGACAGGAAGCGCTCGAACGGAAGCTGGTACTTGATCGGGTCGACCGCCGTCACATTGAGCAGGTAACAGACGGCCGAGTTGGCAGCGCTACCGCGCCCCTGGCACAGGATGCCCCGGCTCCGGGCAAAGGCGACGATGTCATGCACGATCAGAAAATAGCCGGGAAAGTTCTTGCCCTCGATGACCCCGAGTTCGCGCTCGATGCGTTCGCGGCCGGCCGCATCGAGCGCGGGGTAGCGTACCTTCGCGCCCTCCCAGACAAGCGTGCGGAGCCACGTCGCAGGCGTGAACCCGGGCGGAACCTCCTGCCGCGGCAGCTCGGGTCTCGCCCTGCGTAGCTCGAAGGCGAGCTGGTCGGCAAGTACGACGCTGTTGGCAACAGCCCCCGGATAGCGGATGAACCGGCTTGCCATCTCCGCTCCGCTGCGCAGGTGCGCACCACCCGAGGCAGGCAGCCAGCCGTCGAGGTCGTCGAGGCTGCGCCGCGCTCGGACCGCGGCGAGGGCGGTGGCGACGCGGTACTGCTGCGGGGTCGCGTAGTGCACGTTGCCGGTGGCAACCGCCATGAGCCCCTTCTCACCGGCGAGGCGGTAGAGCACATCGTTGAAACTCGAGTCGAGTGGGTTGCCGGTGTCGAACAGTTCCACCACGACGTTGTCGGCTCCGAAGAGGTGCACGAGCCGGTCGAGCTCGGTGGAGGCCGCGAGTTCGGCGCGAGCACGAGTGCCAGCCCAACTCTGGCCGTCGGGCGTGAGCGCCTGCCGCACGATGCCCTTGCGGCATCCGGTCAGTATCAGCCAGTGGCCATCGGCACGCTCGGCCAGGTCGGCGAGATCGTACTCGGGCTTGCCCTTCTCCGCACCGGCAAGCTGCCCCGCCGTGATCGCTGCTGCGAGGCGATGGTAGCCCTCCTGTTTGCGAGCGAGCACGAGCAGGTGGGTGCCCTCAGGGTCGGCCTCGCCGTTCTGCGGCCGGGTGAGGCCGAGTGAGAGTTCCGCACCGAAGATCGTGCGCACGGTGCCGCCAGCCTCGGCCTGCACGCTCGCCGCCTCCGCCATGCGCGCGATGCCGTAGAAGCCGTCATGATCGGTGAGGGCGAGCGCATGCAGGCCGAGGCGCGCAGCCTCCTCGAGCATCTTCTCGGGGTCGCTTGCACCGTCGAGAAAGCTGAAGGTGGAGTGCGCGTGCAGTTCGGCGTAGGGCACGACATCGCCGGGCACGGGAATCTGCGGCGCCACATACGGCTGACGGTGGTGCGACCAGGCGGGCGAGTCGCCGCCATCCGTTCCGGTCGGCGCGCCACCGGGACGGCTACCCTGCGACAGTTTGCGTTCGAATTCCGTCCACGGGATCGGAGGATTGTTCCAGTCCACGGTTCACACCTCCTTCGTCAGTCGTACTTCGCTTCGAGCCACCAGGTATTACTTCCATCACCGCGTTTATGAATACAGGCGAGCAACCAGGCGCTGCCCGCATCGTCGACAATCTGGAACCTGCTCGCCCGGCGACCCGTCTCCGGGTCCCACCAGCGTTCGTCGACGATCCACGGGCCGGCCCAGGCAGCGATGCGTCGGGTCCTCGCCCCCGCGGCGAACGATGCGGGAGCGGCCGAGAGGATGCCACGCTCATCCACCTGCACGTCGGTGCCGTCCCGCGCGAACACCGACACCGGGTGGGCGGCGGCGAACACGGTGGCCGGTGCCGGATCCGGCAGCCGCCCGGGCCACGGGCTCGATACCGGCCGCGCGACCGCGCCCGTCGGCGCGTCGATCGGGTCGCCCCAGGCCACGAGGCGCTGGCGGTCGGAGAGGGTGCGACCTCCGCCCACCGCCGCCGTGAGGACGGCGCCGTGCCCGAGCATGCTCTGCACTCGCGAGAGCCCGTGGTGGATGCGCTCGTCGTGCCCCGACCCGAACAACCCGACCTCGTGATTTCCGATCGCGTCGACCGCCTCCGGCACCAGGCGCACGCGAGTGATGCCGGACCGCAGCCCTGAGTCGACCTCCCCGGCACCCTGCAGTTGCCAGCGCACGCGGTCGACGACGTCGGAGGGGGTGAACGAGCGCGGATGCAGCCAATTGCGCTCCGAGACATCCCCTTCTTCGGTGTCTACCTCGATGCGGATGGCTGTGACGACGAGTTTCACGCGGGTCAGGGCGTTGATGAAGTCGTCGGCTGCGGAACGCACGCCGAACGTCACCTGGTCGATGCGATCGAGCGGTGGTTCGAAGTCGATCATGACGTCGAGGTCGGGCGGGGGAGTGCGAGCGGCGACGGGTCGGGCATCGGCACCGCTCGCGAGAGAGTGCAGCCAGGCCGCGGGCTCGCCGAAACGATCGCGCACGTCGGTGACCGGCAGCGCGGCGAACCCGGCGAGGGTCTGGATGCCCAGTCGACGCAGCAGGGTGACGAGTGTCGGGTCGCCGAGCAGGCCGATCGGCAGGGAACTCAGGAACTCGGCACTGCACCCCTCCGGCACGATGCACACCGGGTCGGCCGCTTTCGCCGCCTGCTCGGCCGCGAACGGCCCGTCGGCGATGCCGATACGCGTGTTAAGGATGCCGAGATCCCCGAGCACACCGGCAAGCGCCAGCCCGGCGGCCCTCTCGCTGCCGTAGTACCGTGCCGGACCCCGCGAGCGGATCGCGCACATGCCGGGACGCAGCACCTGCACCCCCGGCGTCAGTGCCTCGATGCTCGCGATCACCGGTTCGAACGCTCGCTGGTCGATGTTCTCCTCGTACGGCAGCACGATCAGCGCGGGGCAACGCGCCTGCGCCTCCCGCACCCGGAGCCCGCGCTTGACACCCTCCGCGCGAGCCGCGGCGGAGCACGCGAAGACGAGGCCCTTCTCGATGAGGGCGATCGGCTTATCGCCATGCAGCCCCGTCGACCGTGTAATCGCGGTGATCGGCCAGTCGGGACTCCAGAGCACGATCGTGCGGGTGGGGGAGCCCCCGGTTGTCGGGCCGGTCGACGGGCTTGTTGACGCGCGCATCGCTTCGACAGGCCCGGCGACCGGTTGCCGGTGCATCTTCGTCGTGCGCGGGCTCATCCGACGGCCTCCAGTCCTTCGAGGCGCTCAGGCACTGAACGACGGTGCTGCACCTGCGCGAACTGTTGCGAGGAATCGGGCAGCCACAGCTCGGCGCTGCGCGGCCGGCCGCCGAGACGGGTTGAGACCGTGACCGTCGCCCGGCGGGCCTCGAGGTAGCCGTGGCCCTCGCCGATTCCGCTCCAGCGTGAGCCGCTGAGACTGAGCATGGCCTCCGTCTGCGGCCAGGGACCGAGCACGATGAGGGTCACCCCGCGCTGCCTCAGGCGTGCGGAGAGGCGGGAGACCGCGGCATCCGTCGCCCGCCTCGGAGGCCGGGTGACGACGACGCTCATGACGTCAGCGACAGCGGCCGTGACGGCGAGCCACTGGTCGCCGGGGTTCGGCACGAGCACGAGCCGCTCGAGGTCGATGCCGTAGCGTTGGGCTGCCTCGATACCGAACTCGGGAACGCCGACAACGCCACACCAGCTGCCTGCGGCGGAAGGGCCGGCGAGCAGCACCATGAGCAGGGTGACGGAGGCCTCGACCGAATATGCGGCACCCTGTTTCAGCGCGCCGCCGGGCAGCAGATCGGCGATGGCCGGGTGCGTCGGGATGGCTCGCTCATCAAGTTTCGTGGCCTGCATCGAAGAAATGCGTGCTCGCAGCTCACTGACCTTCTCGGGGAGGGCCTTCTCGGGGAGGGCCTTCTCCGGGAGGGCCTTCTCCGGCCTGCCTCTCTCCGGAATGGGGTGAGCGGAGGCGGACGCTGGGGGCATCTCCTCATGTTCGAACATACATTCGAATATGTCAATCGCCACCGACATTGAGCGGCGTGTTGCGGAGCAACTCCCAGCGTGCGGTGCCGGGCAACCGAGTTGCTCGCGCGCCTACCGTTCGAGCAGCGACCGCAGCGTCTCGAGGTCACGAGTGACGGCTGCGACATCCGCCTCGAACGCCTCCGAGGTCACGCCCGGCACCCGGAACAGCGTGAACACCACCTCGCTGCCGTCGCCGTTCGGCAGCACCCGCAGCGGGTTGAGCGTCGAAACGCCCGACGGCAGCGTCACGAGGTGATCGGCCACCCCGAGATCGTTGCGGTCGACGAACCGCACCTCGATCTCGTCGAGCGAGTCGAGTCCGGCCGCCCACTGCAGCAGGTTCTGCGGCTCGACCACGAAGTCGTAGACCTCAGCCGGGTCGCGTCGTATCGACGTACTGACATGTCGCACCTCGTTCATACCTCGACGCTAGTCGCGACCACCACGCTCGTCTCATACTCCTCGGAGTACTCGACGCGCGCACTCAGCCCGACAGCCTCGAAGATCGCGACACTCAGCGGCGCCTGCTCCGCACTCGCCTCGACCAGCACCGCCCCGCCCGGAACCAGCCATCGGCCGACGGATGCCGCAACCCGCCGCTGCACGTCGAGCCCGTCACCCCCGCCATCGAGGGCGAGGGGTGCTTCCCACTCGCGGGCCTCCGGCGGCAGGTACGCCAGCTCGGCGGTCGGCACGTAGGGGGTGTTGCACAGGATCACGTCGAAGAGCACGGCAGGAAGAGGATCGAACAGGTCGCCCTCGAACACCCGCGGCACATTCCTGCGGGCGCATTCCACGGCCGCGGGGTCGATGTCTGCGGCGTACAGCTCGACAGGAACGGTCGACAACAGGGCGGCACCGAGCGCACCCGAGCCACAGCACAGGTCGAGCACGTTGGCGCCAGGTCGGGTCAGCGCGGCCGCCACCTGCACCAGGAACTCCGTGCGGTGCCTCGGCACGAAGACACCCGGGTCGATCGCGATCCGGAGCCCGCCGAAGAGTGCCCAGCCGACGACGACCTCGAGCGGCTCGCCGGCGATGCGGCGCTGCACGAGGGCCTCGAGCGCGGCGCCGGTTGCGGCATCCGTCAGCAGCGCAGCCTCCTCCTCGGCGAAGACGCAGCCCGCGGCGCGCAGCCGGGCCACGAGGTCAGTCATGCACACGGATGCAGAACCCGACATGCGGAGGTAGCAACAACGGCATCCGTGTGCCGGAAAGACCGCCATACGGTGCTGTTTCTACCGCCATCTCGCTCAGGAGCGCACCCCGAGGCGCTTCGCCCAATGCTCGAGGAAAGCGGCACCCGCCTCGTCGTGGATGAGGTCGCCCTCGGTGATCACCCTGTACGGCTTCTCGGGGATCCCGTCGGCAGGCCGCACGTCGACGTGCGCCACCGAATACCCGATCGAGTGCACGTAGTCGGCCATCTTGTAGTCGCTGCGACTGTCGCCGACCGACCGCCACACCTCGGGCAGTTCGCCGTCGTGCGAGAAGTGCTCGAGAGCGCGCTCGGCTCCGCGGTCCTTGTCGAGAACGATCGATTCGATATCGGTGGAGATGATCGTCGGGTCGACGCGGAATGGCACGAGCCCCGCGGCATCCGGAACCTCTCGCGCACCCCAGCGAATGCCGAGCCCGTGTCGCACGATGATGTCGAACGCGCGCTCCTGAAAGGCGTCCTGCACGGCGCGGTAGGCCTCGTGCGAGACGTCGGTGCGCTGCTCGACAGAGATCATGGCGCGTTTGGTCTCGTCGTAGAACATCGTGTCGGCGAACTCGGCTCGAACCAGTTCGCGCACGTCATCGCAGACCGCCGCGGGAAAGGCGAGCGTCGAGTCGACCTCGACAGTGCCGAGTCCGGATGCCCCGACCGTCGCCCATGCAGCGCCCTTCTCGAACACCCCGAACATACGCGCACCGGGCTGCTCGAGGGCCGCACCGAGACCAGCGGCCAGCAGCGGCTCGATTACCTCGCCACGGATGAACGCATCCGACCGCCCCGTGATGAAGGCGATGGGCACGCCGGCGGCGGTGAGGCCGACGAGGTCGGAGATGATGCTGGGGATGGCGATAGTACGGGAGACCGGCGATGCGATCGGCCCGTCGACGTCGAGGAGGAGGCCGAGCGCGGGAATGGTCACGAAAAGGTCTTTCGGGTTGCGGCTTCGCCGGAAGCGGTCCAGGTGATCCACTCGCCGCTTTGCACACCGGCGATGAAGTGGCCGCTGCGCATCAGCGAACCGTCCTCGCGAAACCACTCCCACGGGCCGTCCATCTCGCCAGCGACAAAATCGCCGATGCCGCGGATACCGCCTGCACGGTTGTAGCTGATCCACTGCCCGTGCTTGAGCCCGTCGAGGTAGGTACCTTCGGCGGATCTCCGGCCGTCTGAGAAGGTCTCTGTCGTTTCTCCGGTGAACCCCGGGGGGATGTCGTCCGTCACGTGAACCATTCTCCCATTGGCGCGAGCCTGTTGGGGTCAGGGGGTTCCACCCACGAGAATGGGTTTGTTTGCCGGGGGGAGTGAGACATGTTTTCGCACGTGATGCAATGCCTCCTGCGTCCCCTGATGCGTGTGCTGCTGATCAGGCTCACGCATTCGGTCGATCTGCTCCCGCGGCCGCTCGATACGCCGCACGCGCACGCCTCCGGCGTCGACCCCGATCGGATCCTCCTGTACGGCAGCGGCCCTGCCGTCGGGTACGGCGTTCTCAGTCACGATCTCGCGCTGCCGGGCCAGCTGGCTCGGCACATCTCCTCGGGGACCGGTCGCGGGGTCGATGTCGACGTCGTGGCCGACACCGATGTCGTCATCGAGTCAGCACTCGAACCACTCAAGGCCATGGAACTCTGGCGCTACGACTCGATCGTGCTGTCGATCGGCACCAACAACTCGCTGCTGCTGACCTCTGTGAAGAAGTGGCATCGCGCGCTCTCCGAAATCCTGGAGTACCTCGACGAGAACGTGGCGACCGGCACGGGCATCTACATCATCGCGATCCCGCCGATCAGTTCGATCGACGTGTTCGCGGGGGCCGCCGGCTGGCTTGCCGAACGCCACGCGAACCTGCTCAACGCCGAGACGCGTCGACTCACCGGTCGCTACTCGAATGTCACTTTCGTGCCGTTCTCACCACTCGTCAAAGCGGATTTCACGCGCTATCGCAGCGCGTCTACCTACCAGCAATGGGCCAGTGTCATCGCTGCCCCGCTTATCCACGACCTCGGCCGCGACGGCCGCGGCGAGGAATCGACCAGTCACCAGAACGAGCTGGCACGCCAGCGCGCCCTCGACATCGTCGGAATCCTCGACTCAGAGTCGGAAGAGCGCTTCACGCGCGTGGCCGTGCTCGCGACGCAACTGTTCGGTGCCGACCAGACACTTATCGTCTTCATCGACCGCGATCGGCTCTGGATCAAGGCGACGAGCGAACCACGGCTTCCGACCGACCCAGACCTGGCGCGTGCGGGATCCTTCGCCGACTGGACCATCCGCTATGCAGCAGCCTTCGTCGTGCCCGATGCATCGATCGACCCCCGGTTCGCCCAGAACCCGGCGGTGACGGGTGAGATGCACCTGCGCTTCTACGCCGGCTACCCGATCGAGTCGCCGTTCGGGGAACGCATCGGCGTCATCTGCGTTCTCGCTCGAGAGCCGCGCCAGTGGTCAGAGAGTGAGACGAAACTACTGCGCGACCTCGCGCTCATGGTGCAGCGCGAGCTCGAAGACACCTAGCGCTTCTTCTTGGCTGGCCTCTTCGCCGCCTCGGCGCGGGCCTTCTTCGCCGCTGCCTTCTGGCTCGCGCTGAGCTTCTTCACGGGAGCCTCGGTCGACCGCGAACTGTTGGCCGTGCGCCCGCGCACTATGCCGATCAGTTCTTCGACGGCGTCGGTCTTCTCTGCCCAGACGAGGCTCACGAACGTCGACTCGCCCGCGAACGGCCGCACCTCGACGTCGCGTCTGCTCACGGCGCGCGCAACAGACTGGGGCATGACAGCCACCCCGACATTCGTTCCGACCAGTTCGGCGACGGATGCCGCGGCCTCCTCGCTGTACTCCAGCACCGTCTCATCGGCCAGGTCGCCCGGTGTGAGCGTGTCGAACGCGAGCACCGCGTGCTCCTTCGGCGCGACAACCACGGGAAGCTCCTCGTACAGGCGGATCGCACGTGCACCGTCGTGATCGCGTAGGAACGCGGCATGCACCTCGCCGGACTCGAGCCCCGCGACGGCGTCGTGCCGCGACGACGGGCGGAGTTCGAGGGGGAGGTGTGGCATCCGTTCGTTCCAGACGCGTGCCCAC
>Ga0247808_10001240_pt1 | contig 12365 bp, 17 predicted proteins | sample UWRJL089202R1_FD_179914 | JGI IMG/M metagenome (GOLD analysis project Ga0247808, IMG submission 179914) | Plant litter microbial communities from Arlington Agricultural Research Station in Wisconsin, United States - UWRJ-L089-202R-1 | ecosystem: Environmental > Terrestrial > Plant litter >... | reverse complement strand
CGGCTTGGAGTCGAGTGTGTCGTGAAAGACTTCTGCATCCTTGATTCGCTGCTTGAGAGTGTCGGGCTTGGGTGCTTTCGGGGTGACAGGATCGGGTTCAGGCGTCTTCTCGAAGGGATCGGTGTCGTCGAAATCATCATCGGCGGGCGGGATTTCGACCGGCGCCGGGGTTGGTGCGGGCGCTTGTTTCGGCGGCTTCGCAATCTCGATTACCTCTTTTACATCCGCCACCGATTTAACGTCTCCGGACTCCGCAAGCTCGATAACCACGGCGCGCGTTTCGTCCGAAACCGAGGGCGCTGCAAGCATGAAAAGAGCGGTATTCGGCAGGTTCAAATCGGACATAATGTCCGATTTGCCAAAGGCGGTTGCTACCTCCATAAAGCGCCGAGCATGGCGGTCAGACATACCAAATTCAGCGTCAATCCAGTTCAAAAACGCGCCGTGGCCTGCCGCCAATTTTGCATTAATCAGGCGGTTCCCAATCTCGATAATGTTGTCATGGGTGCGCTTGACTGCCGCCTTGATAGACGTCGCCTCGGCGCGAAGTGTGGCCCTGGTTGCCTTGTCGGGCAGCGAGTTGTAATCGAAATATTTTCGGGGTTCTATTGATTGATTCATAGTTTCATTCGCCTTCTGATTCGGGGTTGAGATAGCGCCAACGGTCATGACGGGAAAGGCTGTAACCCAACTCGATAGCAGCGTTCCCGTTCGCGGTTATCCAAACGTGGCACTTACGGCAGGTCGGCAACCAGAGCGCCACAATCAGTAAAAATACGCCTTCCCGGCCCGCCTTGTGATGCACCTCAGTCGCCGCGCATTTGCGGCCCTGATCCCAACAGCGGACACAGTGAGGATGCTTTTCGAGGAACACCAACCGCTTTTTGCTGTACTGGCGCTCTTCCTTGGATCGGTCTTTCGTGCGTCGGCTGAGCGTCGCGCACCGCTTGAGGCTGGAAGATGGTTTGAGTTGCTTCTCCCGTTGCCGGGGCTTCGCTAGAGCCCTATCGCGTGCCGCCTGTTGGCTTTTCTCCTGCCATGCTCGGTTGGCGGTGTAGTTGGGGGCTAGGCTCATGCTGCCACCAGTTCCGGCGCCGACTCTAAAGATTCAGTGGCTGCTGGATTGGCCAAAAGTTCACCGAACATCGTAGTTAGTTCGTCGCCTTGCTCTTTACTGAGTTCTTCAAGAGCGCACTGATAATTGTCCTCCAGAGTGGCCGCTAACCCTTCGCCCTGATCCGCGTAAAATTCACTGGAAAGTTCCTTAATCGTTTCGATTTGCAGATCAGTGATCGACTCGAACGGTTCAGGCTCGACCGGGGCGGACTCTTTGAGCAACAGCCCGCGTGACCCATCGCGAGGCATCGGTTCAACTGGTGCCGCTTGATCCATCTCGTCTTGGGTGTAAAGGCCGGAAAGCTCTTGAGGGAATGCTTTGCGGAGGGCCAACGACTCAGCGCACTTCGCCAACATCACGTCGGGAAATTTCGCCCACATATTGTTGGGATTGCCTTCGCGGGTTTTCTGGCAGTAGCCCTCAAACCGGGCGACGGCCCAAAGCGGCTCTGTGAAGTTAGCGTGAACCACTCCGACCTTGGCGGCGGCTGGCGGTTCGCTGTCGAGCCACACGTCCTTCCATTTCCCGTCGCGGCCACACCAGAAGGGGCCAAGTTGCCCGCAATATTTTCCGGTCCTCTGAGCGATCAGGCGAAAACCATCGATGCTGATTTGCACCGACATGATTTCGCGGCGCTCTTTGCTATCCCAGCGTTTGACGGCGAAGATTTGGCGGGCGAAGACATCAAGGCCGGTGCGGTTGGCTACTTCGACAAACAGCGCCAGTTCGTTGTCAGTTGAGCCCTTGAAGTAGGTGTCTTTGATGAGCTTGAGCTTTTCGGGAGTAATGACGGGCCGGGGCTCTGCGTGAGTGACCGGCACGATTGAATTTTGAGACATGAGATTCCTTTCTGAGGTCGTTTACGCGGCGTGGCGCATTTCGGCGGGCAGTTCGGATTCGTGGCAGTGATAGCCCTTCACGTTTCCTAGTGCGATTTCGTCCATATTGTCTTCGCTCTCGAGTGGGATTTCGACGCCGCAGAGACTAAAGAACGTGCGGTGTACCCAGTGCTCGATTTCGAACCAGCAAGAGCGAAGGAAGCGGAAGGCATCGCGGACACAAAACGCGGCAACGATGCCGCCGAACAGCCAAATAGCGAACGCGTAGAGGGTGGCAAAATCAGTCATGGTTACCGCCGTTTTGGATACAGGTAAGGCAAATAAATTTCTTCGGGACTGGGCGTCCGGTCAGGTCGTCGGCCAGCGGCTTTACGTCTTCGGATGAGTCGCAGATCAAGCAGCATTCAACGCCGATCTTCGAGAAGGCATCGCGGGGAAGTTCGCCGTAAGTCACGCAGTTCTTGAAGGCCCGTTTCAGGTGCTTGCAAAAAGTCTGGCGGTGGAAGTGATCCCGACAGTCGCAGAAAAACTCCTTCGTGCCCACATCGATGACTGGATGATATTTCTTGTCGCTCCCCGGTGTTAGCGATCTGATTTCGAAAAACATCTGGTCGCCAACGCGGGACTTGAAGCGCACTTTGCGATGGAGTTGTTTAGTGCTCATTTGATCGTCAGCCTTGTTCCACGCGGTGCCAGCTCAACACCTTCAAAAGCGCCACCGGCTTCCAACTCAGTTCGGATTTCCGCTGCGTCAGGCTCCCATCGCTCGGGAATGCAGCGCAGGAACGATTTAGGCAACGTCAACGGGTCAAATCCCTCAGCGTAGACCAAAGAGCGGCTGCCGCCGTTGTTGGCTATAGAAAGCTTCGCACGAGGGGTTTCCAGTTTCGTGATGCCGTGTTCCTCGAAGAAATACTTCAACCGCTCTTTCAGCTTCGAAGCCAGGGCTTCACGGCTTTTGGCGATGGCGGTAACGCGGGCCGCTTCTTCCTTCGCTGTCTTTGCCAAGGCCTCTTGTTCGCGGATGATGGCGCAATAGCCGTCCACCTTCATAGCCATCGCCTCATCCGTCCCGGTCAACATTTCATCGATGGCGGCAGCAACTTCGGGATTGGTCACGTCGCCTTCGAGTTCTTCGAGTAGATCATGGACGCGCTGCATATCAACGCGCCGCTGGTTTCCGATTTCGAAAAGTGTCTGGCTCATACCTTCATCCCCTTCTCAGTGAGCTGCATCACAACAGCGTTTTTCGTTTCATCGAACCATGTGCCAGCCAAACCTTTCTCAGCGAGTTCGGATGCCGCTTTGGCTTCGAATGGTGCGGGCACGATAGCGGTTTCGCCGTCGAGGTGTTGGCGCTGGGCACGGCGGGCCAGTTGGTATTCGCGTTGGGTGAGGTCGATTCTCATGCTGCCTCACCTTTTTGTTTTTCAGCATGGTATGGCTCGGTAAGAATCCGATGTACTGGCCAACCTCTTTTATACCTAGAAAAAAGCGTTGTATAGGGCAGATTAACCTTTTCCGCCCAATCAGCGAGGGCCATATCAATGCCGTTGTAAGAAAGCATTAAAGTCGTCCGACGATTTCGCACTTGGAATTTATTCGTAGCCCAACGACAATTCTCAGGACAATAATTTCCGTTCACGTCAATTCGGTCTATCGAGAACCCTTCTTCTGGTTCACCCATGTCCTGTAAAAAATGTTCCAGAACATACCAACGCTCACAAACCTTGATGCCGCGGCCACCGTAATTGGCATAGTCCTTACGATTAGGCCTATCGCATCGAGAAATCATATTCCTCCAGGTTCGATATATTTTCGTTCCAGTAAGCCCATGGTAGGTTCTCTTAGTTCCCTTGTACCCCTTCATGATGCATCCGCATGATTTAGTGTGCCCAAAGAAAACACGTTCGCCCGTCATTACTTTCTGAGTTCCACATTCACAAAGGAACAAGAATTCATTAAGGCCTTTACCATTGGCGCCACAAAGCTGTAAAACGGTCAGTTTTCCGAACTTGTGCCCAACCCTTTCAGAGGCTTTAATACGTGGCATTTCGGCCCCCTACCTGAAATGAACCCGCAGTTGGGATACCGCCCATCATAGCGAAGCGGAATATGTCGGTGGTTTCGAAGGGCGATTCCTGAGCGCGAATTTCCTCTTCGAGCAGAAAAATTTCCACATTCAAATCATCGAGTTGAGACTGGAACGACGGCCACAACTGCGCGAAATCGTTGTCGGCAAGGCGGGACAAAAGAAGGCTTTCTTCCTCTTGGAGGGAATCGCGTTTCAGTTCGAGGTCGGTAGGGTGTGGCTGTTGGGCTGGGGTGAGTTGAGGCATTGTAGTTCCTTATTCAGTACAATTTCAGGAAGTAGTTCCTGGCCCCGTTCCTTTCGCAGAGGTTCGGGGCTTTTATTTTTCAGGGGAAATCCCCTTTTTACGCCGCAGAGCGCTCGGCTTCGAGCCGGTTTTTACGCTCTTCGATGTAAGCAGCATTTTTGGCGACGGTCGGATCAATGAAAAGCCGCCCGTTATGGCGATTGGCTTCCAGACAACCCTGACGGGCCAATCTGCGAACATAACGCGCGCCCAAATTGAGTTCCTCGGCCATTTTCTGCGGGGTCAAAAGGCGTGACATGGTGCGTTTCTCCTTCTACGTAGAATGCGCCAATAGACTCCAAATCTTCCTTGGCTGTACCATAGTATACACAATGGCACATTGCTGAACACAATGAGTTATGAGAAATTCTTTTGAAGGCGAGGGACACAAAGATACACAAAGGCGCCATGATGTTGCATAATGGATACAAGAAGGTCAATTATGCATATTTATGGAAAAGCCGCCCCCGTCCAAGAGGGCTTTATGGCAGACGAAGAATTACACAGCATTAGGCGCAACATTCCGTTCAAGGAACAGGAGTTCGCCGCCATCAAGAACCACGCCAAGGCGTCCGGAACTCCGTTCGCTACTTATGTCCGGCGCGCAGCTCTTCAAGGGCTTTTGGAACAAGCAGAGTCAATTGGACGCGCCATCGACACCAAAGCGGTTGAGTTGGTAGGCACCATTCACGCGGGCGATCCTGCTGAATGTCGCGACGAGGTAAGGCGCGAAGTTTTTTGCTCCGAGCATCCTAATGGGGATTCCTATTCTTATTTGGAAGTTGAAGGTGACTGCTGCAACAAGGTGGTGCCACCTGGGGCAATCGCGTTGTTCCGTCGCCAGATGTGGCGCAATAAGCAGCTTGTGGCGGTTCGGCTTCAGTGGCCCGATAGCTGCGAATTGTGCCTGCGTCGGGTAATCATCAATAAAAACGATGAATTTGAGCTTCACCCTGATTCGACTAATCCGAAAAACAAACCGATTGTACTTTGCGAGGATAAAGAGCGTCCCGGCTTCATTGTTCTAAATCCCGACCGTGCTGAAATCGTGGGTGTTTTTACAGGTGATTTCATCGTTCGAGCTAGCGACAAAAAATGATCATCGCCCTCGCCAATTATAAATCCAGTGTCGGCAAAACTACATGTGCCATCAATTTGGCGGCAGCGCTCCAGAAGCGGGGCCATGCCGTCAGACTGTGGGATTTGGACGGACAGCGTGACTTAGCCACACTTGGGACGGCTGCCGGTCTGCAATCGGTGGGCACTAGAGCGGTTTCGCTTGCGGGGCACATGAAGGCGGCGCCGGCAGATTTCCACTTGATAGAATGCCCGCCCCGGCGCGAGTTCGAAAGTGAGGTGTTGCTGGCTCTTTCAGCGTGCGACCGCCTTATCGTGCCTAATGAGTGCGAATACATGATGATGCGTGGCCTTGGCAATTTTGGCGACACCCTGCAGGCCGCTCAGCAACGCAACCCTTCGCTTCTATGGCGGGCCCTAGTCACAAAGTTCAAGCCCCGCCAGAAGAAGCACCTGGCTACCTTTCTGGCATCGTCAATGCCCCAATTCGAAACTATCATTCGAGATTCGGTATGGGTTGCCGACGCCCCGGCATACGATAAGACCGTGCTTGATTATAAACCGCGTAGTGCGCCCGCGAGAGCTTTTATGGCGTTAGCGGAGGAAGTGGAACAATGGCAGAAATAGAAGAATTAATTCCGGACGCCACGGCGAAAGCACTGGCGGATTTTGCTTACCAAAAGCCTCGTGAATTAGAGGTATGGCAAAGTTCTAGCGGCTGCCTAATGGTTCCGGTCGAGTGGTGCGAACCCGACCCTGACGTTCGCGAGAGGACGACGGAAACGGACCAGATAGATCTCCAGTTCTATCAAGGAATTGCTGAGCTGGCCGCCAGAAAGCCAGAGCCGGGAGGCCTGGAAGGATCTGGTGTAGAGAGCCCCATTTTGCTGCGTGTTAGTCCCGCAGACCCGACCCGATTCAAAATCAAAGACGGTCGTCGTCGATGGAACGGCGTTAAGTACGCACACGGGATATTCGTTCCAGCTGTCATTGATGGCGCAAACGACGCTGAATCATTTGAAATTACTCTCCGCGCCAACATTGCTAACCGGGCTTATACCCCAGTAGAAGAAGGCAATGGATTTCTGATCCTGCAGGGGCTAGGAGATTCTGTCGCTGTCATTGCTGGGAAAATGGGTGTGTCAGACGGATTCGTAAATAACCGACTCCGCGCGGCCAACAAGCCACCTGATATCAAGGCGATGGTTCAGGCGGCATCGACGAAAACTCGCTCAGTCATGGCTCACGCTGACGAAATTGATAAGGTCACCGACCCAGTTGAACGTGAGCGCCTCGCAGCGATGGTAGTCAAGGACAAAGCCTCCCTCGACACCATCAAGGAAGAAGTGAAAGAGCTTGACCGCCGAGGCAAAGTTAAGCCGAAGCCGACCATTGGACGCTCCGCACCACGAAACGGAAGCATTGGCAACAAGACAAAGCCCGCGACCGTCTACGTAGATTGGAAGGGGCTCGATAAGGCTGGTCGGGACGCCGCTTTCAATATCTTGCGTAACGTGCGCGACCATAAGCCGAAGACAAAAGAAAACCGCGACCTCATGATCAATGCCATCGCGGGAATGAAGAAGGATTTGAACGCCGCTCTCGAAATGTTGGGCAGCGATATTGACTAGTGCTCAGGGGGTCGAATCAAGAACCCTTCCGCCTCATTCACCCTCTCTTTTAAATCCGCGAGGTTTTTAGCGATGCTGATTTGCCACACCCTTTCGATAATTTCCAGAGACTTCCGGCATGACGTTATGGCCTGCCTTTGCAGTTCAAGGTCGTCCGGCTCCCCGCAGTCTTCCCATTCCCGACATGAGGCATTCGCTGCCAAGCCTTGTAGTTCATTGGCCGCTAAGGCTAACGCGGCGGGCATATTGCTCGGGCTGAAAAGGATACCGCTAACATCGTTGTCTGAAAGGGCGTGAGGCATTAAAAAGGCTCCGGCTCAAATTGGGATACCCACATTATAGGGGGACTATCAACGCAGTGTTTGAACAACGAATAATATCAAAAAGTCGATTCTTATATAGTTTTAGGCTTAATAGTATGCAGAAATGGTCTTAATCACAGAGAAGCCGTGTCTAGGATTTACAATTCTCGACGCATCGCCACAATCTGTCTTTTTTACTGAGCACTTGCCACGAAACAATTAGTTGGATACGAAACATAAGGATATGACGTTATGGCTAACACGGATGAGCCGAGACACAGGCTTGACAATCCTCAATGCGGAAAAGCTAATTTGCATTAGTCGTTTCTAATGCATTAGAATACAGTCATATGCAGCTTTTAACCGTACCCGAAGCGGCGAAAGAATTACGCCTTCACGTTGAGACTGTGCGTGATCTTTTACGCAGCGGTCAACTCAAGGGCTCGAAAACGAGTTCGGGAGTCAAGGCGCGTTGGCGAATTGATCGAGAAGAACTGAAGCGGTACACAGAGGCAAAATGACGCCTGTTGAAAACATCCTCGACGCCTTAAAGGCAGCCGCCCATCTCTATCAAGATGTGGAGGAGCGGAATGGCCGGAGCGCGATGCAATGCGTTCGCATCGCTGCCAGTCTTCACGATATTTCGCAAGAAGCGCTGAGTGGCGGGGCGATAGGCGCCGGAGTCGGAATGTCCGGCAAAGATTTGGGGGATATGACCCCAGAGGAATTTCTTCAGGTGGCCTTAACGTCATCGCACTGGAATACGTAAAGCAAAAACGCCCACCCCCGGCAAGGGGCAGGCGTTCTCTATCTAGCGAATCAACCGAACTTTGGTCGGCGAGGTTGGTTCGCGGTAACTATCTATGAATCAATATACCCAAGCGCCCTGTGTGGCGTCAACCTCTGTTCGCCCATCCATTGACCGCCCGTACAGGGTGAACAATGCTCAGTGGGGCTCAGTCTCCACAAAAAAGAAGGCCGAAATAAAAGCGCGTTTGGAATCCCGAGATGGATTTAATTGCCATTATTGCCAAATTCCCTTTGTCCATCTTTCAGAGTTGGTGTTGGATGAAAACGACAGTTTTGTAATTCCTGAAGGTGTGGCCACTGCCTGCATCGATCATATTCTTCCGCTATCAATGGGCGGAACCAATGCACTCGAAAACATGGTTTTGGCTTGCGATAGCTGCAACTCTCTTAAAGGCCAGAAGGCTTACGACGTCTTCATGGCAGAAATTGGGGGAGATTCAGAATGAGCCCGGCCGCAACCACACCTCGCTCTCCTCATGTTCGTCTTGAACATTCTTGGATTAATGAATGGCTCCCCAAGATCGGTCAAAGCGCCTTTGCGGTCTACGTCGTTTTATTGAAGCGCAAGGCTAGTAAAGATTTCGCGCGCGCAGCTCATGAATGGATCGCTACCGATACCGGTCTAAGCGTAAGCACTGTCAAGCGGGCCTTAAAAACGCTACTCAAATTTGGCCTCATTTTTTGGAAGCATCGCTTCGCTGCGAGCAAAAAGGGAAAGTCCGAACAAAAGGCCAATGATTATTTTTTTGGCCAAAATGACCCCCCTCCTCAGGCCAAAATGACCGACACAATAATCACAGAGACTTCGTCTCTTTCTGAGGCAGCTGTCGCTTCTGAGGCGCTTACCGCGCCCGAGACGAACGAGCTGCGCAGTTACGGTGTCCGTCCCGGTGCCCTTGCGCAGTTTGTGAAGCTTCACCCTGCCGCCTGCCGCCACGCTCTGGCTGTAATTACGTTCAAATCAAAGTGGTTTTCTAGGATCAAGCCCGAAAAACGGGGCGCAGCAGTGGCGCACATTATCAAGAATCCAGATCGATATTTGCTCGACCCGAAACCCCCAGTCCCCCCTCTTACGCCGGATGACGCCGCGTTCGCCTCAGCCATGCCTTCGAATCGGAAGGAAGAAACCACCGCCGCTCTCGCCGATCCCGCTTTTCCCGAAATCCTCGCGATGTGGCAAGCGATGAACGGCTACCAGCGCCAGTCCTTCGTCCGCTCGTTCGAGATTCGAGGGGATGGCATTTGGTTGCAGATGAAAGAGGTTTTATCAAACCGTATTGACACGACCGTAACACCCGAATAAATAAGTAATCCCGAAAAAGTGATGTTTAAGCCTAAAACTTAACGCCACTATTGATAAAAGGCTCGTTTTGTAACGAACTCCTAAAAACCGCCCTGAAATGGCCCGAAAACCGGCTTTCAACCCCTCCACAATTTGTATTGCGTCAGGTTGGGGCAAAAAGACCTCTTGACACACCGATGCTCCCACCTATCGCCGATCCCACCCATCCAGCCCCGGCCAACCCCACGCGATTCGACTGGCCCCGCGCCTTTATGTGGCTCTCCCTGGCCTTCGTTCTGGCCACGCTGGTCGCTGGTCAGTTGTGGCCACGCGCTGAGCCTCGAATCACGATCATTCACCCGGATGGGAGAACGGAGGTTTTGCCGGAATAGAAAACGGGGACACCTCACTAAAGCGCCCCCGGTTCGATATTAAGCCCCTGCTCCCACGTAGCGGCTGTTTGTGGCGATCACATCCTCGAGTGAGACGGTGGTGCCCGCCATGTCAGGAGTCAGCGCCAGTTGCACGATATCCCTGTCTGAGCGATATTCCCAGCAAGCGTTTGCGGAGGGGATGACCAACTCGACAGCCCAAGTTCCATCCTCCATCGTCTCGACCTCCTTATAGCGGTTTGGGTCTTTGGTCTGTTCTTCTCCGGACACGAACATGAGCCCGCCCAGCGATTTCAAGTAGAAGCGTTTTAAGCTGCCTTCAATCGCTTCGCCGGTATAGCCATAATCGCCTGTGACCGTGACGGTTGGGAATGTCGTGGCCGCTTTCGGCTTGGCAAACACCTCATTCGACACTACGCTTTCATTCCCCGCTGCATCGACTGCTGTTGCCCAAAATCCGTACTGCTGACCGTTCGAGAGCCCTGTCACAACGCGGGTAACCGTCGCGCCACCTGCACACGCTTTCTGCTCGATCAATCCCCCAGGGCGATAGAAACGAATTGCAGTGGTGTCGCCCGCCGCTGCTGTGGCGCTGAGGGTGGCTGAACCGTCGCCGTTCGTGACGCTGAGGGCTGGAGGATTTGGCGAAACGAAATCAACCGCTGCCGTGCCCTGCACAACAACCCCCGCCACTCCGAAATTCGAAAGCGCCGTCACTACTGTGCTACTTTCATCTTCCACATCACTTAGATCAAGTTCACCTGTATAGGAATCAATCACGCCCTGATTCACCGAGTAACGAACGAACGACGGGGCGTTGTTTGGCGTGACGGCAGAGATGGCCGTCAGGGTCTCAGCATTGACGGATACGCCAACAGCAGTCACCGGTGCGGCGATTTCGGTGATGCTGCAGTTGGCGTTTCCAGCGAGGGAGCCGAGCTGCGTGGAACCGATTCGGAGGACATTGGAGACAGTCACATCGTGAATCGTACCGATGCCTTCATTCGAGAAGTTGACCGCTGCTTGACCGGTCCTCTCGATGGCGAGGCCATTGACGGTGATGTTGTAAAGGTCTGGGTTGCCAATTCCGGGCACGTCCGCGCCGTCGCCTGCCTCGACGAAGGAGAGCGCCCCGGCGCCCTGTGACTGAGCACCGGAACCAGTACCGACGAATGGCGCGATTTTTACATCGGTCATCGTCACATCGTGGCAAGGGCTGTACTCGTTCGTTTTGATAACCACGCCATAGCTAAGCGCGGTACCCTGGCCGAGACAGGTCAATTGATGGTAGGTCGAGTTCTGAGTTTTTGCCACGACGCCCGCAAAACCGAAAACGCTGGTGATGTTTTGGGCATAGAAATTCGTGCAATTCTCACTCAGAAACGCGTGGATCGTCGCTCCGACCATCCCCAGGGAGGTGATGTTTTTAGCCGTCACGTTCGCCCTCTGTGGGTAGGTAATGGGGTCCTGGGGACTTCCCGGCGTCCAGCAGGGCCCGAAGCCTTCCTGCGCTGTCCCTGCGAAACGCGCGGTGCAAACATCGATGCCGCAGTCAACCCCTAGGTCGTGAAACTCAATCCCATCATTCCAGGCGAACAGCGAACCGTCAATGATCGTTCCGCTTTGTAGGGTCCGGCCGTTTGCGGCCACGGTTGGCTTCCCGACACCACGAATGACGATGTTATTTTTCAGAAGTGAGCCGGGTACGTCTTGGGTGGTCCCGCTGTTGGTTGAATAAGCCGCGCCACGCACCGGGGCATATCGCTCTGCGTAGAGTTGCACGACGTTTTTAGCATCAGACGTTCCCGGCAAAAGGCTGTTGAGTGCGGCGTCGATGGTTGCGAATGGAAAATCTTCATCGTTCGCCACGCCGGTCATGTCATTCCCGAGTGAGGGGGAGACATAGGCAGTTCCGTTCACTTTCGGGGTTGGCGCCGTGGCAGAAATCGAATCGAGATGAATGCCCGTCGTTGGCGAACAGGGGCCATAGGCGTAAAGCCCGAACTTGCCCGTTCTGGCGTGCGTGGCATCACTGGAGGTGATTTCCGTCACACCGTTTAACATGACCACAATGCCGGTTTCAGTCAGGCGAATTTTCAGGTTGTAATCTGTACCCGATGCTAGGGCCGTGTTCCCGTCTCCAATCGCTGCCGCCGAACCGTTGACAGTGCGATAAATCTGGAATTTGTTGCTGGATGGGTCGCACTGGAGTTGGTAGAGGTTTGAGGCATTGACATAACAAAACACAATGCCAAAAATTTGCCCGCTGCCCGCCGTCTGGCACCTAATCACCATGTCGATATCGTATTCGTTCGACGGGGGCACGGCGGAAACGTTCAGCCAGCCAGGGTTACCGTTGTTGCGCGCCCGGTTCGCGGTGATGACGAGGGATTCGGTTAAAAAAGCGTTATCGATGCCAGCTGGCCGCGCCCAGGTCGCGCCAGAATCGCTGGTGTGCTGGTCGAGGCGGGCGTTGTCGGCTGCACTCAGGGTGTCGTTAAAAAATGGGTTTGGCATGGTTAAAAATTTCCTTCGGC
>Ga0247808_10001239_pt1 | contig 12367 bp, 10 predicted proteins | sample UWRJL089202R1_FD_179914 | JGI IMG/M metagenome (GOLD analysis project Ga0247808, IMG submission 179914) | Plant litter microbial communities from Arlington Agricultural Research Station in Wisconsin, United States - UWRJ-L089-202R-1 | ecosystem: Environmental > Terrestrial > Plant litter >... | reverse complement strand
TTCGCGATGGTGGCCTTGTCGGCATCGTCGAGCATAGTGCCCATAATTTCGCGTACGTCAACGAGAAGTTCGACGTCGAGTGCCGCATACACCAGCCAGGACTGGGGGAGTGGGCGGGTCGACCAGTCGGCGGCCGAGTGCTCTTTGGCAAGGTGGATGCCGAGGAGCTCCTCCACCACGGTGCCCAGGCCAACACGCGGCAGACCGGCGAGACGGGCACCCAGTTCGGTGTCGAACAGGCGGGTGGGGTCGAGTCCGACCTCGCGCAGGCAGGACAGGTCCTGGCTGGCGGCGTGAAGGATCCACTCTTCGTCGCGGATGACGTCGTTGAGTTCGGTGAAGGACCCAATCGCGGGGGGATCAAAAAGGAACGTTCCCGAGCCGCGACGGAAAATCTGGATGAGGTAGGCGCGCTGCGAATAGCGGAACCCGGACGCACGCTCGGCGTCGATGGCGATCGGCCCAGTGCCGGCGGCGATGGCCGCAACAGCAGCGAGGTAGTCCTCTCTGGAATCGATAACAAACACCGGCGCGTGGGGGGCCTGTTCGGCCTCGGGCGTCGGAATTACTTCGGGACTACTCACGTCCAGCTCGGCGCGCAGACAACAGGCTCACTCCCTCGATGGCGGGCGGTAGCCCGGCCAACATGCACAATAACTCGCTCCAGCCTTCCACATGTGCGCCGACTTCGGCGCCGATGGGTGTCCAGGAGGCCCGGATCTCAATTTGAGCTCCGTCGCCCTGCTCGGCAAGCTCGCCGAATCCGGTCGACAGGATTTTGGTGGCGGTGCCGGATGCCGCGGTGTATTCGGCACCGCGGGAGCGAAGAGCGTCTACCAACCACGACCAGGCAACGTCGGCAAGAAAAGGGTCGATCCCAATATCGGTCTCGAGCGGAGCCTGCGCGAAACAGACGATGCGGAAGGCGCCGCCGCCCCACGCTTCGGGCTCGGACGGATCGTGAAGGAGGACAAAGCGCCCGGTTCCGAGGATGGAATCGTTCGCGTGTCCGAGCGGTGCCACATCGGCAGCAAGGGCGACGGAGTACGGCGCGAGGTGTCCGGGCGCAGGAATCTCGCCGAGGGTCAGCTCGGTTCTGACGTCGGCACCACGCACGGCGGCGAGCGCCGCGCTGAAGGCGGGCGGTTCCGGCGGTCCTGTCAGAGTCTCGGGCACGAGTGAAGGTTAGGCTTTTTTGGTATTTTCTCTGGTGAGGCTCGCCGTTCACCCTGAGCCACCGAAACGAGGCCACGCCCATGGATGATCGCATTCGTCGTCGTCCGACTACCGGACGAGTTCTCGGCACCGTCGCCGTGTCCATCGGTGCTGCCGCTGCCCTCGGGTCCGTTGCGGCCGGTGCGCTTGTTGTTGCCGTCGCCCGCAAGGTGGTGACGCCCACGCGCAGGCGGGTGGAAGATCTCAAAATTCTCGCCCTCACCGACACCACGGTGACACTGTCGATCTCGCCCGAGTCGCGACTTCCCGGCACCTACAGCCTGTGGTTTGACGGAGGACGGGGGCACGCGCGAATCGGAGGCATCGTCTCGCTGACGGAGTCCGCGGTTACCCGCGAACTCGTGGGGGTTGATAGCGGTGATCTACGGATGGCCGCGCGCGCTCGCCTGGGTGGGTGGGTCTTCCGCAGTCCACGCGACCTCAACGTGCGCTATCGCGACGTGTTTGTGCGCACACCCTTGGGGCCTGCGCCCGCCTGGCTGATCCCCGCAGCGGAGCCCTCGGGCGCGTGGGCGATTGCGGTGCACGGGAGGGGAGTGCGCCGCGCCGAGACACTGCGCGCGGTCTCCGCGTTTCGCGACGCCGGGTACACCGTGCTGCTGGTGTCGTACCGAAATGACGGCGATGCTCCGTCGAGCGACGACGGTCTCTACGCGCTGGGCGACACCGAATGGGAAGACGTGGACGCTGCGCTCGGATACGCGGCGGACAACGGCGCGACCGACGTGGTGCTGATGGGGTGGTCAATGGGCGGCGCAACCGTGTTGCAGGCAGCGACCCGGTCTCCGCGGGCGAACATCGTGCGGGGCATTGTTCTCGAGTCACCGGTTGTGGACTGGGTGACGGCACTGGAACACCAGGGACGCGGTCTCGGGCTCGCCAACCCGTTCCGCCACGGTGTGCTCCGAGTGCTCAGCCGCAAGTGGGGTGGGCGGGTAACCGGCCAACATCAGCCCATCGACCTGGCTCGACTTGATTTTGTGGCGCGCGCGTCCGAGCTAAACGTTCCGATCCTGCTCATACACAGCATCGATGACACGTTTGTTCCGGTCGATGCGTCCCGCGCGCTTGCGCAACGCCGCCCGGACATCGTGACCTACGAGGAATTCAACACCGCGGGGCACACCAAACTGTGGAACTTCGATGCACCCCGCTGGAACTCAGCGATCAGTGGGTGGTTGGCGCGCTTGGCACTTCCGGGCTCGACGGCCGAATCGCAGGCCGGGCTACAGCCCAGCGGGAGTACAGAAAACTTCGATCGTCAACCAGTAGCTGAGTCAGAGTAAGCGCGGTTTCATCAAGCGCCACCCCACCGAACAGAGGCAGCGCGATTCCGCCAACGACGGGACTGGTGGTGAGGCAGATCTCATCGAGGACACCGTCCTGGAGGAACTGCGCCGCGAGTGAGGGCCCACCCTCGCAGACTATTGAGGAGTAGCCCTCGCGCGTCAAAATCCGCAGAATCTCGCGCGGCGTCATCCGCCCCCCAGCCGAAGGCACCTTAAGGATGAGTGCGGGCGTCTCGCCCAGTGTGCGGCGAACGGTATCGACGGCGGCGGACGGGCACAGCACCACAAGGGGGCCGCGTTCGCCGGACGTGCGGATGCGATTGCCCGACAGGTCACCGGATCCGGTCACCACTGCGAGGGCAGCGGACCGGGGAACGTAATAGCCCTCGGCGCGGACACTGGCGGCGCCGACCACAACCGCATCGGCGAGTCCCCGCAGTGTGCGGAGGATTCGCCGATCAACCGGGTTGGTCAGGGTGTCACTGGTGCCGTCGCTGCCCGCGGCGCTGCCGTCGACACTCCCGATGAGGTTGAGGCGCACCCAGCTCGGCGCCGGCAGACGGTAGTAGTCGTCAAGCGCCTGCTGGGATGCGTCGGTGTCGAGGTCGAGGGCCGCGTCACCCCCGGGGACAACCCGGGTCAGGATCACGCGGCCAATCTCTCGCGAACCTGGCGCTTCGCCCGACCGAGCAAGGCCGTCATCCCGCGGATGCGGAGGGGGCTGACGGCCTCGGTGAGACCAAGATCCGACGGGTAGTCATCGGGGACAGCGAGGACCTGGTCAGCGGTCAGGCCCGCAAGACCCTGCACCAGGATCGACGCGAATCCGCGCGTGGTGGGCGCTTCGCGGGGCGCCGTCGCGTACAGGTGCACGATCTGGCTGTCGTCGACCTCCACAAAAATGAACACCGGCGACTGACACTCTTCGACCCGTTCGAACAGGTCGGGGTGATCGCGGTAGCGCTCGGGCAGTTCGGGGAGTTCCATCGAGAACTCGAGCAACAGCTCGAGGCGCGTTTTGACGTCGAGCTCCTGAAAGTCGGAGCGGATCTGATCGAGGGCGGCAGGCAGTTGATCGGTCATTGCGCTACCTGATCCCGCCGTCGAACGTTCCTGTTCGGATCCGGTGGAATCCGAACTCATCGGGTCGGAACCGTGCCCGGCTCGGAGCCGCGAACGATGGGGACACGCACAGCGCTGCCCCACTCGGTCCATGAGCCGTCATAGTTGCGCACTCCTTCAAAGCCCAGCAGGTGGGTGAGCACAAACCAGGTGTGGCTCGAGCGCTCACCGATCCGGCAATACGCGATCACGTTATCACCGTCGGCAAGGCCAGCAGAGTCGCGGTAGAGCGCATTCAATTCGTCGAGGGAACGGAAGGTTCCGTCCTCTGCCGCGGCGAGTCCCCACGGCACATTTTGTGCGGTCGGGATGTGGCCGGCACGCAGGGCACCCTCTTCGGGGTACGCCGGAGCGGTGGTGCGAGTGCCGTTGTATTCCTCGGGGGAGCGCACATCGATGAGAGGGTTACCGAAGTGCTCGAGCACGTCGGACTGGTACGCGCGGATGGGGGCGTCATTGCGCTCCACTACGGGGTAGTCCACCGCGGTTGCGCTCTCACGATCGGTAGTCAGGTCGCGGCCCTCGGCCTGCCACTTTGCACGGCCCCCGTCGAGGAGGCGTACGTCGGTGTGACCGAACAGGGTGAAAACCCAGAGGGCGTAGGCCGCCCACCAGTTGCTTTTGTCGCCGTAGATAACCACGGTGGAGTCACGGGAAATGCCTTTGCTGCCAACGAGGGCGGCGAATGCGGCACCGTCGATGTAGTCACGCTGTACAGGGTCGTTGAGATCGGTGTGCCAGTCGATCTTCACCGAACCGGGGATGTGCCCGGTCTCGTAGAGAAGTACGTCCTCGCTGGATTCCACCACAACGAGCCCCGGTGTGCCGAGGTTGTCCTGCAACCAGTCCGTGGAGACAAGGCGATCGGGGTGGGCGTATCCCGCAAAACGGGGAGACGGATCGGGTGCAACGGTCATAGGAGAGCTACTTTCCGGTATTTGGTAATCAGTGACGCGACAGCGAAAGCGTCACACAAGGTGCAAGTCTGGCGGTCTAGGCTTTATGCCACACCCGTCAAACTCGAATGTACGAGCGCGCACACTGCAGTGCAGGGGCGACCGTAAGACTTCGACACACACCGAGGGCTCCAATGATTTCCGACTCGTCCCGCGTCTACACGTCCCTCGTCGACCGCCAGCCGACGCTGTCGGGTGAGGAAATCGTCGCGCAGCTAGTTCCGCCCCGTCAATTCGAGACGGCGACGCTCGACAGCTACCGCCCCGACCGTGACTACCCGTCGCAGGGGACCGCAGTTGCCGCGGTCCGCAACTTTCTCCACGCGGAGTCGGCGAAAAAGGGTGGGTTGTTCCGCAAAAAGGCGCCTGAGGCGCTTCCCGGTATCTATCTCGACGGCGGGTTCGGTGTGGGTAAGACCCACCTCCTCGCCGCGCTCTGGCACGGGGCCCGTGGACGTAAGTATTTCGGAACGTTTATCGAGTACACGGCCCTGGTGGGCGCGCTGGGGTATGCGCCAACCGTGCAGCTCATGCGCGGGGCATCGCTCGTCTGCATCGACGAGTTCGAACTCGACGACCCGGGCGATACCCGCCTGATGTCTCGCCTGCTGTCCGAACTCGTCGCATCCGGGACACGCATTGCCGCAACATCCAACACCCCTCCAAACGCGCTGGGAGAGGGCCGTTTCGCTGCGCAGGACTTCCTCCGTGAGATCGACGCGCTCGCCGCACGCTTCACAACGCTCCGAATCGACGGACTCGACTTCCGGCGCCGTGACCTCGAAGGCCATGCGGTGACACTGCAGCCCGACGCTCTCGCCAGCGCGCTCGCCGAACGGGAGGGAACAGTCACCGAGGACGACTTCACCGAACTGCTCGCCCACCTTGCCCAGGTACACCCATCGCGCTACGTGACCTTGGTCGAGGGGGTTGACGCCATGGGCCTGCGCGATGTGGAGATGTTCACCCACCAGACCGATGCGCTCCGTTTTGTGGCACTGGTCGACCGGCTGTACGACGCCCAGGTGCGCGTGTTTGCGTCAGGCATCCCGCTCGATCAGATTTTTCCCGAGGAAATGCTCGCCGGCGGGTATCGCAAAAAGTACCTGCGTTCCGTCTCCCGGTTGATTGCACTGACGTCGGGGGTCGGAATCTAGTTCCGGCGAATAGCACGATGAGCCGGGGACGGGCCGCCGGTTAGCAGCGAACCGGAGGCATCACGAAACATGATGTTTACATTGGCGCGCGCCACGTAACATTCCCGAAACACGCCAACGCAACTCTCGAAACCTCTACGTCCCAAACTGGGGACCGTACCCGAGGCGTTCCCTCATCCGAGCGGCTGGACCAACGGTGCATCCTTTGCAAACGTATGAGAGGTAACACAATGGAACTGGATCAGGGCAACACAGCCTTCCTCCTAATCGCCGCGGCTCTCGTCTTGCTGATGACTCCCGGTCTGGCGTTCTTCTACGGAGGACTCGTTAAGGCCAAGAGCGTTATCAGCATGATGATGATGAGCTTCGGGGCTATGGGACTCATCGGAGTCCTCTGGGTGCTCTACGGCTACGCCATCACGTTCTCGAACGACGTCGGATGGGACGGTGTCATCGGCATCGACACCAACCAGCTCGGTCTGCAGGGTGCGTACAACGAGGTGCTGGACGGTTCGTACACCACGGCCTTCCCGACGCTCGCCTTCGCTGCCTTCCAGGCAACCTTCGCGATCATCACCGTTGCACTCATCTCGGGTGCCATCGCTGACCGCGCCAAGTTCGGTGCATGGATGATCTTCGCCGGCATCTGGGCAACCGTTGTTTACTTCCCCGTTGCCAGCTGGGTCTTCAACTTCACCCTTGGTGAAGACGGATCGGTCGTCAACGGTGGATGGATCGCCTCCATGGGCGTCATCGACTTCGCCGGTGGAACCGCGGTACACATCAACGCCGGTGCAGCAGCTCTTGCTCTCGCGCTGGTCCTCGGCAAGCGTGTTGGCTTCGCCAAGGGTGTCTACGTTCCCCATAACCCGCCCTTCGTTCTCCTCGGCGCCGGCCTCCTGTGGTTCGGCTGGTTCGGCTTCAACGCCGGTTCCGAGCTCGCTGCCGACGGTGTCGCGGCCATCGCGTTCCTCAACACCATCGCTGCTCCCGCTGCTGCCATCCTCGGTTGGCTCATCGTCGAGAAGATCCGCGACGGAAAGCCGACCTCCGTCGGTGCCGCCTCGGGTGCTGTTGCCGGTCTTGTTGCGATCACCCCCGCGTGTGCCGCCCTGTCGCCGTTCTGGGCCATCGTGCTCGGTATCGTCACGGGTGTCATCTGCGCCCTCGCAATCGACCTCAAGTTCAAGCTCGGCTTCGACGACTCGCTCGACGTTGTGGGCATCCACCTCGTTGGTGGCCTCGTCGGAACGCTCTACGTTGGTATCTTCTCGACCGCGTCGGGCCTCGCCTTCGGCTACGGATTCGGCCAGCTCGGCATTCAGGCTCTCGCAGCCTTCTCCGTCCTGATCTACTCCTTCGTTCTCTCCTACGTCATCGGTTTCGCTATCCAGAAGACCATCGGCTTCCGGGTCAAGAACGAAGACGAGATCGCAGGAATCGACACCTCGGTGCACGGCGAAGAGGGATACGTCCTCGCAGACGCCCGCTAGTCAGCACCTGCTCGTCAGTACCACCAGCACAATCTGAAACACAGCAGCTCAAAACACAGCAACTCAGTGTGAAGGGGTGTCGTCCAATCGGACGGCACCCCTTTATTCTGTGTGGATGACGCCTCGCTGACGCAGTGAGGACGCATACACAAACACACCGGGGGAACTACAGAGTGATGACCGTGGGGGCTGCACTCGCGATGCTCGGCGTCATCCCGACCCTTCTTGTGCTCTACCGCCCGCTGCGCGCCGACTCCGGCCGTCACGCGGTCGGTATCACCGTCGCGTGCGCTGGTGTCTCCGCCGCGCTCTGGGCGGCAGTCAGTGCCGCGCTGCCGGGAGTTATAGGGTCGCCCATGTGGCTGCCCACCGTCGCCTTCGCCGCCGTTGCCGGTGTTCTCGTCGCCCTGCCGCTCCGCACCGATCCGTCGTCCGGCCGCGCGATTGTGGTGTTCTGCGCCGTGTGGACCGCTGTGGTATTTATCCCCGTGGTCACCGTGGTGGTGTTCCCGGCGGCGGTCGGGCTCGACCCTGCCGCCAGCCCACTCGATCTCGGCGGAGTGCTCCCCGTGCACGTGACGGTGGGGGCATCCGCACTCGCGGTGGCCCTATTTCGCCGCCGTCGTCTCGTGCAGCTCGGTGAACGGGCATCCACTACGGCCGTCATTCTTGCCGCTGTCGCCCTGTGGGCGCTGTACGCGCTGGCGTTGGTGAGTCTCGAGCTCGCGTTCGATGACGTCACGCCGGTCATCCTGACGAACGTTGTGGCGGCGCCACTGGCTGCCGTTGTTGCCTGGCTTACGGTTGAGCGGGCACGCCGGCATCGCAACACCCTCGGCGGAGCGGTGGCCGGTCTCGTCTGCGGCCTCGTCGCGGTGTCGGCTGGCAGCGGTTTTCTGGAGCCGCTCTGGGCCATCCTCACCGGTGTCATCGCGGGACTTGTTCCCGCCTCGATTCTGCTGCACGATCCCCACCGGGCGCGCCTCACCCTCGTTGTCCTGCACCTGGTTCCCGCGGCCCTCGGCCTTGTGCTGCTGGGTCTCTTCGGCACCGGCTCGGGGTTCATTTACACCGGCCAGCCCACCGCGGCCATTGCGCAGCTGTCGGCGACCGTGGTGGTTGCGCTGTGGTCCCTCGCGGTCTCAGCGGCGCTCCTAGTCGTTGCGCGTCTTCTCGCGCGGACGCGTCGCACCGGTCGGTCGATCATCTGAAACCAGAGGATGACGCGGGTGGCACACACCGCGTCATCCACCGTCCCGCACCCCGAATGCACTACCAGGTGTGCATTTACGCGACGGATTCGTGACTTCCGTGTGAACTTCAATTTGTGACACATATCGCACCCCACCGCCACCCCCTTCGGTATCGGAGGCGGAGTTCTAGGGTGGAAATGCGGGCCTCGTTCGCCCGTTCCAGGGGCTCCTGTTGCGTGGGAGCCTTCCATGATCAAGGAGGATCATAATGGCAGGAAACAGAGCAGTCGCCTACAAAGGCCCGGGCGTTGTCGAGGTCATCGACATCGATTACCCCACGTTCGAACTGAAGGATGGACCGGGGGTCAATCCCGCCAACGTGGGACGCAAAGTGCCCCACGGTGCAATCCTGAAGACCGTCGCAACCAACATCTGCGGCTCCGACCAACACATGGTGCGTGGACGCACCACGGCACCCACCGACCTTGTTCTCGGCCACGAGATCACCGGCGAAGTTGTCGAGGTCGGCCCGGGCGTGGAATTCATCAAGGTGGGCGACATTGTGTCGGTGCCGTTCAACATCTCGTGTGGTCGGTGTCGCAACTGTAAAGAACGCAAAACAGGTGTGTGCCTCAACGTCAACCCGGACCGTCCGGGTAGCGCGTATGGCTACGTCGACATGGGCGGATGGGTTGGCGGGCAGGCCGAATATGTGCTGGTGCCCTACGCCGACTGGAACCTTCTGAAGTTCCCAGACCGCGACCAGGCCCTCGAGAAGATTCTCGACCTCGCCATGCTGTCGGACATTTTTCCCACCGGATTCCACGGCGTTGTGACTGCGGGTGTGGGAGTCGGATCGACGGTGTACATCGCCGGTGCCGGGCCCGTCGGGTTGGCCGCGGCAACGGGCGCACACCTTCTGGGTGCAGCGACCGTCATTGTCGGCGACATGAACGAGGAGCGTCTGGCGCAGGCTCGCAGCTTCGGCTGCGAAACGGTTGACCTCACCAAGGGCGACCCGGCCGAGCAGATCGACCAGATCCTCGGTGTCCCCGAGGTTGACTGCGCGGTTGACGCTGTCGGCTTCGAGGCCAAGGGGCACGGCGCGGACTCCGATCACGAGGCGCCCGCGACAGTGCTGAACTCGCTGATGGGTATCACCGCGGCGGGTGGTGCACTCGGTATCCCCGGGCTGTACGTCACCGGTGACCCAGGCGGAATCGACGACGCCGCGAAGAAGGGCTCGCTGTCGCTCAGCCTCGGAACGGGATGGGCGCGATCGCTGTCGTTCACCACGGGGCAATGCCCGGTGATGAAGTACAACCGCAGCCTGATGATGGCGATTCTCAGTGACAAGGCGCACATTGCGCGCAACGTCAATGCGAAGGCCATCAGCATCGACGACGCACCCCGCGGCTACGCGGAGTTCGACGCAGGTGCAGCGACGAAGTACGTCTTGAACCCCAACGGGTACCTCGACTCCGTCGCGTAAAGGCCCCGGCTTCCGCGTGTGGTGACGAGGAAGCATCTGAGGGACGGCCGGGGAGGAGCGCCGACGACGGTCGCGCTTCTCCTCTGGCCACTCGTCCCTCCCCACTTTTCCCTCGCCACGTGCACGCTACGAAAGGCCGGACATGCCCACCTACGAGTACCGGTGCTCCACCTGTGAGCCCTTTGACGCATTCTTCGCGCTTGCCAAAGTGCCGGACACTCTGGCCTGCCCGTTCTGCGGGGAAGACGCGTCTCGGCGGATGACAGCCCCTCATTTCTCCGCCACCTCGCCGGCGGCGTATCAACTGCTGGACAGAGCGGCCCGCACGGCTGACACTCCCGATGTTGTCACCGGGGCCCCTCCCGGGTCACGGGCGTCTTCCGGGACGCGCTACACAACCAACCCCAACCATCTCCGGCTCCCTCGACCGTGACGGTGCGGTCATCGCCTGCCTATCCAGCCTCGGCCCGTGCGGATTGACCAGGGGACTGGACTGCCGACGTCAGCGGGCCGGTAGTCCCACTCTGTCCGAGTTCGACGTAGCCGGGATGACGGCTGCGACTTCGTCGGTGATGCGCTCGGCCCCCGCGTAAACGACCATGGAATCCCCGCGGAGGAAGCCCACCAGCGTCATCCCCAGTTCCGAAGCCAGTTCGGCAGCCAACGACGACGGCGCCGACACCGCGGCCAGCATCGGAATACCCGCCATGGATGCTTTCTGCGCGAGCTCGAAACTTGCGCGGCCAGACACCATTAAGACGGTGCCAAAAAGTGGAAGCTCGCCGGCGGTGACGGCCCAGCCGACAACCTTGTCGACCGCGTTGTGTCGTCCCACATCCTCGCGCAGGACCAGCATCTCGCCGGTGACCGCGTCGAAGAGCGCGGCAGCGTGCAAACCACCCGTTTTGTCGAACACCGCCTGGCCGGCGCGCAACCGGTCGGGAAGCGACGTCAGCCACGCGGCGTCCACCCGCATCGGATCTCCGGCGACCGGATGAATGGACCGGGTGCGTACGGCATCGATACTTGCCTTGCCGCAGAGCCCACACGAGCTGGTTGTGTAGAACTCGCGGGCGAGGGACGGGTCAGGGGCGGGCACCCCCGGCGCGAGGCTCACGTCGAGGACGTTGAAAGTGTTGAGCCCCTCCACTGTTGCGCCGGCGCAGTACCGTGCGGACGAAAAGTCGTTCCCAGTGGCGATGATGCCCTCGGAGACGAGAAATCCCGCGGCCAGTTCAACATCATGACCCGGCGTACGCATGGTGATCGCCAGCGAGCGGCCACCCACACGGATCTCGAGCGGCTCCTCGGCGGCGAGAATGTCATCCCGTCGCGAAGGAGAGTGACCGACGGTGATCCGCACGACGCGGCGGCGCGCTGTGATTCTGCCCATACCGCAGGCCTATCACCGACGAACGAGACAAACAAGGCTTCGAACTTTTCGGGCCGACAGCGCGGATCGTTATTACCCTTGAAGAGTGTTGATTGACGGTGTTGTCCTCACGGGAGGTAGATCCTCCCGTTTGTCGGGCACGCCAAAATCCGGGCTTCGGGTGCACGGACGCACTCTTCTCGAGCACACTCTGGATGCACTCGGCCAGTGTCGGCACATTGTGGTGGTCGGCGCCGTTCCCGAGGGGGTGACGTTGCCGCGCCGGATACTGGTGACGCGGGAGGCCCCGTTGTTTGGTGGACCCGCCGCGGGAGTTGCGGCCGGGGTTGCCGTGCTCGCCTCCATCGTGCACCACCACAGTGATGTCACCGTGGTGCTTGCCTGCGACATGCCTGATGTGCGCGAAGCTGTTCCGCTGCTTCTCGGGGCTCTGAGCGAACGGGAGGATCGTGACGGGGTGATCGCCGTCGATTCCACAGGCGCGGTGCAACCCCTCGCGGCGGTCTACCGTACGGATAGCCTGCGGCGGGCCATCGCGGCGCAGGCCACCGTCGAAGGCCTCTCGATGCGTGCGCTCGTGTCATCCCTCCGCCTGCAGCGTGTGACAGTGCCCGACCGCTTTCTCGAAGATGTTGACACGTGGGCGGATGCCGCACGGTTCGGCATTGCGCAGGGGGACGTCAACACAGCGCCTGACGCCACCGGCGATGTGGTGGCTGCGGACCACGATGCTCGGGGGAGTGGCGCCCCGACGGACGGTAAACCGGGCGACGCCGAGCTGATCGCGTGGGCTAACGACCTGTCGAGAGAACTCGGTCTCTCCGGGGTGACGATCAACATTGACTCGATCCTCGGCCTCGCGGGCAAAGTCGCCCACACGGTTGTCCGTCCGGCGGCGCCATTGACCACCTTTCTTGTGGGGTACGCCGCGGGTCGCGCCACGGAGGGGATCGATCCGGATGACGCGATCAGCGCAGCATCCACGACGGCCCTCCGGCTCAGCAAACAATATGCGGCGAACACTTCGCTGACCGAT
>Ga0247808_10001238_pt1 | contig 12384 bp, 11 predicted proteins | sample UWRJL089202R1_FD_179914 | JGI IMG/M metagenome (GOLD analysis project Ga0247808, IMG submission 179914) | Plant litter microbial communities from Arlington Agricultural Research Station in Wisconsin, United States - UWRJ-L089-202R-1 | ecosystem: Environmental > Terrestrial > Plant litter >... | reverse complement strand
TCCTGCACCCGGACCGAAATTCGATTATAAAATGTCTTGGTTCAAGCGTTTCCTTACCAAGGCCAGGTCACTGATCAAATTGAAAACACCAGTGGTCCTGGTGGGTGACTATAATGTGGTGCCCACGGAGCAAGATGCCCATAAGCCGGAGACCTGGGTGAAAGACGCGGTCTTTTTTCCAGAACCACGTGCTGCTTACCAACGGTTATTAAAGCAAGGCTGGATCGATTCGATCCGTATACTTTATCCAAATGAAAAAATATTTACTTATTGGGATTATTTTCGCAATGCTTACAACCGGGATGCGGGTATTCGCATGGATCATCTTTTGCTAAGTCCCAGCTTGGAGAAACGATTGAAGAAAGGCGGCGTGCACAGGCATGTCAGGGGTTGGGAAAAGACGAGTGATCATGCGCCTGTTTGGATTGAACTGAAAGATAAGTAGAAATATTAATCTTTCGATAACGTAAATTCCTGCAACTGCCGTGAATTATTGAATGCATCTCCCATGGTATTGTTGAAGTATGCGTATACGGTTTTACCTTCTTCCATCCATTCCTTCACATAAGAAGCATACTCGGATAAAAAATCCTCTGTGTAGCTTTCCCTGTAATTTCCTGTAGGTCCGTGAAAGCGTACGTAAATAAATTCCGATACATGACGGATCAGAGGAGTCACAGATTTCGGAATATCCTGAATTACAATTCCCGCATGGTAGGATTGAATAAGGTCGTACACATCTTCGTGGTACCAGGATTTATTGCGGAACTCCACTGCTATGTTCCAGGACTGATCCGTATTGTAGAGACGAATGCATTTTAACAGGGCATCCAATTGCCAGAGGTTAGCTTTACCCAGGCTGGGTGGAAATTGTACCAGCACACAACCTTTTTTATCACCGGCGCTGGCGATGACTTTAAAGAAAGCTTCTACGTCTGCTGGTTTAAACTCCAATCCTTTTACATGTGTAATCTCTTTCCAGAGTTTGAAGGTAAATTTAAAATTCTCCGGTACTTGCATGGCCCATTTGCCGGCAGTAGTAGGTAAAGGTAATTTGTAAAAGGTACTGTTGATTTCAATGCTGTTGAAAAAGGTAGCATAATAAGTCAACCGGCTTGAATCCTGATGTTCCGGCGGATAATTGTATTTCGGAATGGGCAGTTGCAGTCCGCTGAGTCCGTTATAAAAAGAAGCGGCCATCGTTTATGGATTCAGATTTTTTAGTACTTTATTCATATCAATGCCTTTGCCTAATACAGGTTTGAAAAGGTCACCTACGCTTTTGATTCTATCTAAGGCGTTGTGAATGGTGAAGTTTGTCATCTTTAAACCTTTCTTTACTTCAGACCAATCTAAAGGCATAGATACGGTGGCGCCTGGCTTGGGCCTTACAGAATAAGGTGCTGATACTGTAGCTTGCGCGCGGTTTTGTAAAAAGTCAATGTACATTTTACCCTTACGGTCTTTCACTGCTCTTTCAATGCTTGTAAACTTCGGAAGTTCCTCATGCACCATGGTAGCGATTAAACGTGCAAATTCTTTCGATTGTTCATAGCTATACTTTGCACCCAATGGGATATAAATATGTATCCCTGTTGATCCACTCGTTTTGGGATAACCTTGTATTCCCATGCTATCCAAAACAGATTTGGTGACTTGAGCGGCTTCTATGACCTGATCAAATGTATTCTTTGCCGGATCTAAATCTATGATGCACCAGTCCGGTTTGTTGTCATGTTGCACTCTGCTGTGCCAGGGGTTCATTTCAATGCATCCGAGGGAAGCCATATACAATAAACTGGCATCGTCTTTCGCCACCAGGTATTCTTTGTCTTCACCGTCTGCATCGCTGTGGTAATCGAATGTCTCTATCCAATCGGGCGCTTTGCCTTTGATGTTTTTATAAAAGAAACTGAATTCATTGATGCCCTCCGGGTGACGGAGCATGGATTGCGGGCGGTCTTTTAAATAGGGCAGTATGAAAGGGGCAACCTGGTAATAGTAATTGATCAGGTCGCGCTTGGTAATTTTTTCTTTGGGCCAATATAATTTATTCAAATGCGCAAACTTAAACTCATGACCGTTTACCTCGCGCACCTGCGAATCATCAGTTGGATTCAATAAAGTTTTGCGTTCTGCTTTTCCTCTTGGAGCAATGATTTTTTCGGTAACCGCCTTTGTTTCTTTTAATGCTTTTGCGGTAGGCTTGGCTTTTTCGCGTATGACATCGATCGATTTTTTGTCCAGGCGCATGCCTTCAAAGGAAGGATGGCGCATGATCCCATCTGTAGTCATCTCTGCATAGCTGATCTCACATACCAGTTTCGGTTTCAGCCATGTCACTGTAGCATGCGGAGGATTCGGTCTGAACCTGGACGGCTTATTGATATCGGGTAATTCGGTAAAAGGAACTTTGGTCGTTACCAGCGGCTCAAAGACTTTCATCATTTTCTTTTGAGTCTCCACATTGAAACCGGTTCCTACCTTTCCGGTGTAGATTAATTGATTGCCTTCGTAAACTCCCATTAATAAAGAACTGAATACTTTTACCGTATCATCGTTCTTGGTGAAACCACCGATCACCATTTCCTGGCGTTTGTTGGCTTTGATCTTCAGCCATTCCCGACTGCGGTCGCCAGGTTTATAAATGCTATCGGCCTGCTTGGCGATGATGCCTTCCAGTCCTATCTTTTTTGCGTGTTCAAAAAATACGGTGCCTGATTCTTCAAAGAATTCACTGACATGAATGATCGGATCTTTTGGTAATACGGATTTTAAAATGGCTTTTCGTTCTGTCAACGGCAGGCGAGTTAAATCTTTGCCGTCGTACCAAAGGATGTCAAATACATAATATAACAACTCGCCATCGGCTTCGCTGCGCCAGTTCTGCAGGTCTCCAAAATTAGAAATACCATTTTCACCGACTACAACAATCTCTCCGTCTATCACCGCATTGATATTCCACTTTCTTAAGGCTTGGCCAACGGGATAGAATTTATCGGTAAAAGATTTATCGTTTCTGGATTTTACTTCGACCTTCCCTTTGTTTACAAAAGCCAATGCTCTGTAGCCGTCCCATTTTACTTCATACAACCAGCCCGGTTCGTCAAAAGGCTTGTCTACCAGCGTAGCGAGCATGGGAGTAAATTGAACCGGAAATTTACTCTTGGGAGCTTTTGACAAGATCAACTCGGTGTTTGCCTGCTGGCCGACGACAGTTTTCTTTTTAACCGTATTTTTTTTTGCCACGGAAGGAGTGGAGACTTTTTTCGTTGCTTTACTTTTTTTTGCGCTGGCCATACTGTGTAATTTATGCTACGAATTGTATTCACCGTTGTATTTATAGATTGGCTGGAGGTTGTAATTCTTTCGTATAGCGTCAATCAAACCAATACCTGTCGATACGATACGATCATTTGTGGTATTAGCAGTATATAAGACAAGGCATGTGCCAGAGTGACATTAAAACATAAAGGCCATCTTAAGATGGCCTTTATGTTTTTTATTTAGCTGTATTGTTCATCCGTTACCTGTTCCATCCAGTCTACCGGAGAGCCGTTTAGTTTTTCCTGAATGGCAATGTGACTCATGGCCGTTGTTGTAGTGGCGCCGTGCCAATGTTTTTCATTGGGATAAAAGTAGACCACATCGCCCTGGTGGATCGTTTGTTTCGCTTCGCCTTCACGCTGCACCCAACCGGCGCCGCTGGTGACGATCAATGTTTGTCCGAATGGATGCGTATGCCATGCTGTTCGTGCGCCTGGTTCAAAAGTCACCAAAGCCATCGCCACGCGCGAAGGTTCGGGAGGACTGATCAAGGGATCGATGCGAACTGTTCCTGTAAAATATTCTGCCGGACCTTTTCCTGAAGGTTGTGAGCCGCTGCGTTTGATTTCCATAGGTGCTGGTTGAATGGAATTATAGTAAGAGATGGAAGGTGATTTTTTCTCAATGCTTTTTCATTTAATCCAATACCACCAATGTTCCGCTGGCAGTGATCTGATCACCGCTGTCATTCACTCTCATAAACACGGCATCCGTAAAGCTTAAGGAAACCGTGGATCCGATCACCTTAATTTTTACCTGACCTGAAATAGCGGAATAGGAATAGCTATTGCCTTCCTGATAAATATTGAGGGTAGGTTGGGCGTGTAAAGGGGACAAGGTTACCAGGGTATCTTTTGTCGGTTTTCCATTGTAAAAAGTAGCATTCAACTCATTGTACACACCGCTTGCAGCCATGCCTTTTACCAGGTAATGATCAGGATAAACGATGGATTCAGCAGACAAGGTTTGTGTGATACCGGACACTGTTAAGGAGCCGGAAGCTTCAGTGGGTGAAGGCTCAGCAGATCCTTCCGGTTCGGCATCTTTCTTTTTACAATCGGAACAGATGAGCAGAGTAACGAAGAGAGACGCGTATAGAAAACTTGCTTTCATAGATTACACAGTTAAAAGGCTTACCATGTAAAAATATGTAATAAGGATCTGAATAAAAAGCAGAGAGCCATTCCTTTCTCAATGGTTATTCCATCGTTGCCGGGCCAGCGATGGAATCGTAATCAATAGTTTGTCCCAGGGAATTCATTGCAGCTTGTTTGCTTAATGGAACCCATCAATCAATAGGATCTTCTTTATTTTTTCTTAAAAAACTGACTCAACAAATTGTCAAAAGTTACAATCGCCCACAATGTATTGATCTGATCAAACTCTTTTCCCGAGGGACGTTGCTGAATGGTATAGAGGTAACCCAAATTGAATTTTACATTTTTTAAAACTTCGTATTGGAAGCCCGCATACATACGGTTCTGGTCAAAGAAACCGGCGTTGTTTTCTACTGCTTTTCCAAACTGTAGCATCACTTCATCATTGGCAATGAAAGTGACGGGCCGGGGCATCCAGGAAGCCTGAACCGATTTTTCAAATCGCGCCATGTAGCGGAAGCGGTAGTTGGGAAGGTATACATGGTTGTAGGCCATGTCGCGTAAACGGTATTCTATGGCGAAGCGGTTGATGAAGTTGAAATATTTAAAACGGTGCTGATCTTCTACTCTCACTACCCAACGGTATTCTTTTACAGCATCGGCTTCGAGATCTGACGGTTTGGTGTACAGTGTCCAGGTGTTGAAATAACTAAAAGGTGTGACCGCTACTTTCAAGTCTTTGTTGACGGTATACGTCAGCCAGGTCCAAACAGTAGCAAACTGGGGTGCCTTGAAGGGACTGGGGTCTCCCTGTACATTTTGCGTGCGTTGCTGCAGCCAGACTTCCCATTTTAGTTTGCTGTTGATGGTATCGGACAACACTAAACGTCCCCAAAAAACATTGTGGTGGTAATACCGATTTTGAGCAAAGGCATTGGTATGCAGAAGCAGGATACTCAAAAGCAAATAGAAACTTAACCTTGAAAATTTCATGCTGTAAAAGTACGGCTTTAATGGCATTATTTGAGTGGTAAGAATCCAGAGCGTGCAGCGATATTCGCTATTTTAGTACATACCATTTCAACACCACCCCAATCACTGCCGCTGCCAAAATCACAAAAGGCTCCTGAATTTTTTTATAGCGGAACAGCACCGCAGCTGTTGTTACCGCAATCACTACAGTAGGGATATCTATCAGATTTCTTTTTGCCAACACCAATACCGCACCGGCAATGGCTCCAATCGCCGCAGCCGTTACGCCATCTACAAAGGCTTTGATGCCGGGATGTTTTCCGTATCTTTTAAAATAGGGTGCAGGAAGAATGGTGAATAAATAACAAGGTAAGAACGTAGCCAATGCCGCTACCGATGCACCGGCCAAGCCTGCCACCTGGTAACCGATAAAGCCAACGGTAATTACGACAGGTCCCGGAGTAATCATGGCAACGGCTACCGCATCTACAAATTGCTGTTCGTTGAGCCAATGGTATTCTTTCACCACACCTCCATATAAAAAAGGAACAATCGCCAAACCGCTACCAAATACAAAGGCTCCGGCTTTGGTGAAGAACCAGGCAATTTGCCATAGCTTCCCGCTCGTGGTGACGGTGGCCGGGATCTGTAAGAGTGCCGGCCAGGCGATCATCACCAAAGGTTTTTTAGAGAACGACGGAGGACTTTTTCGTAACCAGATCAATATACCGGATGCAAGGATCAGCCAAATGTTTTCTTCTTCGGTGACAAAAGTAAAAACAGCGAGTACTATAAATATTCCCCAAAGCCAAAGGTCTTTGCCGATGCTTTTCGTGGTCAACTTATAACTGCTGATGGTAATGATACCAATCACCGCCGCGCCTACACCGTAAAATATGGCCTGCATCCAGGGTATTCCTCCAAATGAGACATAAGCCCAGCTGATGCCCAGTACCATGAGGAAAGAGGGAAATACAAAGGCGAGTCCAACTAACGTAGCGCCAAGGATATGATAATGCACATAGCCAATATATATGGACAACTGCGCAGCAAGCGGACCGGGAGCCAATTGAGACAACGCCATGCCTTCTCTGTAATCGTCTTCAGAGATCCATTGTTTTCGATCGACTAAATCGCGGTGCATGTAACCGACCAGGGCTACCGGTCCGCCAAATCCCCAGGTACCGAGTTTTAGAAAATAAAGGATGAGAGCTTTGAGAGAATAAGTTGGTGTGTGCTGGTCTGTACTTTCCATAGAAAGGAATTAAAATCCAATGCCAAATTGAAACGCTACGGTATAAGACGGTGCCTGTAAGTTGCCGTACCGTGCAGGAAGCAACAGGGCCACAAAAACAGTATTGCTGCCTTTACGGTGTATGACTTTATTCAAAATAGGAGTGAAGCCATAGCGTCCGGATGTTTCGTAAGCCACTCGTCCGATCAGCGTGAAGTCATGTCCCAGCCGGTACAACACACCAGGATGGAAAACGAAATTGGAAAGTTTACTGTCGTTGTTGGCGAACTTGATGTATGGAGTGAATTCAAGCGACACGCCAAACTTAGGACTCTTCCAAATGTTGATGCCCCATGGATTACCTACCAGGTAGTAATCGGTAAAATTGGCATGATTGCCGTCATCACTCCAGGAATAAAGCGGATGTACAATTCCTACATAGCCTCTGATTTCCGGATAATGATGGGCCGGAGTTGTTGTAATAGAATCTGGTGTCGTTTGACTGAAAGCAGCAAACGAAAATGAGATTAAAATAAAAAAGAAAAGTGTTGCGCTGGTTTTGATTGGAGCAGTCATTCTGTTTGTAGTTATGTTTTAAATTCCCAGCCATGAGTTTCAGTACTCACGTATTTGCACCAGCTGTATAGCGCGTCGTACAAGACCATACCGTAAGCCAGCATTTCATGATCGTTTTTGAAATTATAGGAGAGTCCTGCCGAGATGGCAAACAATCCTTGTGCATGCGGTGATAAATTGTAATCGTCCGTATCTGCTGCTCTTACGATCACAGCCAGTCTGTGCAAGGCTTCGTCCTGGAGTTGGTGTTTCTTGAGAAAATAATCGAAGGTGCAGAATTCTCCTTCGTGTGTGTATTCCACACCGGCAATGTCATAAGGTGTGGCATTCAGCTCCAGTGCTTTCTCCATTACTTGATCCGTAGGTACATAAATGAATTCTGCCTCTGCATCAATGAATCGTTTGATCAGCCATGGACAGGCGATGCGGTCAATCTTCGGACGTTCTCTGGTGATCCATTTCATAGTCGTATGTTTACAATTCAATAATTTGATAACCGACTGCATAGATGTTTTTAATTTCTAACTCGGCTTTGGCTTGTGTTAATTTCTTGCGTAAATTTTTGATGTGAGCAATCAAGGGGTTGTTGGATTCTTTTTCTTCCGATTCTTCTCCCCATAAATATTCGGCAAGCATGGTGGGAGATACCGTTTTGTTCTGATTCATGATCAGGTAAAGAAAAATTTCATATTCTTTCGGCGTAAGTGCTACCGGCGTATTCCACACAGAAACTTGTTTCTGTTCCAGGTCCACAATGGTATTGGCAAAACGGATTCGGTGTTGCGTATTGAATTTCTTTCTCCGGATAATAGCAAAGATGCGGGCTTTGAGTTCGTCGGGATGTATTGGTATCGTCAGACAATCGTCGGCACCGGCGTTCAATGCCTTTACTTTTTGAGCGACAGAAATTTCAGGCGCCAGCAAAATGAGTCCGCTGTTTCTATTTGTCTTTCCGCTTTCCTGGATAAGATTCTCCGCTTCTTGAGGATTGGAACCTGTAAAAATCAAAATACAATCGTATTCGTACAGGTGTATTTTTTCAGAAGCATCAATTCTGGAGTTTGTCCATTCTAGGCTAAAGTCAGTTTCTTTCCCAAACATAGTCGGAAAGGAAGAATCTTGTTGACTTAAAGAAATGGCTAATACCTTCATGTTGTTGGAGCGATCAAACAAACATAAGTGGGAATAATGAATAAATAATGAATTTTCGTGGTAGGATCCGCGGTATAAATTGAAAGGATGGAATAATTGCGTTAGGGATTGAGCCTTTGTCTGAGCTCTTCCCGCTTTTTCAGCGGGAAAGCGAGTGGCGAAAGCCCGGCCCGAAGGGAAACGCCCAGTTCTATAGGTTCCTCTTTAAGAATATCGAGTAATAGGAGTCCAACTGACAGATTCATTAGGGTGATTACCGTTATATCGTATTAACATAAAGACAGAATTGTAAAGAGTATTCGGGCGTTCCCTTCGGGCGGGGCTTTCGCCACTCGCTTTTTTCTATGAATCCAATTTATGGCTATAAACCATTTTGAAAATCATAGAAAAAGAGCTCAGACAAAGGCTCAATCCCTAACGCAATTCGCAACAACCTTAGTCATTCATCACACGCTTATCGATGTGGTTATCACAGGAATTACCGCTACACATTTGCTCAGATTCCATTCATTGCGGCTTAAATGAGCATTTTTAGCTTCATATTTTTCAAATAATAATCCATACTAAATTCCGGTTAACTATTATTTATAGTCTGCTAACCAATTGTTTACAGACTTGTCCGCAGCGCTGTCTTCTTGATTTTTTCATGACAAGTAGATTTAGGAGGTTTCTATGCCTTGATTTGCGGTATGTAGAATTATAAAAATCAATAGTTAAATCCTATTGGTCGAAGAATTTGTCCGCTAGACTTCTCTCCTCAGCCTACAGACTAATACTGTTATTAAACAACAAGCAACAGCAAAAATCAAGATTGCTGGATGTGGGACGCTCCGCTGGCAACCCATTCTGCAATCAGGTAGCAAAGGCAGCAATGCATACAATTATGGAAAAGAAAATGAAAAAAATGTCCTACACTATAAGTGACACGAAAAGTGATGTCTCCTGGTTTGTAAAAGTAATCCTTTTACTGAGCCTGTTGCTGATCGCTAACAACCTCCGCGCACAATCTCTTACGAATACGAGTTGGGATCTGGGAACGGCCACAGGATCGGCAGGATATATTAATTGGAACAGTGGTGGAGCTGTTACATTAACAGATACGACTACAGGCAGCGGTTGTCAGGGATCTGCCGTGACGGAAACCAGCGGATACAATCCGACGACCAATTTCAACATGTGTTTCCGCGTATTTTTCGGTTGCCCGGGCCACGATGTCATTGGTAGTCTGGACGGTGGCGGATGCCCAACATGTCCTTATACCGATGAAAACGGCGACGGTATGGCTTTTTCTTTCTGGAAAAATGATGCTACCTATAACGCTAACAATGGCAATACCTGCGGTGGTGGATTGGGATATGACAACGCCCTCACTGGTGGTTCAATTGGTGCCAAAATGGTAACGATTGAATTTGATACCTACAGCAGTTTAGGTACCAGCACAGTGGACGGTAGTTACGGTGGCGGTGCTCCTGGATCCGGAAGCATCAACGATGAAATATCGGTTCACAAAGATCAAAATTCAAATGATTTGGGTTTGCTGGCCGGCAGTACTAAAAATGCCGGAAACCTGGAAGACGGGTTGGAACATGAAGTATGTATCAATTATAACGCGACGTCACATTTGCTCAATGTTACAATTGACGGCGTAAGTAAATTGACGAATTATAATTTATCCACCGGTTTGGGGATGGACATGAGTGCTTACTTTGGAGGCGGTGCTACGTTGAACTATACCTGGTCGGCCGGTAAATACGGTGCGAAGAACATGCAAAGCGTGGCTCCCACAGGAGTATCGATCTTTGATGCGGCGGGACATAATTTTTGTACCAACACAGCGCCGGTTAAACTGATTAGTTTCTCAGGAAGAATGCTGAACGAAACGGTGCTCTTGAACTGGTCTACGGCGGAAGAAAAAGATAACAAAGAATTTATCATCGAACGTTCCTCTGACGCCCATAACTGGTTTGCCATAGGTACCGTTCCTGGTAACGGTACGGTTCAGACAGTCATGTTGTATGACTACACCGATTATTCTCCTTTAACAGGTACATCTTATTACCGCCTGAGACAAGTGGATATCGATGGTAAGTTTGAATACAGCAAGGTTGTGGTGGTGGAAAAAACAACGACACACCACATTCAGTTAATGCCAAATCCTTTTGATGAGGAGGTAACGATCAGCAGTGACCGAGACGGCAAAGTGAATGTTCAGATCTATGATGTATTGGGTAAAGTAGTTTATGCCACTAACATCGAAAACAGCAACGGATTATTTACCATTCGTCCCGAATTGCCGTCTGGTACTTACATCATCACTGTGCAGACAGATACCTTTGTAGAACAACAAAAAATCATCCGCAAATAAATTCAGTTTGGCCCTAATGAAAAAAAGCACCGATCTCCTCGGTGCTTTTTTTATGTGAAAGAATAAGAAAATGCTTAACGCGATTTAACCACACGCAATACATTCACACCTTCCTGACCAAATAGTTTGATCACATACAAACCATCCGGCAGTTCGGCGCCGAATTGTATGGATTGACCTGAGAGATCCGGATGATCCAGGCTCGACACCAAGTGACCGGCGCTGTTGTACACTTCTATTTTATTGACTTGTTCGCTACTTGCCTGAAGGGTCAATTCAGAAGAGAAAGGATTAGGGTACACAGAGAGTGTAGAAGACGAAAGTTCTGCTGCATCACTTTCGCCTGTGCGTGCGCCTGAGGTTCCGTATACTTCCAGTTCCCATAAAGAATAACCATATCCTGTATTGCGTTGCGTACCTCTTACACGAACATAACGTCCCGTACCGTTCACCGCAAATTCATCCACGCCGCCATCTCCTGTAGTGGTGGAATACAAAGGTGTCCAGATGTTTAAATCGTTCGATGACTCTACGGTATAAGCTTTTCCTGAAGCCGCTTCCCAGCGTAGAATAATTTTGCTGAGCTGACTTGCTGTTTGCAGATCCACATAGATCCATTGCGGATCACTGAATACACTTGACCAGCGGGTAGTTGTTTTTCCATCTGTCGCATATGCTGGAATTGTTCCTCCCGATTCCTGGGAAGAAGCGTAAGCAGGTTTTAACAACGCAAGGTTTGTATTTACGCAAGAAGTCACGGTAACAGTCTTCGTCGCAATCGTACTGCCTCCGGCACCTGTTGCGGTGAGTGAAATGTTTTTGCTGCCGGCAGTACTGTAAGCAACCGTGAAAGGTCCGCTGCCAGTACCTGTGGCAGGCGTGGCACCGGTTCCGAAGTTCCAGTTGTAACTGCTGATGTTGCCGGTAGAACTATTCGTAACTACGGTATTCGCTCCTGTACACATATTAGCCACAGACAGGTTGAAGGCAGCCACCGGGGGCGGTGTCACCGCCGTCTGCGCAACAAGGTAATTGATGTTGAATCCTCCGGTATCAAATACCAGGCGGAGTGTATGATTCCCTTGCGGTAAATTTACATTGCTCACTTTTAAATCGGTCCAGTTTTGCCAGCCATTGGTAGAAGCCACAGCTATAGTAGGTGAGACGCGTTGTCCATCGAGTTCCAGGTGAAAACTGCCGCCATTTGACGCTGCCGCTACACGCATCGTGAATTCATAACTACCGGCTGTGCTGACATTGACTTTGTATTCCGTCCAGTCGCCGTTGTCTGTCCAGCCGACATTCAATCCTCCTCCTGCATCCGTGGTGCCTTGTGTAGAGATCCCGGACATGGCTGTGTATAATTCCGCTTCAATTTTTCCGGGTAGTGCCACGGGTTGATTCGGTGTGCCGATGGGAAGGCTGACGTACAATTGTCCGAGTTCTGTCAATTGTCCTGAAGCACCTAAGAGGTTGACATTCGGAATTTCTGTGGTACGTCCGGCAAACCAGGCATAACGAAAGACACTCGTGTCGTTTTCCAAAATAGAGACTGCTTCCTGCATGTACTTTTTCTGTACAGCAAGTGACAGATCCGATTGATCACCGCAGGAAAATTCTGTCAGCCAGATCGGCTTGCCGAATTTTTTAAAACGATCGAG
>Ga0247808_10001236_pt1 | contig 12401 bp, 7 predicted proteins | sample UWRJL089202R1_FD_179914 | JGI IMG/M metagenome (GOLD analysis project Ga0247808, IMG submission 179914) | Plant litter microbial communities from Arlington Agricultural Research Station in Wisconsin, United States - UWRJ-L089-202R-1 | ecosystem: Environmental > Terrestrial > Plant litter >... | reverse complement strand
ACGCGCCCGGGCGAAAACATCCTCAAAAAGGTGCGGGGGAAATCCGACCTCGGCAGAGTCGAGCCCAACGCCGAGCAGGTCGCCGCTGCGGTGGGCCACCGATTCGAGTGTCTCCATCGCCTCGGAGGCGGGAAGGTGGCGGAGGAAGCAGAGAATGAGGCCACCCGTGATGCCAGTCGTTTTCTGCGCGTCAGCGAGGCCGCGAAGGAGCCCGTCGATGACCGCATCGATCGGTACACCCCGGGATGTGTGGGCCTGGGGGTCGAAGAAGAGTTCCGCGTGACGAACGCCATCGGCGGAGGCGCGGGCGAGGTACGCCGAGGCGAGGTCGGCAAAGTCATCTTCGGTGCGGAGCACGGACATACACGCGTAGTAGAGGTCAAGGAACGACTGCAGGTCGCTGAACGAGTACCGCGATTTGAGGTCGTCGATGGAGGAATAGGGCAGCGTCACCCCGTTCTTCTGCGCCATCGTAAACACCATCTCTGGCTCGAGTGTGCCCTCGATATGGAGGTGGAGTTCGGCCTTCGGGAGCAGTTCAACGTTCGGCATGGTGTGGTTCCTTTCAGTACCTGCACCATATCCGCAGGTTTGGTCCGGATACTATTTGCTAGGCCGAGAGGAACCAATGACGCGCTTAGACCAAAAACCGTGGCTCACCGCATATGCGGAGGGCGTGCCCCACGAGATAGAGCCCCCGACCGAGTCACTTGTCGACATGATCGATGGTTCCGTGGCAAACCACGGTGACCTGGTGGCGTTGGAGTTCTTCGGCGCGACAACCACCTACAAAGAGCTGGGCGAGCAGATTGCCCGCGCTGCGGAGGGTCTCCGCCGCCTTGGTGTCAAAAAGGGCGACCGCGTTGCCCTTGTGCTGCCGAACTGCCCCCAACACGTTGTGGCGTTCTACGCCACGCTGCGCCTGGGCGCCATTGTGATCGAGCACAACCCGCTCTACACGGCGCGGGAGCTTCGTCACCAGTTTGAGGACCATGGCGCCAAGGTCGCGATTGTCTGGGACAAGGTCTACGACACCATCGCGGACTTCCCCACCGACATCCGTCTTGACCGGCTGATCTCGGTCGACATGACCACCGCGTTCCCGCTGATCAAGCGGCTCGCGCTGAAGCTGCCGATTTCGAAGGCGCGCAAGTCCCGCGCCCTTCTGACGTCGACGCCGGAGTCGCGCCACGTGTACGAGTGGGACCGTCTAGTGGGTGGCCGCCAGCTGCTGAAGCGTCACCCCCGTCCGAGCGTGGACGACATCGCCATCCTCCAGTACACCAGCGGCACAACGGGATCCCCTAAGGGCGCCATCCTCACCCACAGCAACCTGCGGGCGAACGCCGCGCAGAGCAGAGCGTGGGTTCCCGGTCTCGCAATCGGTGACGAGACGTTCTACGCGGTCCTTCCTCTCTTCCACGCGTACGGGCTGACCGTGGGGCTCACCACCGCGATGAGCATCGGTGCTCGTTTGGTGCTGTTCCCCAAGTTCGACCTGGAGCTCGTGCTGGCCGCGGTCAAGAAGTCCCCGCCGACGTTCTTGCCCGCCGTCCCCCCGATTTACGAGGCGCTGGCGCGTGCGTCTGAGCGTCGGGGTGTCAACCTGTCGTCACTCCGCTTCGCGATCTCTGGTGCAATGAGCCTCCCGCCGTCGACGGTCGCGAAGTGGGAGCGCCAGACCGGTGGCCTTCTTGTCGAGGGCTACGGGATGACGGAAGCGTCCCCCATTGCTCTTGGTAACCCCATCGGCCCCACCCGCCGTCCGGGTACCGTGGGCATTCCGTTCCCGAGCACGGAGATCCGGGTTGTTGATCCCGACGATCCGATGGTGGACCGTCCGGACGGAGAATCCGGCGAGCTTCTCCTGCGTGGACCCCAGGTGTTCAAGGGGTATTGGCGTCGCCCAGGAGACACGGCGGCCACACTTCTGCCCGGCGGCTGGCTCCGCACCGGCGACATCGTCTCGGTATCGCAGGATGGCTTTGTCACGGTTATCGACCGCCTCAAGGAGATCATCATTACTGGGGGCTTCAACGTCTCCCCGTCCGAGGTGGAAGACACCCTGGTTGGGCACCCAGACGTTGAGGGAGCTGCCGTTGTTGGCCTCCCCCGCGAATCCGGCGATGAAGAGGTGGCCGCGGCCGTGGTGATGCGTGATGGTGCGTCGTTCGACGCGGGCGCGCTTCGCGATTACGCGCGCAGTCACCTCGCTGCGTACAAGGTTCCCAAGCGCATCATCAAGGTCGACGACCTTCCGCGATCACTCATTGGCAAGGTCCTGCGACGTGAGGTTCGCGACAGTCTGATCGCAGACAAGAACTCGTAAGGCTGTGCGCCGACCAATTCAGCCCCCAAAACGGGGGTAAAACGGTCGGCGCACCCTTTCCGGCGTGTCAAGATGGGCTGTTTTTGCCCATGTTCTCGAACTGCACTCGCCCGAAAGTGACCACCCATGCCCAAATGGATTTCTCGTGTCGGCTCAACCGCCGCGGTTGGCCTCCTTGCTCTGAGCCTCACTTCCTGTTCAGCCGGTGGCGTCTTTGGCAGCTCACCGCTCGACGCGGTGCAGGTTGTCGCTGAGCCGACAACAACGGCGGAGCCGCTCGAGTACAACTCGGTATTCTCCGACATGGGTTCCATTCACCCGACCTCGATGATCGGTTCCCAGCTCGAGCTAGAGCTCGATATGTGGACCGAGCAGAAGACGCATGAGTGGTACCCGGACAGCGAGAAGCTGTTCTCATTCGTTATCAACGTCTACGACCAGACAGTGCCTGCGGAAGCCCCGTTCGCCACAAAGCGTCTGGTCTACATGTCCAACCTCACGGTGACCGCAACAACCACCACAACGAGCGGCAACGTCGAGACACCCCTCGTCCTCAACGTCGACCCGGTGGCGGTAACACTCGACCCCGAGGCCCTGCGATCCGACTACGGGCTGCTCATCACCTCCCCCAAGGGTGGCTTCCAGCTGGAGTCCAACTCCATCGGAACGGTCGCGGCAGACACCGAGGGCCTGAGTCTCGACTTCGCAATGACGATCAGCTCCGAGACGGCACCTGGATCTGGCGTGTACGTCACTCAGCCCGTCCACCAGCTCGTCCCGGTCGCCATCTTCCAGCGCAGCTAATCGATCGGTCGCCGCCAGCGTCGGTAGTCACAACACAAAAACGCCGGTGAGGAGAAATCCCCACCGGCGTTTTTGTGTATGTACTGCAGTGTGTTACACGCCCGTGGTGGTCGGTGCGGCGCTGTTCTGCTCCGCGATGGCCTTCCCAAGAGCGGCGCCGGTGACGCGCCCGGTGATGACCTCGGCAATGTCGATTCCGACCAAATCCTTGATGATCTGGGTGGACGTCGCGAGCTGGCCAGCAACGCTCTGACCGACCTGGTCTGCACCGTTTCCGTCACTCGAGATGACGGTCATGTTGCCGATCGCAGACAGCGGTTCGGATGCGGCGCGGACGATCGCCGGCAGCTGGCTGATGATCTGCTGGCGCAGCAGGTCGTCGGCGCGCTCTTCGAGGGCGTCGGCCTGTGCGCGAGTCGACTCGGCTTCTGCCGCACCCTTGACGCGGATCGAGTTGGCTTCTGCTTCACCTTCGGCACGCAGTGCCTCGGCGGCGGCGATACGACTATCGCGATCGGCGTTTGCCTGGGCAACTCGAGCCGATGCCGATGCCTCAGCATTCTTCTCCAGCGCGTATGCGTCGGCGTCCGCGACGGCGCGGATCTCGGCGTCGAGCTCCTGCTTGCGCAGTCCCACGCGCTTTCCCGCAGTGACTTCCTGCTGCGAGATGACTTCCTGCTGCGAGATCGCTTCGGCGAGCGGACGAGAAGCGGATGCTTCGGCGCGAGCCTTGTCGGTCTCTTTCTGAATCTCGGCGTTACGAAGGTCGAGCTTGCGCTGCTGCTCGGCGACGGCCTGTTCGGCTCCGATTCGTGCTTCTTCCGACGCCTGACGAGAGACGGACTCGGCGATCTCTGCAACCTGCTTCACGCGGGCGGCTTCTCCACGACCAAGGTCGCGGATGTAGCCGTTGTCGTCGTCGATCTCCTTGATCTGGAGCGTGTCAATCTGCAGGCCCTGCACGTCGAGAGATTCGCGAACGGCTTCGAGAACCTGGCCCTGCAATGCGGACCGGTTGGTGATGATCTCGGTAACCGTCAGCTGTCCAACGATGGATCGAACCGAACCGCTCAGGACCTCCTCTGTTGAGGTCTCGATCTGATCCTGCTGGTTGAGGAATCGCTGTGCCGCAGCACGAACCATGGACTCGGATCCGCCGACCTTCACCACGGCGACGGCATTGACCTTGATGGTGATCGCGTCGCGCGTCTGCGCAGTGGCCTGCACGTTGAGCTGGCGGCTGCGAAGGCTGAGCTTGAAGTACGCCTCAACAATCGGCCAAACGAAAACACGCGATCCGAACACAACACGCTGTCCGGCGTTTTCGGTTTCGATGGCTCCGGGCTTCAGCGCCTTCTGCCGAGAGGTGACGATGATCGCTTCGTCGGGCTTGGCGACTTTGATGCCGCGAAGCAGTGTCAAGAGAACGATGATGACAATTACAACGACGATCACGCCGAGTATGAAATCGAGGGGCATGGGGACCTTCCGTGCGGGAATCAGTGGCGGACGGTTCTGGCCCGGTCGGGTCTACGGGCTTCGCGAAGCCGGGCTAGGACCCGATTTGCGAGGAACTCTTAACAAGTATGGCCGACGCCCTCCGTATCCGACAGACAGATCGTTCTCTTCGGTACTGGTTAAGCCCACTGGGCATGCCGGATGGATGGTGCCGATCACCGTGTGATCGGCACCATCCATTTGTCCTATTCCCGGTCAGTTACCGGCGACGTACCTTCACAGAGGCAGTCACAAGCAGGCCGAGTCCGAGCAGCAGTACCAGCAGGCCGAGCAACGCGGCCGGAGCAGTCTCGCTACCGGTGGTTGCCAGGGTGGTGGATGACGCGGCGCTCGACGTCAGCGCACTGGCGTTGATCGTCGCGGCGACCTCGGCAGTGCTGCTGTCGCCCGGGGTGGTGGATTCACCCGGCGTAACCGGAGTCACTGGGGTGGTGGGGGTAACCGGGGTAACCGGAGTCACCGGAGTCACCGGAGTCACCGGAGTAACCGGAGTAACCGGCGTAACCGGCGTAACCGGGGTAACCGGCGTAACCGGAGTGACCGGGGTAACCGGGGTGACCGGGGTAACCGGAGTGACCGGGGTAACCGGGGTGACCGGGGTAACCGGGGTAACCGGCGTGACCGGAGTAACCGGCGTAACCGGAGTAACCGGAGTAACCGGAGTAACCGGAATAACCGGAGTAACCGGAGTCACCGGAGTCACCGGAGTCACCGGAGTGACCGGGGTAACTGCGGTGGTTCCGGTGGTGGTGCTGTCGCCGACTACAGAGACAGCATTTCCTCCGAGATCAATCGGAAGGGTGATGATCGGAACAATCTGTGTTCCACCCAGGATGGAGTCGTCACCATCGGTCGTTGCGGCGGGAGTCACCGGGGCAACGGGGGTGCTGACGTTTGAGTCGGTGCTCTCACTGTCTCCAATGACGGAGATCGCGTTGCCACCGACGGTGATGGGAGCGACAACGGCGGGAACAACCTGCGTTCCACCAAGTACCGAATCAGAACCAGTCGTTGTGGCCGGAGTACCCGACGTGGTCGGGGTTACTGGAGCAACCGGGGTGCTGGTCGTCGAGTCAGTTGTCTCGCTGTCACCAATAACCGAAACGGCGTTGCCACCGGCGGTCACCGGGGCAGTCACAGTAGGAACAACCTGCGTCCCACCAAGAACCGAATCAGAACCGGTTGTGGTTGCCGGGGCAGCCGAAACCACAGGAGCAGCCGGAGTGCTGGTCGTCGAACCCGATGTTTCACTGTCGCCAAGAACCGAGATGGCGTTGCCGCCCACGGTTACAGGAGCAGCTACTTCAGGAACGATCTGCGAACCACTGCCGATCGAATCGTCACCGGTTGTTGACGCGCCCGAGGTTGCGGGTGCGGCGGGCGCGGGAGCCGAAGTGGTGGTCGAATCAACCGACTCCGAATCTCCCAGCACGCTGATGGCGTTGCCACCAACCGTGACCGGTGCGGTGACCGCTGGTGCAACCTGCGTGCCACTCGCGATGGAATCGTCGCCGGTTGTCGAAGCAGCCGGTGTCGCGGGGGGCGTTGCTGCGGGTGCAGCAGCAGGAGCAGACGCCGAGTTGGTGGACTCAGAATCGCCGATGACACTGATCGCGTTGCCCCCGATAGTGACTGGGACGGCGATGTCGACCAGTGCCTGCGTGCCGCCGGCAACAGAGTCATCACCGTTCGTGGTCGCAGCCGGCGTTGCGGGCGCAGGAGCCGCGGCGGGAGTTGCCGCAGAGTCGGTTGATTCCGAGTCCCCCACAACGCTGATCGCGTTCCCGCTGACGTTCACCGGAACGGCGACGCTGACGATGCCCTGCAGGCCGGAAGCGAGTCCGTCACTACCCGAGGTTGTTGGTGCTGCCGCGGGAGCTGGTGCGGCAGGCGCCGGTGCGACGGGTGTGGTTGTGGCATTGGATGACGCGCTGTCACCCAACACGCTGATGCCGTTACCAGTCAGGTCGACAGGCAGTGTGACTGACACACCAGCCTGGGTACCAGAGAGGATTCCGCCCTCTCCCGAGGTGTCAGCAGCATTGGCTGCCGTGGCGCCGAGGAGCGAAAAGCCCCCGACAAGGAGTGCGCCGTAGAGCGCGCTCGAAACTGCTTTATTCATGAAGGTACTTCTCCTAGATCGATTGAGTGTGGGCCGCGAATTCGCGGCGCCGAAGGGGTCCGTCTGCCGTTAGATGCAACGGCGGAACCCCACTCAGTCGGGAGAGGAACCGGGGTCGAGCGTGAGGGAGAACGGCGCGGCGTCGTTGCCCGGACGGGTTGCGATCGCGGAGCCGAGAATAAATTCGAGGGTGTCGTTCGACAGTGCGGCGAACGGGCCGGAGCCGCCGTTGCCGTTCGATGCGGAACCATTGCCACCAGTGGGTGCACCGGGAGCGGTAGGCGCCGGTGCGGCGGGGGCGAACGGGGTTGCGGGGGTGTACGGCGCGGTGGGTGCGGGGGTGGAGGTGGCGGCCTGCGCTACCGGAGCGGTGATGTCACCGTTTGCGGCCGATCCACGAAGTGCACGTTCCACAACGGAGGGGGCGTCGGATGATGCGGACGAGACCGCTTCAGTCGTAGGTGCGGCGGCAGCCGGGGCGGCCTCGGTAACCGTGTCCACCGGAGCGGTAATGGTGTCGGGCGCGGTAACTACGGGAGCGGCAGGAGTGGCGGGAACCACCGGGGGAACCGGAATAGCCGGCACGGCTACAACCGGCGGGAGCACCTCGGTGACGGTGTCGACGACCGGGGTGGTCACCTCAGTGACGGTGTCGACCACGGGGGCGCTGACCTCGGTCACGATGTCAACAACCGGCGTCGTCACCTCAGTGACGGTGTCGACCACGGGGGCGGTGACCTCGGTCACGATGTCAACAACCGGCGCGGTGATGGTGGTCACGGTGTCAAGGACTGGCGTTGTGACGCCCGTCACGGTGTCGAGAACCGGCGCCGTAACGTCTGCGACAGCCCCGGCAACAGGGGTGGTGACATCGGCAACGGCGTCGAGAACCGGCGCGGTCACCGGGGCCACAACCGGGGCGTTCACAACGACGTCTGCCGCTTCGACCACCTTGGTTGTCGTGGCTGTGACGGTGGAAGTTGCAACGGTGCTGGCCGAGCCGAGCGTGTTATCGACGGCGGCGGCAACCGGTGCCACTACGGCTGCGACGGGCGTCGGACTAGTGGCAGCCTTCACGATCGGTGCGACAACCGGAACCTGGGCGACCGGCTTCACAATCGGAGCGACGGGCTTCACAATCGGCGCCACGATCTTGTCGACCGTCTGCGTGACTGGGGCGGTGATCGCCTGAACCGGAGCGCTTCCTACGGTGTCGGTAACTGTTGAGTTGACCGTCGAAACCAGCGGGGAAACAATCGACCCGAGAGGTGACGGTGCGGGTGGTGCATCTGCTGATGCCGACCCAACGATCCCAAAGACTGACCATGCGATGCCGAGAAATCCAGCGGCGATGGCGAGGCGGACTCCAGGATGTCCAGCACGTTCTACCGTCTCGTCCATGTCCGCTCACCCCCCTCGGTGAATCTTGGTTTTCTCAACTTATTCCTGTCAGACCGTTCTGTCTAGACTTTTCCTACACTTCGCCTTGAAGCTGGAACACGCCTGCAAATTAACGCAGTTTTCGCTCAGGTTCCGTTAGTCGACAGATGAGGGACCAAGGTCCCTAGCGAACGAAAATATGTCCACAATCGAGTGTCTGAGAGCCAAAATATCCGCTCTGATCTGGTTGTTTTCTCCTTTCCGACCGCGCGCCGCGAGTAAGTTCGGCTGTGAGGACGAATCACGGCGCAGAGTCGCACCCGGCAGTGCCTCGTGATCGCCCCCACTGGGCTCGTCCATATCTGCAACCCAGATCTGGCGAGAAACTCATATTTATTTAGGAGGGCGATCGAATTGACGATCACACAGGACACGCAGAGCGAGAGCCGCGAGCACAACGAATCTCAGGCCGGCTGGGAGGGTTTCACCCCCGGCGCCTGGCAGGACTCGATTGACGTCCGCGACTTCATCCAGAAGAACTACACGCCCTACGAGGGCGACGCCTCCTTCCTCGCTGGACCAACCGAGCGGACGCTGGGAATCTGGAAGATCCTCGCGGACAAGTTCCCCGAGGAGCGAGCGAAGGGTGTCTACGACGTCGACGCCACGACCCCCTCAACGATCACGGCGCACAAGCCGGGCTACATCGATGAGAAGAACGAACTCATTGTTGGACTCCAGACGGACGCTCCCTTGAAGCGCGCGATCATGCCGTACGGCGGATGGCGCATGGTCGCGACCTCGCTCGAAACCTATGGCTTTGATGTCTCCCCCGAGCTCGAGCACATCTTTACGACGTACCGCAAAACGCACAATGAAGGCGTTTTCGACGTCTACCCGCCCGCCGTTCGCCGCGCGCGCAGCAGCCACCTCATCACCGGACTCCCCGACGCGTACGGCCGCGGCCGCATCATCGGCGATTACCGTCGTGTGGCCCTCTACGGTGTTGACGCACTGATCGCCGCCAAAAAGGTCGAGCGCGCCGAGCTCGACATGGGTTTTTCGACGGAAGACATCATCCGGGACCGAGAAGAGAACTCAGAGCAGATCAAGGCGCTCAAGGAACTCGTTGTGATGGCGAAGTCCTACGGGGCCGACATCTCACGCCCCGCGACCACCGCGCGCGAAGCAGTGCAGTGGCTCTACTTCGCCTACCTCGGCGCGATCAAGGAGCAGAACGGTGCAGCCATGTCGCTCGGCCGCAACACTGCGTTCCTCGATGCCTACATCCAGCGCGACCTCGACGCCGGAGTCATCACCGAAGAAGACGCGCAGGAGCTCATCGATGACCTCGTGATCAAGCTTCGTATTGTTCGATTCCTCCGCACCCCCGAGTACGACGACATCTTCGCCGGAGACCCCACCTGGGTGACCGAGTCGATCGGTGGCGTCGGCGAAGACGGACGCCCGCTTGTCGTCAAGAGCGCCTTCCGCTTCCTGCAGACCCTGTACAACCTCGGGCCCGCACCCGAGCCGAACCTCACCGTGCTGTGGAGCGACAAACTGCCCACGGGCTTCAAAGAGTTCTGCGCTCAGGTCTCGATCGACACATCTGCTATTCAATATGAATCGGATGACATCATCCGTGAAGCGTGGGGTGATGACGCCGCGATTGCCTGCTGTGTATCCCCCATGCGTGTCGGCAAGCAGATGCAGTTTTTCGGCGCTCGCGTCAACACGGTCAAGGCGCTCCTCTACTCCATCAACGGTGGACGCGATGAGAAGTCGGGCAAGCAGATCGCTCCGGCGACCGTGCCCTTCGCCGGCGAAGTGCTCGAGTTCGATTCCGTGTGGAAGAACTACATGGTGACACTCGAGTGGCTCGCCGAAACCTACGTCGACGCACTCAACTGCATTCACTACATGCACGACAAGTACGCCTACGAACGCCTCGAGATGGCACTGCACGACCGCGAAATCCTTCGCACCATGGCGTGCGGCATCGCCGGGCTCAGCGTTTCTGCCGATTCCCTCTCCGCTATCAAGTACGCAACGGTGGGCGTTGTTCGCGACGAGACCGGGCTCATTGTCGACTACACGATTGACGGCGAGTACCCGGCGTTCGGTAACGATGATGACCGCGTCGACACGATCGCGGTGGACATTGTCGAGGCGTTTATGACGATGATCCGCAAGCACACGACATACCGCAATGCACTGCACACGCAGTCGGTGCTGACCATCACGTCGAACGTTGTGTACGGCAAGGCCACAGGAAATACCCCCGACGGCCGGCGTTCCGGTGAGCCGTTCGCTCCCGGTGCAAACCCGATGAACGGCCGCGATACCCACGGCATGCTCGCGTCGGCACTCAGTGTTGCCAAGCTGCCGTACGACCAGGCGCAGGACGGCATCTCGCTGACGAACACCGTGGTTCCCACGGGGCTCGGACGCACCAAGGAGGAGCAGGTCACCAACCTGGTTGGCCTCCTGGATGCCGTGACGATGTCCGACGGATATCACGTCAACATCAACGTGCTCAACCGGGACACGCTACTGGACGCTATGGACAACCCGGAGAACTATCCGCAGCTCACGATCCGTGTGTCCGGTTACGCGGTGAACTTCGTTCGCCTCACGCGTGACCAGCAGATGGACGTCATTAGCCGCACGTTCCACGCTGGCGTTTAGTTCGTCCGCGTCATCCATCGCGGGAGTAAAGACACCACCACAGGTAACACCGCACGAACAACACCGTGCGAACAACACTGCACCAACAAGTAAGAGGGTTTCTGATGTCGGCTGTAAATCTCGGTTTTCCTACCATCGCGTGTCCCGTGGTGTCACTGGAAGACCCCGAGTACACGGACGTCGTCGCGGAGGACGCTGAGCCACAAGCCCAGCTCCCCGCCGACGTACGGCATCAGGAACTCGAAGCGCTCCGCACCGGGGCCGTGGCGAGTGTCCATTCGTGGGAACTCGTCACGGCCGTGGACGGCCCGGGAACACGGATGACGCTCTTTTTGTCAGGCTGCCCTCTGCGCTGCCAGTACTGCCACAACCCCGACACCCTCAAGATGCGCGACGGGGCAATCACCACCATCGACGAGATCATGGACCGGATTCGTTCGTATCGGAAGATCTTCGCGGCGACCGGTGGCGGTGTCACGATCTCCGGCGGTGAGCCGCTGATGCAGCCCGCGTTTGTGAAGCGGGTCTTCGCCGAATGCCACGCGCTCGGAATCCACACCACCCTCGATACCTCGGGGTTCCTCGGACGCCGCGCCTCGGACGCCCTGCTCGACAACGTCGACCTCGTTCTGCTCGACGTGAAGTCGGGCCTGCCGGAGACCTACAAGGAGGTCACCGGACGTGAGCTTGCCCCGACGATTGAGTTCGGAGATCGTCTCGCCGCGCGGGGAACAAAAATCTGGATTCGCTTCGTTTTGGTTCCTGGGCTGACGGACTCCATCGAGAACGTCGAAGCCGCCGCGGATATCGTGATGCGGTGGCCCAACGTCGACCGCGTTGAGGTACTCCCCTTCCACCAGATGGGTGAAGAGAAGTGGGACCGGCTCGGGATGCCGTACATGCTGCACGGCGTGACACCTCCCGAGAAGGAGCTTCAGGAGCGGGTGCGCGACCAGTTCCGTGCGCGCGGCCTCACTGTCTACTAAGCCCTCATCGAACGCACCCGCCCACTGACGTTTATTGCTCATAGTGCTAATGTCAGTACAAATGACGACCCCCGGAACTGCACCCGACATCGCCGACGTTCGCCCGAGCACCGGAGCGACCACGCTGCCCGCCAACATGTTTATCGACATGGATCGCTCTGGGCCGCTACCGCTGTACTACCAGGTGGCCAGTCGTATCGAGAGCGCAATCATTAGCGGAGAGATTCCCGCCGGCTCGCGCCTCGAAAACGAGGTCGCGCTCGGCGCCCGCTTGGGGATCTCCCGTCCGACCATTCGACGGGCGATCCAGGACCTCGTTGACAAGGGCCTTCTGGTGCGCCGTCGGGGCATCGGCACACAGGTTGTGCACGGTCAGGTGACCCGGAACGTCGAATTGACGAGCTTGTTCGAGGATCTCGCCCGCAGCAACAAACACCCCTCCACTACGTTGTTGGCCCACGAGGTTGTTGCCGCAGACCGGAAGATCGCGGAGAGCCTGGGAGTTGACGAGGGATCCGCGGTGCTACACCTGCGCCGCGTGCGGTCCTCTGACGGGGTACCCGTCGCGGTT
>Ga0247808_10001235_pt1 | contig 12409 bp, 10 predicted proteins | sample UWRJL089202R1_FD_179914 | JGI IMG/M metagenome (GOLD analysis project Ga0247808, IMG submission 179914) | Plant litter microbial communities from Arlington Agricultural Research Station in Wisconsin, United States - UWRJ-L089-202R-1 | ecosystem: Environmental > Terrestrial > Plant litter >... | reverse complement strand
CTCGAAATGTCGAGTTCTCGCTCTATAAAGAAATGAATCTCGAGAAAAAGAGAAGGATTGATGTTGTTAATGTTGATGTTGATATTACGCTTGATCATGTGCTCTGTGCGTGCCTCAGGCGCCAATTTTCACTTCCCGAATCAGCCCGCTTCCATTTCTCATCGCTATAGCTTCATTTCAAATTGCCATTGAACTCACCCACAACTCCAGTCTAAGCATCCTACACAATGGTTTCTCAAGTAGACTCTCTCTCCAGCTAATCAGCGACTTTGGAAACAGCTAACCTCTCCCAGCGGTTAAGCGGTATCACTGCCGCCTCCAGCTTACCCAGCAACTATCCCACATACAGGAGTCCTTATGGCCCAAAGTACGTTGGCACACTCGCATAAATAGCCATGGCAGAACTCGGAAGCTGATGGGTACAGATATAAGGTCCAACCACACATCCAAGGATGGACTCTCAAGCAGGCAACCAAGCTGTATGTTTACGCTCCCCAATATCTCAGAGACTCGATAAACCGCGAATCAACGAATACAACGTCGGCAGAGAGGCTTTTAGCTTACTTTGATACACTGGCTGATTGAACATAGCGGCGTTACACTTGGAGGTTTTGGTGCCTCTCTAGGATTCTTCGCGTTTTACATTCTCTCCGATGCCCCAAGATTCCGAAAGGATCTTATGCAAGTACGCAACCTCCGGAGCGATAGGCTCCATGAATACTGACGATGATTTCCTAGAAACTCCCAATCATTGGCAAGACATATGTCCGGGAAATACCAGCATCTGACAACGTACGTTCATCCTCACCTCCGAAAGAGTTACTATCGCTTGCGGGATATGCCGATGGAAGGTTGGCTTGGTATATTGCACCAGCATACGTTGAAGCCTTGGTTGTATTTTTTACTTTTGTGAAGTGGTTTAGGCACATTGGCTGTCAAGACTGCTGGCTCATCTGGCAAGAAAGTAGACCCATTACTATGCTGGAGCAATTGCCACCTCGACATGTCCACAGCGGATATGTCTGTAGCATCATTAGCCCCCAAGTCACCACTACTAGAGCGCTGCTAATATTGACGCACAGCCCTTCTGAGCACTTGAATTCTTTTGGTTCCAGGAGAGTAGAGTGGAGGAATACCAAGCGGCTGCAAGCACCCTGTATCATACAAAAAGGCCCAATAGACATTGATTCTTCCATACCATCTAACCTCTGTCTCCCCGAATGACTTGTGATAGGCATTTACCATTAGTATTGACAATATGTAATTTTGCATTGGTGGTAGTCTGTTAATAATAGTTGATTAAATCTCGGCTCGGTTCTAGAAAGTTCTATGTTGGACTGGTAAGCAGCAAGGCTGAGTTCTAACTCAAACACATTCCTTCCGGAACTTGTTCAAGCACCTACAGTAATTCACGATCTATCCCAGGATGGTTGGTAGTACCTGTATCTATAATATTGCATAGCAGGAAGCTACTTGCTGTGGTTTGGAATAATTCTAGAATAACTACCCCGCAGCTGAAGGCAGGACAACAACCTCTCCACTACGAGGCTGAACATCACCAAAAGTCCTTATTTGCATTATCCAAACAGTCTTGAAGCATTTCACAAAGACAATAAAGCCCGAATAGCCTCTGCAGGCTCCCAAAAGGCTCGGTCTACTTGTCAACAATGGCCGGCGATAGTACAGCCCGTTCTCAAGCCCTGAAGTACAAGGAGGAGGGGAATACTTATTTTCAAAGACAAGACTACACCAGTGCAGTACGTCTCTACACAAAAGCGTCCGTCTTGTCCTTTCCTATTCACCATCTCGCAAACGTTTCTAATTGCCGCTTCTAGTATCGAATATGACCCCCATAACGCCCTCTTTTATACGAACCGTGCCATGGCATCCCTCAAACTTTCACCCCCCAACTATAGACAAGTTGCCGCCGACTCCTATGTTTCCCTCGATCTACTACCAAAAAACTTGAAGGCATATTTCTTCCTTGCTCAAGCCCAGATTGAACTTGGCATGTGCGCCAAAGCTCTCGAAAGTGCGAAGGCTGCACATAGGTTATGCGTTGAAGAATGTATGATGGTGCCCATGGGGAAAGGTTCATCCAATATCGAGAAAATCACCGCCTTAGTACTCCGCTGTAAAAAAGAGTGGTGGGAGGAGCAAGAGAATGAACGGTTACATAGGAGGAGTGGGTTACTGACGGAATTGGTGGGACTTTTGGAGAGAAGTGAGAATGAGAGCGAAAAGGAGGAAAAGATTGGGGAATTAAGGAGTGTGTTCGAGATGGCAAGGATTGGGGGAGAAGACGCCAGACATCGTAAAGTTCCAGACTGGGCGATAGATGATATCACGTTTTCGGTTATGTTGGATCCTGTCATTGTGTGTAGCTGTTTTCATTTCTTATTAATTGCTTGCTCTCTTTCCTTTTGGGTTTCCTCTGAATCGACGCACTTAGCTAATTGCCTGCAGACCAAAAACGGACAATCCTATGACCGCTCTTCGATAATGGAGCATTTAAAACGCAGTCAGACCGATCCTTTGACCAGAGAACCACTCAAGCTGGAGGACCTGCGCCCAAATCGGGCGCTAAAGGAGGCATGCGCGGATTTCTTGGCGGAGAATGGATGGGCGGTTGACTGGTGATAATTCTGTCCTTAATAGAATTGCCTACAAGAGAATTCAGGATGGTGTGGCCAAATGGAGACGGGATATATTTGGGTGGATGATATTACAGCATTATGATTGCATCTGGTCGGCGTTGAAGATGACTTGAATATATAATTCACAATAGCGTGCGTACTCGCAACTCTAGCGAAAATTTGAAGCGTATCTTGATAAGTCTTGATTTTATATGTCCAAAAAGATGAGATGTTAGGTATCTAGGAATGACTGAATGTATGAGCACACTCTTACCCTCCCTGTAAAGGAGATGTCAAGTCTGAAGTCGTATGCTATGTCATGTATACATTGTTGCATAGCACTTCTCGCATTCATTTCGTCTCTTCACGTATGCTTTCTTACGCTCCTATGTCTTTTTCCACTTTCCGCTCCACCATCGTACTAGAGCATCATATGCTCATATGTAAGCCAAAAGCTGAATTCGAAACAACCTATGAAAATGCGGCAAGAAGTCTTATACATTGACATTATTGACAACCCTGGAATTGTGATTATTACTCCCTGGTTGTAGCTGCAGGGGCTGGATATAATAGATGGCGTCCCAGCGTTCTACGAGCCCCTTGGCCAGTTCATCATCCAGAAGTGTTAAGCTAAATGGAGGGGAGTTACGTCGGAACATTTTTAAATCCTATTATTTACTCGCAGTCGTCGTCCATCCATCTGGCAATGTACCACCGTAGCGGTATTTTATGGAGGCTGTGCCACTCACTCTTTGTGATCAACAATTGTGATCAGCAGTTTTGACGTCAAATCAGTTTTGGTTCCTGGGCTTCTTGGATCTCAAAACCTACTAAAATAGCTTGAATTTTAGTGGTGCTTATCGGATTTGCTATAATTCATACAAAGATTTCCGAGTTACATGATTGTATGAACACCGCAAACGAATTATTATATATTAGGCTTTCTTTTCTCGGTATGTCTCTCTACTTTAATTATTAGACAATAAGCGTGTCATGGTCAGAGCCCGGGAGAAAGACTGACATGCGCCACAGGGATGTGCATTAGCGCTTACGATAGCGAGCGCTGCATTTAACCTCAAAGGGATTAGTCCAATGACGCATTTTAGCTCCGAAGGCTGAAAGTGTAACTCCACATACTGATATGTTGTGCTTGTCGGAATACCAAAGATTTTGACATTTCATCGGTATATAAGAGCATTGCTCCCACAACTAAATGAAAAAGGCTAATCCTAACACACATACTCTACTATCTCACAAGTCTTGCACAAAATTATCATAAGACATTATGGAGTTATCACCTCTTGTTTCTAATACTCAGGCGGTACGTAATACCACAGAAATAACACCGGACCCTCCTGTACGCCAACAAACCTCAGCCGAGAGTCAAACGCTACAGATTGATTTCTTATGGAGTAAAGGGAAGGCGAGTATCACCAGAAAAGGCGATCCAGATGCCACACCCATTTACATGGTCGAATGCGAGCGCTGGTACAAATCCAAAATCATCTTCAAGTCTTTGCCCGACAACTCTATAATCGGCACCGGCATCCCCCACGCTATATCCATCTCTCCTTCGTGCGTTGTACACGACCACCCTATTACCCTCCAAGCTCTCAAGTCTCTCAAAACTTCCTACACGCACCTCTCTCCTGCCTTCTCCGTCGATGGTATTGAACCCATGCCCATGACCTGGACTTCCACCGCCAATTTCAAGACTTGGGATTTTGTATGTCTAGATGTAAATCAGATTCCCGTTGCTCGTTTCTCAGCAAGATGGTGGGCAATAAAGAAATTCGCATACATTGAGTTTCTTGGGGAACATGAGCTGAGCGAAGCGGTCAGGGATGAGATTGTGATAATGGGAACGATGCTCTATTTTGGAATGGTAGTCCGAATAAACAATCCACTAAATTTAGTGGGCAGTGTACTACATACTACAGGCAGTAGCGACAAGAAGAACCTATAGAGGAGTGGTTCTCTGATTAGGATTAGGACAGGGATAGTGGGAGGCTATGAGATGGAAAGAATGAGAAAACTTCAAGAATGTACGATCACCTATTATTCACGACGGATTTACGGAACTCGAATACGACTTCCACATAGATATTACATACCCATCAATGCCTCTTCAGTACTGATAGAATTTTCTTTATTTGTAGTCGCCAATAAGTACTCATTGATAAATAATTGTGAGAATGCCTAAACTTATCTTGTAACATTAGTTAGCCTTATGGATTTTAGTGAAAACTTCATTAAAAGAAAAAATGTCAAGTTCTACTCCGTACACTCGATGGCTCATCAGTGAGACGACTAAATGGAAATTACAGTTTGACCATCATATGCTTGACAATATCTGAACAGTTAGATATACCGCTTCCACATGAGTGCATCATAATCATTGCTACCAGTCTAGCTTCTCCAGATTGACGCAGGTTTCCTTCATCCTATATTCCCCCAAAGAATTGCTCTTTAACTTAAAGTCATGTGATTGTGATTGAATCCTACGAAGTTACGAAGTACAAATGTCTTCTGCAACTCTAAAGAGGCTAGTTTTGATTTTGATTGATGGCTTCTTAAAAGTAGCGTCATTAAGGCATTATTTGGGTAACCTTATCTCACCTTTAGCCTATCCAGTTCGTCTAATAACTTTAAAATAGGGATTTTGCGCAATGGTTAGTAGAATGGTTGCCAATTAAACGGGCGCCCTGATTTAATGACTACATAATAGAAAAGTAGCGTTTGCGTTAGCGTTACGTGATGCCTTCGCGAATGAAGTTCTAAAGATCCGATATTTCCTGGTAGCCAAATAATAATTTTGTGTCCACCAGTTTTGTTTCCCAAAAATAACTTAATATAAATTTTCTACTCAGTTTCGATGATAAAGACGAGAGTTCTATAGCTATATTGCCTTCTTCCAATATCATTCTGGGTATATGACCACCCGTTGCTCTTGCTGTGGCCAGAGCTCCACAATAAGAACCACGTGACATGATTGAACTAATACTTGCCTGGGATTTTACCTCTGTTGCTAATTCGAGATCTAAATACGTTTTGAGATTTCTTATCAACACTTGAGATCAAAATCAATGAACAGGAGAAACTATGTGATCATTTTGAGTTCCTAGCCCCTATCTTCCTCGCTTATGATGAGACGCGCTAGGCTCTGGCCCCGTTACAAAATTTAGCTTCCACCTCTCAGAGGTCCAGCTTCCAATTGAAACCCCATAACCACACAACAATCCTTGCACAGATCACGAGCTTTACCATGCTCAGATCTCTATCGTGGCTGAGATGCCGCAGGCACATCCCCGAATCGCTGCGATTTGGTTCCCCCAAACTTATGAAACGCGCCCAAGAGCGTCCAAGTGCGTCCAAGTGCCGGCAAACCGTGAAACATCATACACCAACTCTATTCTCGAGACCGCGAGACTTGTGAGGTTTGAAAGATGTCGGAAACATCTCGTAGAAATGGTCTGTGTGCGTTCTCGGATCTTCGGTGGATGGCCTACTGGTGGTCGATCTTCGGATCCTTGTGATATTTATAGGGCGGGAGTTTCGTCTGGGGAGGGGATCGAAACAACCTGTTTGAGTTATTACTTTTGGGACGTATGGCGCTATAGTTCGTTTGTTGTTTGTCTTGGTCTAGATGGATTTAGCTGATATTGATAGAAACTTTGTTAGACCTGCTCGTTTATTGTGAGGTCGAGGAGAACTTTGGTTTGTAATCGAGGTAAAGGTAAAACACATGCCTAGTGAACAACTTTTCAGCCAAAGAAATATGACAACCATGACATCAAAGCTTTTAAATCTGTAGCCATTGTTCATTTTGGGTTAACACCCGAACCTCCTAAAACATCACTATAAAAAGTGACTAGACCAGATTCGACATTCATGAAGCTCAAGTAGTCGACGGCTGAAGTCTCAAACAAGAACCACCCATACTCTTCCAGACTTAGAGCTGCATTAACACCAGGAATGGAACGTAAGTATCCACCAGCTCTTCTCATTTGCGGAGAATAATATCCAATCGCAACTCTAGTGTTTCGATTTAGTATCTACCGAAGATTCAATGATGTATTACTTTCCGATCTTTATGACTGCTAGAACTGATATATAAGTCTGATGTCCGGCCCTCTCAAATCAGTATCATCAGCATCACTCGCAGCTTCTTTCTAGTTCCTCCCTTTCAATCTCTTCTCCACATTCAAGACGCCGGCCGTTTTCTTATACAGTCTTTTTATACATTCAACTTTATAATTCAGCAACCGCAACTATGCAATACTCATCCGCAATTCTCCTAGCAGCATTTGCTGTCACTCAAATCGCCGCCCATGGTGTCATTACCGAAGTGCGAGGAGCAAATGGTAAGCAGATACTCTTCTCGTGCTTAGAAAGATTTCTCACAAGTTCTAGGTGTCGTTATGCCCGGCCTGACAGTCGTCGACGGAACACCAAGAGATTGTGCACAAGCTAGCTGTGGCTCGCAAGACGATACAGCCGTTATCCGTGCCAGAGAGCTTGGTACTGCTAAAGCCTCAGCATGTGGCCGGACCAAGGCCAACGGACCAGTTGACCCCGCTAGAATGATGGCCATCTTCATGGACGGAGCAGCAGGAAACACCACAGCGGTCAAACAGGCTCGGGAGATCCATCTCGCTAAGCGTCAACGTTTCGGTGCTGGCAGAAATGGTGGCGGTAAAACAGGAGCAGCAGCGGCTGGTGGTGCAGCAGGCGGTGCAGCAGGTGGAGCAGGTCTAGCAGGTCTACTCGGTGGACTTGGTGGCGCAGGTGGAGGAGCAGGATCAACAGGTGCAGGTGTCAAGACACCTTCTGGGACTTCGGAGACTGGTGTTCAAGCTGCTACAGGCTTGGGTGCTACAGAAGGCCTCCCAACTACCAATGATGCTGGCGAGATCGACATGACGCTTCATCAAATTAACCAAGATGGAGCTGGACCCTTCACTGCTATGGTTGACGCAACATCTGGAGGAACAGATGTCGCAGCTTTCCAGACTGCTGAAGTCACTCAGAACGTCCCCGGTATTGCTGCTGGTCTGTCTACCGCTACCGTAAGTAACATTATTCCACATAAATACTACCTCCCGCATCTACTAATTGATAATATAGAACATGGACTTTCCTGTTACTATGAAAATGCCAGCCGGCATGGTTTGCAATGGTCAAGTCGGAGCTGCTAGCAACGTTTGTGTTGCAAAGTTACAGAATGCAACCCCCGCTGGTACTTATATAAATTCTCTGGTATATTCGAGCATCAGCTAACATATAACAGGACCATTTGGCGGTGCTATCGCATTCACTCAATCATCTGCCGCCAAGAAGCGAGCTATCACTTTCAACCTCCGCAAGCGTAACTTCGCTCGCATGATGAAGAGAGAATTGACTGTCGAAGAGCTCCTCCGTCTCGCCGAGGAGACCGATGAGTCATGAACTGTTTTATGATATGTATTAGATTCAAAGTAGAATGGGAGGAACTAGAAATTTGGTATCGCGGCGTTCATCACGGCGGGGTAGGAGTTTGGGATGTACAGGTACATCAAAAAAGCGCCAGCCGCTTTTGTTTACGACAAATTTACACTCCTTCTTAAAGTAGTTTTCTTATCAAATTTAACAAAGCTACATGCTCTCACTGTAAAATGGCCCTGCTTGCCTTTCCCATGTGACTAGCCCCAGGTATTTTGCATTAAACGATATGTTTGGTATCCTGGTAAATGTTTGAATCTTGAAACAAACGCTTAATTCCTGTTGGTAGGTAACAAACATACCTTTTCAGTATAGCGTAGATCCTCAGAGCACAGGCATATGCGTTGTTGCTGTTATGAAATCCGGACCCCCGAATACGGCGTCTACGGTCGTTGCTCACAGAGATGTCGTCGGAGTGAGTGAAGTGCAAATAGCTTGGCACTGATTCTCACTAGCACGCCTAAGACTTCGAGATTTATTATAAGCGACAACCACTTGAGTCTCATCCGGTGTTGAGCAGCAATAGGAAGATGATTTCTCATCTGAATCCTAGTCTTTTGACTTCATTTAATTGTAAAAAGTAGGAGACCAAGTTTGAAATCATTTCCTCTATGCCGAAAGTTTAATGTTTCTATTAAAAAAATCTTCATAGTAATAATTAGTATTATGGTAGATTTAAAATTAGAGAAAGACTAAAAGTTAAGAGTATTTTCATTAATGACAATAGCTGTCAAGTCTAACAGTAAACATTACAGCGAAGCCAACGTTTAAGTCGCCACCGTTGGAATAATGAACCCGAGATAGTCTAATAATTGTGGTCTTTTATTTTCGGTACGGCAATGAAATAGATAGTGAAGTACCAGCCACTGTTGTCTACGCTTCGGAATTTGAAACAATGGAACGTTTATTGGATAGGAAAGATACTCTTTATAATTGCAGAATGCGGATCAAATAGTCCGCGAAATTTTAATTGATATTCCTTGTGACGTTTGAACGGAAATTTTTATTTTCTTGACTTCTAACAGAACAGTCATCGGTAACGCTCCTCAAAAACATCGATTTTGTCCTCAGCAACACGTCGTACGGCATCTTTCACGAGAACATTGCCCCCTTTAACCTCAAAAATCTTCCCGATAGTATCGCTCTCCTCCACACATGAAACAAATACATCGGCAACATCTTCGCGGCTCACCTTTGGTGCTGTACCGACTTTCCCAGCTTCCACTTTTCCGGTCCATCCACCCTCGTTGTACCACGTAGGTCTTATGATAGTAAATTTTAAGCCCCTTTTTACATTGCCTTCGACAAGATTTTTGTCCGCCTCAAACTTAGCTTTCATATACTTCGGTAACATGCCCCAAAGTTGAGAACAAGTCTCTAGATCCTCGTCGTTATACCAAGTAGGGGCAGCCTTGCTGCGGTCTCTAGCATCAATGGTGGAAATCAATATAAGACGTTTTGTACATCCAGCCTCTGCCATAGCATCAAATACTTTAATCGCACCATCGCGATCAACAGTTTGATTGAGACTGGGGTCTTTCATTGCCCGCAACCCGCCTCCTGCTGCGAAGATAATCGTATCCGGCGCCTTTGATTTGATGACACTCGCGAGGTCAGTCACCGAAGAATCTTCTAAGGATTGGATGATGGGTATAGCGCCCAGCTGTTGAAGAGTTGGGATGTGCTCTTGTCGCCGGATGATGGAATACACAGTGTATCCTTTCTGGACCAGACGTTCCGTGATAAGTTTGGCCAATTTACCAGAACCACCAAAGATGAGAACAGAAGACATTTTAAGATGCTGATTGAAAATTGGAGAGACAGAAGTTTGTAGCGTGTTGATGATGTTGCTACTATGAAGTTTGGAGTCTGTCGTCTTTTAAACTTGAGCTGGTGATATACTGGTAAACGGGCTAGCAAAGAAACCTGCAGTCTGTAGATTACTTGTTCAGCGTTAACCTGAGCTCATGGTATGCATCAAAAACGGAGTTGCAGGTAGCAATTGGTTTACAGCCAACAACTAGGATTCCGATTCATGAACGGCACGGTACGGCCGTACTATAGACTTACGCACTTAACTGGATTACCAATTAACAAAGTTTGGAGGGTTAATTCATATCTAAAGAATGGTAGTGATGTTCAGATCGTCGCACGGGATCTGACTGCATCCCGTTCCAACTCCGTCTCTGAGTTAACGGAGAATTCCGGCTCCGTCTCCGAGTCGACTGAGGTGTAGACTGCAACTATTTGCCTCGTTACAGATATTTTGCTTCAATTCTTACTTGGAGCATCATTGGGAGCTACAGAATTGAACGAATATTCCATTTACATCCTAGTCGCTAAGTACCTTGAGTAGAAGTTCTAATTCTCGGACCTTCAAAATAAGGCGTGTCCAGGGCCTACAGTCACAAAAATAGGATGGTGCCTCAAAATATTGAACAAAGTCTCTTGCATGGTCTAATCTGGAGAAGAAGGATCTTCGTGATGCAAAGATATCTATGTAGAGTAGTAGCGGGGTTGCTGCCTGAGGCGTAAGGCAACACAAATGCCCTCGAATGTCATTTTCGGCTGCGAAATGGCTTTAGGATTACACGAAGGATGAAAGTAAGAGCTATCCTAATGTATCTATAGTGAAACTATCCTGAAACAAAATTCGAGTTGCAAATCAAGATTACCCCTAGCAAGAAGAAACATTTATCTTATGTTTTTTATCTCTCTCCTGCCCAGCTAGAAACTCGTCTATCAAGCCCCTATAATCCCTTGGCCTATAAGGTGAGAACATCTCGGATATCGGATTACTCTTCCGGTTGGTTTTTATTCCTAAGTCTCTTGCGAGTGAATCAATATACTATGTTCACGAATCAGCAAGTTATTCATTCACAACCACCAAAGAAATGTACATACCGATAAGTAGTCATAAATAGCATAAGCATGTTTTCTCCCCTGCTCCAAATACCTTTTTCTAGACCATGCATTCCACGTCGTAACCTCGATATTCATCTCCTCTTCACTCGGCACATCAATCATCCCAAGCATAAACGCCACACCCCACAAAGCTTGGAACTCCGCGACTAGAGGTGTGAAGACCGAATGAATCAAACCTGGGAAAAATATTGTTCTATCTCCCTTTGCTGCTGCTGCTGGTGAGATGAGCCGGCGGTAAAGTGTGCTGGGTCGTTTTGTTGGAGGCGCGATGTTTGTGTCTGGAGGATATTGGAGGAGGGGGAGAAGCTCATCGACTATCTGCTCCCCTAGGAGATCCAACTTGACTGTTTTTGGGGACTTGTCTATCAGAGAAGAGATGTTGTATTGAGTGCGTAGCTCTTCGCTGAATGTATTGAGATTGGGGAGGAAGCCGGTACACAGAACGACCTCGTCAGTTGTAATTCTCGTTCCATTGCTCAAGACGAGTACATTTTCCTTCTCGAAGCTCAGGATATCTGCTCGGTGGACTGTAACGTCTCCTTCATGGAAAACTTTCCAGAAATGGGGAACACTTGCAAGTCCGAGGCCCGCATTGGCCCAAAATATTCTAGTCAGATAGTCAGAATTTGCCCACTTCCAATTATTGAGGAGATGAATTCTTACCCATAACCAAAAGGAACCGGCCTCAAGTTTGCAGCATTCGCAGACTTCGCATACCCAGCATGATACTCCGCAATTCTCGTAACATTCCTCCAAAATATCTTCGTACAAGCCCTACCTACCTTTGTCCTTTGAAAAAACTTGTACCAAATCCCCTTCGTCTGCATAATGCAAGGACTTAATGTAGACATCGCCCTCGTCGCCATGATATCTACTGTATTAAAAATCTTGAACATTCGGGGAGGCATGATTGCTAGTGGTCCAGAACCATCGGCGCGAATTATCCAGTCGACCTTTTTACCCGATCTGAGTAGCATGAAGACTGTATCGTAAGAAGACTTAGCTCCGCCAACGACGGTTGCATGTTCGAGATTTTGGAGTGCTTCAAGATTTTGGCTAACTTCTGAGGAGTGGATTATTGGTTTCGAAAATCCCTCATGCGGCCATTTTGGAAGGTATGGTTTCGAAGTTGCCCCAGTTGCGTAGATAAGTTTACTACATACTATGGAAGGCGCTCCGGAGATCGTCAGTCTCCAACCTTCGCCTGACTTTTCTACTGTGGTGACGCTGGTTCGAAGGCGGGTGCGCATTGACAGGCCATGATCTACAGCGAAGTCGCTGAGATAGTTATGTATAGTTTCCCCCGGAATATAACGGTCTTTGGAAATGTTTTCTTTCTTCATGGGATAAAAAGAATACTCGAAAAG
>Ga0247808_10001233_pt1 | contig 12425 bp, 15 predicted proteins | sample UWRJL089202R1_FD_179914 | JGI IMG/M metagenome (GOLD analysis project Ga0247808, IMG submission 179914) | Plant litter microbial communities from Arlington Agricultural Research Station in Wisconsin, United States - UWRJ-L089-202R-1 | ecosystem: Environmental > Terrestrial > Plant litter >... | reverse complement strand
TCAATTCGGTATCACTCCTATTGATATGTATGTAGTCAACTCCAACATCAAGACCCAGGAATTTCAGCATTACCTGGATACCCTGAGAGCATCCGGTAATAACTTGTATGTCACCTTCAGACAATCGATTGTTACAAACTTTAACTTCTACTACGCTTACAATAACTTTCAATTTGGGACCAACAAACCCAGTTTCTTTTTTAAACCGTATGTTGAAATTGGAGGAAATGTTCCTAACCTGATCAGTCGTTACATTACCAAAGAACCAGATAACAAATTAGTGGGCCTGCAATATTTTGAATACATCAAATTTCAGGTGGATATGCGTGGCACCAGACCGCTGGGCAAAAAACATAGTGTAGCCGCTAAATTAATAGCAGGTGTCACAAGACCATACGGATCATCGGGCTATGAAAAAGCAGGCAGTTATATTTTACCTTACGAAAAATATTTCTTCTCGGGAGGAACCAGCAGCATCAGAGCCTGGCAGCCCAGACGTCTTGGACCGGGTTCTTACAAAGATTTGAAAAACGGATACCTCTTCGAACAACCGGGTGAAATATTGTTAGAAACAAGTGTGGAATATCGTTTCAAAATATACTGGTTCCTGGAAGGTGCAGTATTTCTGGATGCCGGTAACGTATGGACATTGAAAGATCCGACACGCCCTGGATCAGAATTTAAATATTTCGAATCCGTTCCCGATATTGCAGTGGGTACAGGATATGGTGTGCGTCTTAACTTCACCTTCCTTATCATACGCTTTGACATGGGATACAAATTACTGGATCCCTCAGAGCCAATAGGCAAACGATACGTCTTAGGACAAACCATCAGTAAATCACCGACCTTTAACATAGGAATTGGATATCCATTCTAATTGACCATGACAAAAGAATCCATCACAGAAGAATTCAAACGCCTACAAGATTACATCTGCCAACAACTGGAACAGGCAGATGGTAAAGCTTTATTTCATGAAGACCTCTGGCAGCGCGAAGAAGGAGGCGGAGGAAGATCACGGGTTTTGAAAGATGGCAATATATTAGAAAAAGGTGGTGTTGGATTTTCTGCCGTACATGGTAATACGCCTGAAAAAATAGTGCAGGCGTTAGGATTGCCTCCTTCTGATTTCTTCGCAACAGGAGTATCCATCGTTCTGCATCCGGGTAATCCGCATGTTCCCATCATTCATATGAACATCCGTTATTTTGAAATGAGCAACGGCACGTATTGGTTTGGCGGAGGCATTGATCTTACACCACATTACGTAGTAAAAGAAGATGCAGTGTTTTTTCACAAAAAACTAAAAACACATTGCGATACTTATCATCCGGATTTTTATACCACCTATAAAAAATGGGCCGATGATTATTTCTATATCCCACACAGAAAAGAAACACGAGGAATAGGCGGAATCTTTTTCGATCATTTGAATGAATCCAAATACGGCTTAAGCAAAGAACAACTATTTGACTTTGTAAAAGCTACAGGCATACTGTTTACAGAGCTTTATGTTCCGCTCATGAAAAAGAATCATACACTTCCTTTTTCATCCAGCGAAAAACAATGGCAAAAAATTCGAAGAGGAAGATATGTGGAATTTAATTTGGTGAACGACAAAGGAACGAAATTCGGATTGGACACCAACGGGCGAACAGAAAGTATACTGATGAGTCTTCCTCCTGAGGCCTCCTGGGAATACGACTTCAAGACCACAGCAGGCAGCAAAGAAGAAGCAACACTTGCCCTATTAAAAAAAGGAATAGACTGGACCAATGAGCATGCTTAATCAACTTATCGAATGGGATCAGCAAGCGCTGGTATACCTGAATACTCATCTCTGCGCCGCATGGGCTGACCAGGCTATGATTACCATTTCAGGAACATTTATATGGATTCCTTTTTATGCGGTGCTACTCTATTTCCTGATCAAAAAATTCAGGTACGACACCATTTGGATTGTGGGATGTGTTGCTATTACCATTGCACTCTGTGATCAGTTAGCTTCAGGACTCGCTAAACCACTAACAGAACGTTTAAGACCTTGCCATGAGCCTTCTATACTTCCTTTTCTTCGCATGGTAACGGACTGTGGCGGTACTTATGGATTCTTTTCTTCACATGCCTCCAATACGTTTGGTCTGGCTGGTTTCATGTGGTTCATTTTTGGAAAAGCAAAACCATGGGGATGGCTTTTTACCTGGGCGACAATTGTTTCTTACAGCAGAATTTACTTAGGAAAACATTATCCTCTCGACATCCTGACCGGAGCGCTGTGTGGTGTGGTGGTAGCCTATCTGATGGCTAAGTTGTGCAAAGCATTGATGAAGCGCTATCCGATTAAATCAAATTCAATCGGCTAAAGAAATAGTCTTTGTTAGACGCACCAATCGGAATTCTTTTTTCCTTGATAATCACTTCCTGGTTATCGATCGCATGAATTTTATCCATGTTCAAAATGTACGAACGATGTACTCTGACAAAACGATCGGCAGGCAATTTATCCTGGATACCTTTCATCGTATAATGCACGATGTATTTACAATCTTCTGTTTGTATGATGACGTAATCTGCCATGGCCTCAATGTAAAGGACACTGTCAAACGGCACCCTTAAACTCTTGGCGTTGGAACGCACGTACATGTCTTTAATTTCGGGAACATTAGAATTGGCAGTGGCTACGCGTTCTGCTCTCTTGATCGCTCTTAAAAGCCTGTCCAGTGTGCCCGGCAATACCATATAGTCAACCACTCCCGCATCAAAAGATTTGATGGCATACTTTTCTTCCTTAGAAAAAGCAATGACAGGGATAGAACGTTCAAAGAAATCAAAAATATCAAACGCTTTTTCTCCTACCAATTCACCTCCTATAAAGAGCAATTCAACATCCTCTTGATCTAAAGCCAGCGCTTCATTATCCTGATTTTCAATTACCGCAACTATATTGATCTCATTTACCTTTTCCAGGTAAGTCTTTAAAATTTCAATCTCAGGCTTTGATGAACCTATTATAATGGCATTCATGAAAAATACGTTTATACTTAAAACTAACTACTTCTACGCAACAATACAATTAAGGTTGAGGCTTATATGCATTCGTGTACTGCGCAATATATTTCCCAATAATATCGAATTCAATATTGATTTTACTTCCGGCTATTATATGCTTCATGTTTGTATGTTCAAACGTATAGGGTATAATAGCCACAGACAGCATTCCAAGCTTTGAATCCACGACCGTTAGACTTATTCCATTCAGACAAACAGATCCTTTAGGCACCGTTACATAACCACTAGCCGCATCATATGTGATCACATACTTCCAGCTTCCATTCTGATCAATGACTTCGGCGCAGGTTCCTGTAAGATCTACATGACCTTGTACCATGTGACCGTCCAATCTCCCATTAAAAGTCAAACAGCGTTCCAAATTTACTTCATCACCTTCCTTGATCAAATCAAAATTAGTTTTCTGAAGTGTTTCATCGATCAATACCATACGATGTGTTTCTTCATCGGTAGCAACAACTGTTAAACACACTCCATTGTGCGCTATGCTCTGGTCTATTTTTAATTCTTTTGAAATGGGAGATGCTACGGTAAGCATCATATTACTCCTGTCCCGTTCTACTTTTCTTACAATACCCGTTGCTTCTATTATGCCGGTAAACATGCTATTTCCCCTTCCCTTTTATAATGGTAAAAATCGTATACCACATGATTTTAAAGTCCATGGCCAAAGACATGTTCTCGATATAAAGAATATCGTGCTTCAATCTTTTGACCATTTGGTCAACGTTTTCTGCATACCCAAATTTCACTTGTCCTAAAGAGGTAATACCCGGTCTGACACGGTGCAGATGCCTGTAGTAAGGAGCTTTAAGCATGATCTGGTCGATGAAAAACTGACGCTCAGGTCTCGGTCCTACAAGGCTCATGTCACCAATTAAAACATTGTAAAATTGAGGAAACTCATCCAGTCTGGATTTGCGCATGAACTTACCCCATGGAGTGATCCTGGAATCTTTGGAAGAAGCTAAAGCCGGTCCATGTTTTTCCGAATCCATGTACATGCTTCTGAATTTATAAATCTTAAAGGGAATGCCTCCTCTGCCTATTCGTTCCTGGGAGAAAAAGACAGGACCAGGTGAAGTATACTTTGTAATCAAAGCGACCACTCCAAGGAAAGGAAATCCAATCACGATCACAGCAATAGAAGCGAAAATATCGATCGCTCTTTTCAATGCTTTTTGCCACAATGGAATCAAGTCCTGACTGATTTCAATAAAGGGAAGACCAAAAGCCTGCGTTACTTTTACAGAACCCAGTAACAATTGATACACGTCAGGAATGATGCTCACTTTGACATCCAAACCTTCCAGTCTACTCATGAGATCAGTAACCTTGGCATGTTCGGAAGGTTCTATCGCAATGATCACGTGATTGATTTTCGCTATGCGAATCAATTTACCAACGTTTATATAAGAACCAATGTGGCGGAGCTTGCCCTTCCATAGGCCTTGATTGTCGTCGTTGACATGCATGTAACCTACAAATCGTATGCCTTGACTTTTGTGATCCTGTTCGATTTCTTCGTACAAGTCCAATGCCTTTTGATCCGATCCAATCAGGATGGCTTTGAAATAAATATGTCCTCTTGCAATAGAAATTTTAATCGATGTGATCGCAAAAGCCTTCGCCAGAAACAAAGCCGTAAACTGAACAGCCGTATAATAACTCAACGTTTTATAATACTCTGTATAGCGTGTCACGCCTTCATCGTCTAGTAACAAAGCCAGGAAAATCAACACCACTCCAACTAAGACAACAGGTATCAAACGAAAGACTTCCCTGATTCTTGATTTAGAAAAGATGTCATTATAAAAACCCGTCAACGCAAGCAAGGCTACCCAGAACAAACCGATGATAGCGGCATTCACTAATAAAGGAATACCAATAGACTCCTGGTGTTCATTCAATAATTCTTTACGCTCCATGTAAAAAATAATCCATGCGATGATGGATACCAGCCAATCTAAGAGAATAAAACGCGTAAATAAAAGTCTTCTTTCCAATGGGATAAAATTAATCCGACAAATATCGAATAGATAGTTTAAATTGCAGCACAGCTGACCCTGCAAAAATACACATTTTAGAGGTAGCAGAAAACAATGAATTTAATTGACTCGTTCAGGCATCAGGGATTACGGAAACAATTGGTTAACCTATTGACAGAGAAGGGAATTACCAATCAATCCGTATTAAATGCCATTGGACGGATTCCACGGCATGTGTTTTTGGACAATGCTTTCCTGGAACATGCTTATCAGGATAAGGCTTTTCCCATCGACGAAGGACAAACCATTTCTCAGCCTTACACGGTAGCTTTTCAAACCTCTTTACTGAATGTAAAAAAAGGAGATAAAGTGCTTGAAATAGGCACAGGATCGGGCTATCAGAGCTGTGTGTTGTTAGAAATGGGAGCGAAATTATATACGATCGAATACCATCACCGCTTATCCGAAAAGGCAAAATATACGCTGGGTCAAATGGGCTATAAGGCCAATTTCTTTTGCATGGACGGTACTTTGGGATTACCACAGTATGCCCCTTACGACAGCATTATTGTTACGGCAGGCGCGCCATCCATACCGGAAACGCTGATGAAACAATTGAAAGTCGGCGGACACCTGGTGATTCCTGTTGGAGACAGTGCCAACCAAACCATGATGCGCATCATCCGCAAAAGTGAAAATGAGTTTCAACGCGAACAGTTCGGACAGTTTCGTTTTGTGCCGCTGGTGGGGAAACATGGATGGAATAAATAGTAATAAGTGGTAAGTTGTAAGTGATAAGTTTTCACTTGTAATTTTACTTACCACTTACAACTTACCACTTACAACTATTATGAAAAAATTCCCTCAAGATTCATTAGTCATCAAATCAGAACTCGTACTTCCCAACGATACCAATACATTAAACAACCTTATGGGAGGGAGACTCATGTATCTGATGGATGTTGTATCAGCCATCTCTGCGCAGCGTCATTCGGGCACTACAGTGGTGACGGCATCGGTTGATAATGTTTCGTTTACGCATCCTATTACAATTGGCAGCGTAGTGACTTTAACCTCTAAAGTGACCCGTTCTTTTAGCAGTTCGATGGAAGTGCACATAGAAGTATTTGCAGAAAACATTCCGAAAGGAAAAGAAAGAATAAAAACCAACGAAGCTTTTTTCACTTTCGTTGCGGTAGATGCTGAAAATAAAACGGTGAAAGTTCCTGAACTTGTTCCCGAAACAGCGGAAGAAAAAACAATGTTTGAAAGCGCTTTAAAACGCAGAGAACTCAGACTGGTATTGGCGGGTAGAATGAAACCGGAAGAGGCAGAGTCGTTGAAAACTTTGTTTGGAAAATAAGTCCATCTGTCTTGCCCCTAAATCCCCTGAAGGGGACTTTACTTCTTTACTTAATAAAAAAAGCTCATGGCATATACCATGAGCTTTTTGTTTTACTTCAAACTTAAGTCCCCTTCAGGGGATTTAGGGGCGACAGTTTCGAATTAAGCGAAGCACTGTTTCTACACTCTGTTTCTGTTTCTCATTTTACTACCAGCCTAATATCCACGCAAACATCAAAGGCGCTACAATCGTGGCATCTGACTCCACAATGAATTTCGGTGTATCAATATCTAATTTACCCCATGTGATTTTTTCATTCGGCACAGCTCCTGAGTAAGAACCGTAACTGGTTGTCGAATCCGAGATCTGACAGAAGTAGGCCCAGAACGGAATCTCTTCCATTTCCAAATCCTGGTACAACATTGGCACGGTGCAAATCGGGAAATCACCCGCAATACCTCCACCGATCTGGAAGAAACCTACGCCTTTACCCGCAGAGTTTTGAATGTACCAATCCGCTAACCACATCATGTATTCAATACCTGATTTCATGGTTGTGGCTTTCATTTCTTTCTTATAGCAATAAGAAGCAAAGATATTACCCATTGTTGAGTCTTCCCATCCTGGAACAACGATCGGCAGATTCTTCTCCGCTGCAGCCAGCATCCAGCTGTCTTTGGGATCGATCTGGTAATATTGTTCCAGTTCTTTCGACAACAACATTTGGTACATGAACTCATGCGGAAAATAACGCTCTCCTTTTTTATCGGCATTATCCCACACTTTGAAAATGTGTTTTTGCAAACGACGGAACGCTTCTTCCTCCGGAATACAGGTATCCGTAACACGGTTGTAATGATTGTCCAGCAACTCGCGTTCTTCCTGAGGACTCAGGTCGCGGTAGTTGGGCACTCTTTTATAAAAATCATGCGCCACCAGGTTCATGATGTCTTCTTCCAGATTGGCTCCCGTACAAGAAATGATTTGCACTTTGTCCTGACGGATCATTTCGGCCAATGATTTACCCAGTTCAGCGGTACTCATTGCACCTCCAAGCGTGATCATCATTTTACCGCCATCGGTCATTTGAGCTTCGTAACCTTTGGCAGCATCCATTAAAGCCGCTGCGTTAAAATGTAAGAAATGCTTTTCAGCAAATTGAGAAATAGGACCTTTGGCCATGTTTTTGGGTGTTGATGGGTAAAACAATTGAATTGCTCTGCAAAGCTAGGCCTATTCCTCTTTTTTACCAACATTCTTCCACATACAAACGACATTTATTATCTTTGATGCGCATGATCGAGGACTTTTACCCTTATATCTTCTCAGAAGACCTATATGTCTTTCCTGCTACGGAAACAACGGCTAAAACCGCTCCTGTAGCTGAAAAAGTTGTGTCTGCTCCGGTAGAAAAAGTAGCAATACCGGCAGAACAGCCCGTCGTAAGAACACCGCAAGTTCCTATTGCTCAACAACCAGCCTTAACCGTCCTGCATGCCGGACAATCTTCCGCTTTATGCGTAGTGTTTTGGGGCAAGAGATCGGCGCTGCAAACAGCTGATCGCGATTTGTTAAACAATATCTTAAAAGCCTGCAAACTGAATCCTGCTGACATCGCTTTCCTGGAAGCGGACACTACAAACGGATTATTGTTTACCGATGAACTACCTGCTGCAAAAGCCATCGTCTTCTGCGATGCAGAAGCTCTTAAAACTGCCAAACAAGCTCAACTCAACGTATACCAAGCCAAAACCATATCCGGCAAACAACTTTTGCTCAGTGATCCCTTGTCGGCATTGGCACAAAACACTGCTCTCAAAGCCAACCTGTGGAAAGCACTCCAAGCGCTTTTAGGAATTGGTTAAGCACACCTCTCATGAAATACAAAAGACTTAGTAGCGAAGAACTTCAGGAACTGCAACCTGAATTTGTAAATTTCCTTGCGACCAATCAGGTCACAGCAGATGATTGGGTAAATTTAAAAGCATCCAATATGGATCGTGTCAATGAATTGATTGATGTATTCAGCGACATGGTATTTGAAAATGTATTGAAAAAAATAAAATACGTAGAACATGTTACACGCCAGGACTGGATGGTGTTTCATTGCAAGGAAGAAGGTTTGCACATGATCGGCATACAACTTTCTGACGAATCCGGTTTAGATTTAACAGATCCTGATTTTTTCAACCAATGGAACGAGGCCCCCGATTCGATAGGCATCACGATGTACTCCAAAGAACAAAAGTATACAGAAGAACGCGAGAAAATAATTTTCCAATTGCTGGAAAGCGGCTGCACGATTGCGGAAGAGAAATTGTTTAATACCTTGCTTGAACACAGTAGAAAATAGAGATGTGAAATGTGATAAAATATTTTCTATTTTCTCATCTCTATTTTCTCATTTCTCATTTCTCATCTCTAGTCCACATAGCCTAACTCCTCAATAATTTTTATATGTTGAGGAAACAGTTTTATTAATTCTTTCTTCTTCCCTAGTTCAAAATCGTTGAAATCAAATCCCGGGGCAACCGTGCAGCTCACCAAGGCATACCCTACTTGATCTTTTATGCGCGCACCAAACCATACACCGCTTGGGATAATGGCTTGCAACTGTTCTGATTCATTGATATTTTTTCCGAGCGTTATCATTTCTATCTTCTCTTCTCTCAAAACAAAAATCTCCAATGCACTTCCTTCATGGAAAAACCAAAGTTCATCGGATTGAATGCGATGAAAATGAGATTTATCTTTTCCTTCCAGTAAAAAATGAATGGCGGTACTGATGCTTCTTTCTCCAATGAAACCTTCAAATGCAGCAGCCTCTTTTGATCGATAAGTTTCTTTAAAATAACCACCTTCAGGATGAGGAAGAAGTTGAAGCTGATCGATCCATTCTTTAGCATTCATCTGATTCATTTACTTAACATCTTGTTTGATGAAATGCACAACCTTTTTCATGTGTTTGGCGTTCTTTCGGGTAAACACACCCAGCATTGGAATATGTGATCGCAGTGTTACCATATGCATCTCGATAGAATTATTGAGGTATCGATTGCGATCATAGAACTCTCTGCATTCTTGCTTCACCGAAGGCATTGTTGCCCCTCCATAAAGTATATAATACCTTACATTATCTTTTTCGATGTGATAAAAAGGTGACCCTTTTTTCCATTCAGTCGGTAAGTCCGTAAAAATGATATTGAATAACAAAGCATCTACAGGATCCCCATGTCCAAGGTAATCCAGCATATTTAAGCCGAACGGATCATTGAGCACACAACCTTTGATTGGACTTTGTGCAGGAAATCCTTCTTTCATCAGGTAACTTGAATCGGTAGTAATCAAAGCTGCGAGGTGACCACCGGCGGAATGTCCTGAAATATAAATTTCATTTTTATCTCCACCGTACTGGTCAATATTTTTCTCAACCCATGCAAAAGCTTTCGCACAATCGGCAGCCATACCGTAGTATTTGGTTTCAGGCCATAATCTATAATTAATGATGACGGCGACTATACCATTCTTCGCAAACGATTTGCCCACATTACGATGTCTGGGAGAATCCTTAGAACCACCCTTCCAGGCTCCTCCATGTATAAAAATCAATACTTTGTTTTTCTTGCCTCCAACTTTATTGGGAGCATATACATCGAGCGAATGACTTTGTTTATCGTATCCGGCTAAAGATGGATCCATGTAAGGAATATCTTTAGTGACCGTAAAATCTTTTTTAGCCCATGTAGTAAAACTGATCCCAAAAAAAATCAGCGTATACAATATTATTTTCATGTGTAAATAATTTTAGTCTTCCTGGTACTTCACCGCAAATCCAACGACTAAAGGTGTGTTGATTAATGTCTAAATTACAATAAGCATACCAGCACACAAAAAACTATTGGTAATTGTTTTGCCCCGTTTCTTTGATATATTAGATGACTAGCTTAGTTTAGCAGAATAAAGATTCCGACAATCGCTCCAAAAATTAAAATAGAAGAAGAAGAACTGGTCAGGCTCCTGGTGTCTAAAGACAAAAGAGGCTTTGATGTCCTTTATAACAATTATTCTACTTCTTTATACGGAGTCATTACTATGATTGTGAAAAAGGAAGAGTTTGCAGAAGAAATTCTTCAAGATACCTTTATTAAAATCTGGAAAAAGATTGATGACTACGATGCCTCAAAAGGACGTTTTTTTACGTGGATGTTAAATATTGCCAGAAACATGGCCATCGATAAAATTCGCTCCAAAGAATTTAAGTCAGGAACTAAAACCGATGACATCTCTACCTTCGTAGATATAGGTGATACAGGATATTCTGAGAAACATAACATGGATCATATCGGTGTGAGAGAGGTTCTCCAGAAGTTGCCTGAAGAACATCGTTTTCTCCTACAGAAAATGTATTTTGAAGGCTATTCTCAATCAGAAATTGCCGAAAAATTTAACATCCCGTTAGGGACTGTCAAAACAAGAGTACGGTCAGCAATGTCCAAACTTAGAGAATTATTCCAATGAACATCAAAGAGTACATAGCGTCAGGAATACTGGAAACCTACCTGCTGGGAGGGTTGACGGCAGCCGAAGCCGGCGAGGTGGAAGCTTATGTCAAACAATATCCGGAAATACGTGCTGAACTAGACAAACTGGAAGGTGATCTGGAAAACATTGCGTTGTCCTATACTAAAACTCCTTCACCTGCTCTTAAAGCAAAAATAGCTTCACAACTTGATTTTGCAGAAGAAAAAGAAGTAAAAGTTATTCCTATTCCTGCTTTCTATCGTCAGGCTATTGCTGCTTCTGTGGCGCTAGCCATCCTATCTACAGCCAGTGCCGGATATTTCTGGAACAAATGGCAACACGCGGAAGGGCGTGTGATCGCGTTGGAAGTAGAGAAAGGTGCATTAGCCAATAACATCAATCTGACCAAACAGGAATTAGATAAAACAAACCATTACCTAAGCCTGATACAAGACACCAGTTCTGTATTGGTAACATTGAAAGGTTCTGCTCTTTCTCCTAATTCTGCCGCTAAAGTATTGTGGAACAAATCTTCCAAACAGATTTACCTTGGAGGCTTAGCTTCATTGCCTGCTCCCGCGGCTGATCAACAATACCAGCTTTGGGCCATTGTAGACGGACAACCTGTAGATGCAGGAGTTTTTGAGATAGAAAATGCGCATGTCTTGCAACAATTGAAAACAATAGGCAAAGCACAAGCTTTCGCTGTAACATTGGAAAAGAAAGGCGGCAGTCCAACTCCTACTTTAGCTGCGCTATATTTGATAGGAAACGTTTAATAAAAAATATCCTAATAAAAAAAGCCCTGGTCTACGATCATGGCTTTTTTGTTTAACGCTGTTTCTGTTTCTGTTTCTGTTTCTGTTTCTATTTCTGTTTCTATTTCTATTTCTGTTTCTATTTCTATTTCTGTTTCTATTTCTATTTCTATTTCTGTTTCTATTTCTATTTCTGTTTCTATTTCTATTTCTGTTTCTATTTCTATTTCTATTTCTGTTTCTATTTCTATTTCTGTGGTTACCTCTATCGGTCTTGCCCCTAAATCCCCTAAAGGGGACTTTAATAACACAATATTTTTTTGAGCTACAGGGCTGTTGTCCCTACCGGGACAATATCATTTAGGGCAGACGGTTGACCATACCTTACACTATATACTATTGTCCGGCAGTACCAGGTTTGAAAAACTGACACCTAAAAAATCAACAAACAATGGAAGTATGTGCAGGCTTGTCCGGCAGGGACAACGGCCCTATAGCCATGCATTTATTTTATTAATATTAAAGTCCACTTTAGGGGATTTAGGGGCAATCGGGATAGCATAACGGAAGCTGCTGAGTAGTGGCCGACAGTGTCAGGTCTGAAGACCTGACACCCAAGAAAGCGGTAAAACAGATAGCGTTAACCGAAACAGTATGTTATTGGCAAACAGTATCGGGTCTGAGACCTGATGCCAATAAATTAACAAAACAAAAAGCCCCGTTAATTAACGGGGCCTTCAG
>Ga0247808_10001232_pt1 | contig 12427 bp, 11 predicted proteins | sample UWRJL089202R1_FD_179914 | JGI IMG/M metagenome (GOLD analysis project Ga0247808, IMG submission 179914) | Plant litter microbial communities from Arlington Agricultural Research Station in Wisconsin, United States - UWRJ-L089-202R-1 | ecosystem: Environmental > Terrestrial > Plant litter >... | reverse complement strand
CTGTTAAATTTTAAATTGCAGAATAATTGTGGGGTTAAGAATGGATTACCTAGAAAGCTTAAACGAAAATCAACGCGGTGCAGTATTGCAAACAGAAGGACCGGTCATGATCATTGCCGGTGCGGGTTCTGGTAAAACGAGAGTACTGACTTACCGTTTGGCTCACCTGATCCAAAATGGTGTAGATGCCTTTAATATTCTTTCTCTGACTTTTACCAACAGAGCGGCGAAAGAAATGCAAAACAGAATCCAGGCATTGGTGGGTGGTGAAGCCAAAAACATCTGGATGGGAACATTCCACTCGGTGTTTTCCCGCATCCTGCGTGCGGAAGCAGGCAAAATCGGATACCCTTCCAACTTTACGATTTATGATTCAGACGATTCCAAATCATTGATTAAAACCATACTCAACGAAATACAACTGGACGATAAAACGTATAAGCCGTCTCTTGTTCATAACCGTATATCAGCCGCCAAAAACAGACTGATCTCTGCAGAGGCTTACCTGAAAAATCCTCATTACATGGCAGACGATGCCGCGGCAGGTAAACCGGAAATGGGCCGCATCTTCAAACTGTATTCAGACCGCTGCAAGAAGGCCGGAGCCATGGACTTTGATGATTTGTTGTTCAATACCTTCAAGTTATTCAACGAACACATTGATGTACTGAACAAATACCAGAACCGTTTCAAATACGTGATGGTGGATGAGTTTCAGGATACCAATATCGCCCAGTACATGATTACGCGTAAACTGGCGGCGCAGAACAGAAACATCTGCGTAGTAGGTGACGATGCACAAAGCATCTATGCTTTCAGAGGTGCGGACATTCAAAATATTCTGAATTTCGAAAAAGATTATCCGGAATTAAAAGTATTCAAACTGGAACAAAATTACCGTTCTACACAAACGATTGTAGAAGCAGCCAACTCCATCATCTCCAAGAACAAGGCACAGTTGCCTAAAAATGTCTGGACGTCTAATGACATGGGTAATTACATCGACCTTATCCATGCAGGTTCTGATAACGAGGAAGGTAAGCTCATTGCCAATGCCATCTTCGAAGCCAAGATGCAGCATCAGCTGAAACATTCTGATTTTGCTATTCTCTACAGGACCAATTCACAATCCAGAGCCTTTGAAGAATCATTAAGAAGTTTAAACCTTCCTTATAAAATTGTTGGCGGTATTTCTTTTTACCAAAGAAAAGAAATCAAAGACCTACTCGCTTACTTTCGATTGATGATGAATCCTAACGATGAACAATCGTTACGACGGATCATCAATTACCCGAAGCGAGGTATCGGTGATACTACTGTCGGCAAACTATTCATCACCGCCGACGAACAAGGCGCCAGCATCTGGGATGTCATGTCTCACGCAGAAGCTGTCATTCCGGGAAAAACTGCACAGATCATTAAGGACTTTGTGGTGATGCTGGAAGCTGGTAAAGTCATTGCCAACAACCAGGATGCTTACGAAGCCGCGAGCGACATGGCGAAGAAGTCGGGGTTGCTGAGAGAACTCTACGATGACAAAACAGTAGAAGGTATACAACGTTATGAAAACGTGCAGCAATTGCTGAACGGGATCAAAGCCTTTGTCGATGATCCGGAGAAAGAAGATAAAAGCCTTGGCGCCTTTCTTCAGGAAGTTTCTCTTTTGACAGACGCCGACAGCAAAGCAGAAGACAAAGACAGCATCACCATGATGACCATACACTCCGCCAAGGGATTGGAGTTTAAGTATGTATATGTAGTAGGCATGGAAGAAGACCTCTTCCCTTCTGCGATGATGATGAACAGCCGTGCAGACCTGGAAGAAGAACGCCGTTTATTTTATGTGGCGGTGACCAGAGCAGAAATACATCTTACCCTGAGTCATGCCAATACCAGATACCGTTTTGGAAAACTGATCGATTGCAAGCGCAGCCGGTTTGTAGAGGAAATCAATCCTGTATATTTGAAGCCAGTCACCACCAAAGCGTCATTCTTCAGCAGCAAACCGGCGCAAACAGCTCCCAAAGAACCTTTTACCCGTACAGCCGTAAAGAATCTTGCGCCTCCGGCGGCAAAAACCAAGATCAAATACGTTGCTCCAACCGATTTTAAAGCCAGTGACACGAGTATATTGGCTTCCGGTATGAAGGTAGAACATCCTAAATTTGGATTTGGAATGGTTAAATTGGTAGATAGTAATGGTTCCGACCGAAAAGCTATCATCGATTTCGAGGAATTAGGAGAAAAAACGTTAATTTTAAGCTTTGCGAAACTTCGCATCCACTAGAACACACAAATCAGAATATATGCATTATCCTAATCAGGAATCCAGGAAGGGAATTGTTTGGAAAGAATACGGACGTAATGTTCAAAAAATTGTAGACCACATCCTGACCATTGACGACAAAGAAAAAAGAACACACTACGCGAACATCTGCATTGAGTTGATGAGACAACTCAACCCCAGTACGAAAGACGCGCAGGACCATACCACTAAATTATGGGATCATATTTTCATCATGTCTAATTTCAAATTAGATGTGGAGGCACCTTACCCTATGCCCGATCCTTCCATCTTAGGGAAAAAACCCAACATCGTTCCCTACACCAATCACCGTCTGGCCTATAAGCACTACGGACGCAACATTGAGTTGGTGGTAAAAGAAGTACAGGCCATGGAAGATGGCACGGAAAAAGATGATGCCATCATTTATCTTGCCCGCTTGATGAAGAAGTCTTACATGACCTGGAACAAAGAGAATGTAGACGACGAAGTCATTCTTCAGCATTTGAAAGAATTATCAAAAGGCAAATTGTCTCTTGATTCTGAAAAAGTACAGAATGAAAAATTGCTGGATATACAAATCAAAGATTTCAAACCCATGGCTAGCAAGCCTGCCTTTGAAAGCATGAGTTCAGCCGGCAGCAGACCCAGCCAGAACAAAGATTTCCGCAAGAGCAATAACAACAACCGCGGCGGAAGCAATAGCAGTAACTCATCCAGACCATTTAAAAAACGTTCTAATTAATGTCTTCTTTTGAAATCACCGGGGGTACCAAACTAAAGGGCTCCATCGTCCCACAAGGCGCGAAAAACGAAGCACTACAAATTCTTTGTGCGGTTTTATTAACAGACAAACCAGTAGTCATTAAGAATGTTCCTGATATCATTGATGTCAACAAACTGATTGAACTGTTGAACAACCTGGGTGTATTGGTCACCAAGATAGACAGTTCTACTTACCAGTTTGAAGCCAAAAACATTCGTCTGGATTTTTTAGAAACAGAAGAGTTCAAGAAAAAAGCAGCGGCACTTCGTGGTTCCATCATGATCATCGGTCCATTGCTGGCCCGCTTTGGCGTGGCTAAAATGCCGAAACCAGGTGGAGATAAAATCGGACGCAGACGTGTCGATACTCACTTCATCGGTCTTCAAAATTTAGGCGCGGTATACAATTACAATCCGGGAGATTCTTTCTATTCCATTGAAGCACCTAATGGATTAACGGGTTGCTATATGTTGCTGGACGAAGCATCGGTGACAGGAACAGCCAACATTGTGATGGCTGCCGCATTAGCAAAAGGAAAAACTTCTATTTACAACGCCGCTTGCGAACCTTATCTTCAGCAGCTTTGCGCCATGCTGAACCGCATGGGAGCTAAGATCACCGGCGTAGGATCTAACTTGCTGCACATTGAAGGTGTAGAATCTTTGGGAGGAACAGAACATACCATTCTTCCTGACATGATTGAAATCGGAAGCTTCATCGGCTTGGCAGCCATGACAGGTTCTGAGTTGACCATCAAAGATTGCCGCATCGATATGTTGGGCGTTATTCCTTCCGTATTTCAAAAGTTAGGTATACAATTAGAATTCAGAGGCGACGATATTTTTGTACCGGCGCAGGAAAAATACGAAATCGAATCGTTCATTGACGGTTCTGTACTCACTATTGCAGATGCAATCTGGCCTGGCTTTACACCGGATTTGATCAGTATCGTTTTGGTAGTTGCTACACAAGCTAAAGGTTCCGTATTGATTCATCAGAAGATGTTTGAAAGCCGTTTGTTCTTCGTAGACAAACTGATCGACATGGGAGCTCAAATCATTTTATGCGATCCACACAGAGTCAATGTTATCGGTCACAATAAAACCATGCCTTTGCGTGGTATCTCTATGACTTCGCCGGATATTCGCGCAGGGGTAGCCTTGTTGATTGCAGCGATGTCAGCTGAAGGTAAAAGTACCATTCATAACATTGAACAAATCGACAGAGGATATCAAAACATCGATACGCGTCTGAATGCATTAGGCGCTAAAATCAAACGTATATAATCTATGAAAAAATTCCTGTATATCTTTATTGTTATCATTCTCGCCGCTTTGCTTTTTGTAACATGCGGTCATTACGGAGAAGGAGCCATTGCAGGAACATTAGTAAAACTTACTAAAAAAGGGATATTGTTCAATACCTACGAAGGCAAATTGAATACCCAGATGTATGTAGGCGATGGTACTGCCGCTTCTGGCGTAGGACTTAATCTTTGGGATTTTACAGTGGTGAAAGACGACAGCCTGATTGCCAAATTGGAAACGGCTATGTTGAATGGTCATCGTGTAAAGTTGGATTACAAACAACGATTCTTTACACTACCCTGGATTGGCGATACAAAGTATATTGTTTATGGTGCAGAGGTATTGGATAAGAAATAAGAGATGAGAAATGAGAGATGAGAATGAAATCTCATTTAGCTTATAATAAAAAAGGCCAGCTATTCCAGCAGGCCTTTTTTATTATATTTATCTCATTTCTCATCTCACATTTCTCATCTCTTCATTATCCGGCAACATGTAAACTTGATTATCACCTTCTGCTTTTTTTGCTGAACCTGTATTTTCAGCAGTTTTAGATTTACGCACTACCGGTTTTGAAAATATATTTTTTAGCATCACTGAAAAGGTCTCATCAGAACAGCAAGCCGGCAAAAAATCTTTGATGCCCTTTGCTTTGTATCTGTTTTCCTCCTCTGCGGTCAAATCATCTGAAATGACCACGATTCTTAATTTATCTTTCGTGTGTTTGAAATCTCCTTTGTGAAGTTCCTGTAAGAACTCAAAACCACCCATGATCGGGGTTTTTCCATTGAGGATCACGATACCCTGCTTATTACCGATTTTATCCAACGATTGATTGAGATATAATAAACCATGTCCACCGTTCAATGCAGCCATGACTTCTTTTACCAGTCCGGCGTTGGAAATAGCTTTTTTCAACTCGTTTCTACGCTCGGAATCGCTATCTACTATCAGGCAATAATCAATATATCCCATAATGGCTCGTATTTATATCAAAATTCAATATCTCGTATTAATCAGTTTTACGGTAGATTAAACTTTAAGGTTTTGTGATAAGTACTTAATTTTTAACCCCGTCGACTTTTTCTACAACAATTCTAACCTCCCTGGTATCCTTAAACCAATCCGGAAGTCGTTTCTTATACACTAAATTACCACCGGGTGTCAAATGTCCTTTGACAGTAAATTGATAATCCACCACCTTATCCTTTTTGGAAACATAAGTCACTTTTAATTGTACGGTCTCATAAGCATGTACTTTTGCCGAACTCTTTATAGAACCTTCAATAACGGTTTGATTGAACAAATTAGAATGCCATTGAAACGTATGATGCGTATACCATAAAGGATATTGGCGCTCTGTTTCATAGATAGAATTGCCCTCATAAGACTGCTCTTCCTTCCATGAGACAACTTCTCTTTGATCGGTGGTATTGTAAGGTACCAGCGCCAAAGTTTTAATGTTACGGTGGTAGATTCCTTTATCTTTAGGCGATAATAAGAGCGTTTGCTGTTGTGCGGTGAAAGAAACCTTTCCCGTTACGACAGTCAGTTCTACATCGTCTTGCTGATAAGCCTTCAAGTCGAAAGAAGTCCCTAATACTTTGGTAGTCGTTCCCGAAGCATGAATGATAAAGGGTTGCTTCGCATTTTTTTTAACATCAAAAAATGCCTGTCCTTTCAAATACACGACCCTTTCTTTTCCATCAAAAGAAGCGGTGTAAGTCAAAGAAGAATGCTTGTTGAGCCAGACCATGCTGCTGTCCGGCAGATAAAAAACATCACCGTTGTCAGCTGTGCTTTTAACGATGTCACGCTCGGAAGACCAGGCACCTGTATAATACAGGTAAGCCATTCCCAGCACCAATACAAGACTTGCCGCAACTTGATAAAAGCCCGCACTTCTGAAAACGGGCATTAAATATCTACGCTTGCGCTGGGGTTCTTGTTCAATCTTTTGCTGGAATTTCATCCAGGCGGCATCGGTATCAGGTGTATAATCAGAAAAAGAAAGAGCCTTCTCCCAAGCTTCGGCATACGACGCATAGTATGCTTCGTTGGCTACAGATTCCTGTCTCCAGGATAAAAGCGTGGCTTTTTCCTCATCGGAAATCTGATCGGTAAGGTACCGGACGATTAAGTGATCGAAGTTCTTTTCCATTTGTTTGCTTAAAACACCCGCTCCAGCCTTCCTGCAAATAAGACAATTGAAGTTAGTTTCCCCCCTAAGGTGGCGGTTGTCATTTATGTAATTGAAAATATTATAGTTTAAGATGTGTTTTAGAAATAAGCTTACGGTTCCCAGAATTTGGAAAGCGAGAAAGGTTTTTAGGGCGTTCCCTGCGGGCTGGGCTTTCGCCACTCGCTTTTTCTTTGAAATCAAAATCTATTTATAAACAACCGGAAAATCAAAGAAAAGAGCTCAGACAATGGCTCAATCCTTAACGCGGAGCGCTATAATCTTAAACTAACTAGAACTCTAATTATCTCTTTTTAGAAAAGATTTAAGCTCTTCCCTCAATTTGGAAAGCGCTATTCCCATTTGATTTTCTACCGTTTTTATACTGACCTCCATCGCATCTGCAATCTGCTGGTGCTTGAGTCCTTCCATACGACTCATGACAAAAATCACTTTGCATCTTGGTGGTAAATTATCTATTGCTCTTTCAATGGCCGCACTGAGCCTGTCATAATCCATCGTGTCATGAATACTCAATGAACCCAATGCTTGTTCATGAAACTCTTCATAGGACTTCACATTGCGTTTATGATAGCTTTGTAAATAATTCAAACAAGAATTGGAAACCGCCCGGTACAGATAGCCCTTGAGGTTGGAGTCTATCATCAATTCTTCTCTTTTTTTCCAGATCGTAAAAAATACATCCTGAACAATATCTTCTGCTGCGCTCTTATCTTTCACAATGGCATAAGCCACTTTACACAGCATCTTATGATGCGTGCGGAAAATCTTTTCAATATCGTTCAAACTAATGTCTTCCGATTCTTCCATTAAATTCTTGAATGAAGAGGAATTGATGGTCTAATTTTCATAGGAGCAAATTAAATATACTGAATAAGCATAAAAGGGGAAATTTTGAATGAAATAGTAATCGAGAATTTCTGTTCTTTAGATTTTATTTAGGCTATTTCAGAAATAATTCAAAATACTGATAAGCAATGATTAGTGAATATAATTTAGAATACATTCAGCACTCGATATACCCTAAAAAGGGTATATAAATTTAGAGGTCTTTATTTGGATTCAATCTAAATAAGAGGAAACTTGCGCCATATTAGAAAATGCTCTAGATGAAAAACACAACAACTCTCCTTATTGCTTTAACATGCGTCGTTTTGTTGAGCGCCTGTAAAAAATCCGACGATCCGGCTCCTTCTTCTACAGTAAGTAAACAAGCTGTAGTAGAAAACTATGCCATTCTTGTACATGCTACTTACCAGGATGCCTATACGCAAGCAGTGGTTATGCAAACAAAAGCTAATGCTTTTTTAGCGAATCCTACTGAAAGTAAATTTACCGATTTAAAAAACGCATACCTGGCTTCCCGTATCCCATACGAGCAATCAGAAGCCTTTCGTTTTTATGATGGTCCAATCGATGACGCAAATGGTCCGGAAGGATTGTTGAACTCATGGCCATTGGATGAAGCATACATCGACTACGTAGCTGGTGATCTAACTTCAGGAATTATTAATAACTCAACAGATTATCCAACTATTGATAAAGCATTAATAGAAAGTGAAAATGGCAACGGCGGTGACGCCAATGTATCTTCAGGATACCACGCGATTGAATTCTTACTATGGGGACAAGATTTGAGTGATACAGGACCTGGTGCCAGACCGTATACTGACTACTTAACTACAGGCGGTACATCTGCTAACCAAGACAGAAGAAGAGCTTACTTAACAGCTGCCATTGAGTTATTAATTGATAACCTGAATTACTTAGTAGATGCCTGGGCTCCTAATAGCACTAATTTCAGAGCTGATTTTGTAAAGACGCCCAACACAGCATTGTCACAAATCATCAGCGGAGCAGGTAAATATGCCAAAGGTGAACTAGCCGGGGAGCGCATGACAGTAGCGTTGGTCAGCGAGGACAAAGAAGATGAACACTCTTGTTTCAGCGATGATACGCATCATGATATCATTTATGGTAATCAAAGTATCATCAATGTATACAAAGGAACCTATACAAGAACAGACGGTACCGTATTGGGCGGTTCAAGTATTTCTGATTTAGTAAAGTCTGTTAATACAACAGTTGACCAGGAAATGTTAACTTTGCTGGCCGATGCTCAAGCAAAAGCTTTATTGATTCATGCTCCATTTGATCAGGAAATTATTGGAACAAATACAGCAGGCAGAACACGCGTTCAAGTTACGATTGATGCCATCAAAGCAGAAGGTAATAAATTGGTACAAGTTGCCTCTACGATCGGTATTTCATTAACCATTCCTGATACCAACGACTAATTCAAACACAATACGTGTATCCATCGAAATGTAAGTTTTTAACAATAAGCATGGCGCTCAGCGTCATGCTTATTGCCGTTTATGGGTGTAAGAAGAAAGAAGAACAAGTTCCAACTAGCAGCACGGACAATTCAGAACAATATGCCGGCGGAGAAGGGACTTCTTTCGATTTTTCTTTCAATGCTTTCAGCAATCCTATGGGCACGCTCTCCAGCGGAGGTGAAGATTCCTTTGTGGTAGGAAATTCTTTTTTCAATAAAAACTGGGTGATCGCTCCCTCTTCTACCACAGGTAGAGATGGATTGGGCCCTTTCTTTAATTCAACGTCTTGCTCTGGTTGTCATTCAATCGATGGAAGAGGAAGACCTCCTCTTTCTCTCAATGAAGTATCAGGCTTACTGATGCGACTGAGTATTCCAGGTACCAGTGTACATGGAGGGCCTCTCGCTGATCCATCTTATGGAGAACAGTTAAGTGATCATTCCATTCCCGGTGTGGCTGCCGAAGGCTCTATACAATTGACTTATGCTCCCATTTACGCGACTTACAGTGATGGTTCTACTTATGAACTATTGAATCCTACCTATAACCTCATCCATTTAAATTACGGAAGTCTTAGTGCTTCAGCAATGTTCTCCCCTCGTGTCGCGCAGCAGATGCCAGGATTAGGATTATTAGAAGCCGTATCAGAAAGTACCGTCTTATCTTTTGCAGATGAAATGGATGCAAACGGTGACGGCATTTCAGGAAGACCAAACTATGTATGGGACGAGACGAAACAAGCCAATGCTTTGGGCCGCTTCGGATGGAAAGCCAATCAGCCTACGCTAAGACAACAAACGTCAGCTGCATTTCTTGGTGACATTGGAATCAACTCTACGCTGTTTACAGGACAAAACTTGACAGCCGATCAGGAAACATTGTATGGAAGTTTAGCCAACGGAGGTACACCTGAAGTATCAGACAATATATTAGACAACGTAATCTTCTACAGTTCCACGCTGGCTGTACCCGGCAGAAGAAATATGAATGACGCAGAGGTTTTAAAAGGTAAACAACTTTTCATCACCTTAAAATGTAACAGTTGTCATATTCCTTCTATGGAAACAGGTACTCATCCTACTATACCCGAATTGTCTCATCAGAAAATATTCCCTTACACCGATCTGCTGCTGCACGATATGGGTTCAGCACTCGCAGATGGCAGACCGGACTTCCAGGCTACAGGATCGGAATGGAGAACGCCTCCCTTATGGGGAATTGGATTGATTCAAACCGTGAATGGTCATACCAATTTATTGCACGATGGCAGAGCTCGCAACGTACAAGAAGCGATTTTATGGCATGGTGGTGAAGCAGCCAACAGTAAAAACAATTTCACAAACTTGAATGCTACGCAACGCGCGGCGCTAATCAAATTTGTCAATTCCCTTTAGACTATGAAACATTTATATCTTTCGATTACGTTCATAACCCTTGTCTTTTTTTCTTGCAGAAACATCAATGATGATAATGCTCCGCAAGTTAATTACACACCGGAACAGAAAGAATCCGTTTTGAAAAATTTGGGTGACAATCTGATTGTGCCTACTTATAAAGAGTTTACGGTAGATAGTGATTCACTTCGAAGTAAATGTTTAGCATTTTGCACGACTCCAAATGCTACTACACTCACTACAGCTCAGGATGCCTGGAAAAAAGCGAAGCTTTCCTGGAAGCTTTCTGAAATCTTCAACAATTTCGGACCGGGTGAAACATTATTCATCTATACCCTAATAGATTACCCTTCTATCAATACCACTAAAATAGAGAGTAATATCAGCACGCCCGTTAGCAGCAGTCTAATAGATAGTGCATACATAGAAACGAGAAGTTCAACAGCGAAAGGACTTACGGCTATTGAATATTTATTATTTGACCGTACGGATAATAATACTGTGATCACTAATTATACTTCCGCCAGTAATTTTAACAATAGAAAAGAATATTTGACCCAGCTTTCTAAAAATCTTCATTATAAAGCTTCGCTCATTTATAATAGTTGGGCGCCAGAAAAAGATAATTATGTAACGGAATTTAAAACCAATCCGAAAAATGACATTTACGGTTCCTTGTCTCTGCTCATCAATAGCCTCGTTCATCAGGTAGATGTCATAAAGACTGTTCGCATTGGTACCCCATTAGGAAAAACAACTGGTACTGCGGCACCAAATTATGTAGAGGCTTATTACAGCAGCTATTCCTTCGAATGCCTCAAAGCCCATTACCTTTCTGTACAATACATCATGACAGGAACAGGTTACGGCAGCATGAATGGAAATGGAATCAATGTATTGATGAACAACAGCGCTCAAAAACGAACGACTTACAACGCAATCCTTGCCAATGTGATAACAGATCTAAACTACACACTCAATATTCCTGTTTCTCTTGAACAGGCTGCTCAGGAGAACAATACAGAGGCTAATGCCTTGTATGATTCTGCTAAACAATTGGTAAAATTATTGAAGAGTGACATGTGTGCTGAATTGAATATCGCTGTTACTTTTTCAGATTCTGACGGAGATTAAAATGTAAAGAGAGTGAAGGGTGAAGAATGATAAGGAACAATCTATTTACTCTTCACCCTTCACTCTTCACATTTAAAAGTTATTTTTTATCTTGCAGCATGGATCAGCCGCAACCGGAATTAAAACGCATCAATAAATTCATCAGCGAATCTGGCTTTTGTTCGAGAAGAGAAGCGGATAAACTGATCGAACAGCAACGCGTCACCATCAACGGCAAGCTCCCTGAAATAGGCACCAAAGTATCTCCTACCGACGAAGTCCGTGTCGATGGAAAACTCATCGAAGCTTCTCATAATACAATCTACATTGCTTTTAACAAGCCGGTAGGCATCACCTGTACGACAGAACTCGATATTAAAAGCAACATCATTCATTACATTAACCATTCTCAACGCATCTTTCCTATCGGCCGTCTGGACAAGCCTTCAGAAGGCTTGATTTTTTTAACGAACGATGGAGATATCGTCAACAAAATATTAAGAGCCGGTAACAACCACGAAAAAGAATACCTTGTTACCGTGGATCATCCCATCTCCAATGATTTCATTACTAAAATGAGCAATGGCGTTCCTGTTCTTGATACCGTCACGCAAAAATGTTTGGTAACAAAAGAAGACAGTTTCACATTTCGTATTGTACTGACTCAAGGACTGAACAGACAAATCCGTCGCATGTGCGATTACCTGGGCTACAGCGTAACCAAGTTAAAACGTGTTCGCATCATGAACATCAGTTTGGGTAATTTGGGAGTAGGCAAATGGAGAAACCTTACAGCAGCTGAAATTGCAGAGATCAATACGTTGGTGGCTTCATCAAGTAAGACGGAGGAAGCTTCTTATTTGGAGGAGGAATGAAATAGTTGTCAGTTGAAATAAAAAATTGATCCTCGGCCTGTCCCCCGACAGGCCGAAATGTTTCAATTACAATCTTGTGTTTCATACAAACGATGGCCTGTCAGGGGACAGGCCATGGATCAAAAGACCTGACATCCATAAGAGATTAT
>Ga0247808_10001231_pt1 | contig 12430 bp, 10 predicted proteins | sample UWRJL089202R1_FD_179914 | JGI IMG/M metagenome (GOLD analysis project Ga0247808, IMG submission 179914) | Plant litter microbial communities from Arlington Agricultural Research Station in Wisconsin, United States - UWRJ-L089-202R-1 | ecosystem: Environmental > Terrestrial > Plant litter >... | reverse complement strand
GAGGGCATCACGATGGAACTGACCCCCGTGGCATCCATCTCCGGCGCTCGCGTACTCGCGAAGCTGGGCGACTCGGTCACGACCGACCACATCAGCCCCGCTGGAAACATCAAGGCTGATAGCCCTGCGGGCAAGTACCTCGACGCACACGGTGTCGAGCGCAAGGACTACAACTCCTACGGATCACGTCGCGGCAACCACGAGATCATGATCCGCGGAACCTTCGCGAACATCCGCCTCAAGAACCAGCTGCTCGACGGCGTCGAGGGTGGATACACGCGCGACTTCACGCAGCCGGATGCACCGCAGTCGTTCATCTACGACGCGAGCCAGAACTACCAGGAGCAGGGCATTCCGCTCGTCATCCTCGGTGGCAAGGAGTACGGCTCGGGCAGCTCACGCGACTGGGCCGCCAAGGGCACGTCGCTGCTCGGTGTCAAAGCCGTCATCACCGAGAGCTTCGAGCGCATCCACCGCTCCAACCTCATTGGAATGGGTGTTCTGCCGCTGCAGTTCCCCGCTGGTGAGACCTGGGAGTCGCTGGGCCTTGACGGCACCGAGATCATCTCGATCTCGGGCGTCGAAGAGCTCAATGAGGGCCGTACCCCAAAGACACTGCACGTCGTGGCCGAGCCGTCGGAGAACTCCGCTGCCGGCAAGTCGACAATCGAGTTCGACGCTGTTCTGCGCATCGATACCCCGGGCGAAGCTGACTATTACCGCAACGGCGGAATCCTTCAGTACGTGCTCCGGAGTCTCGTCTAGTCGCTGGGATAGTCTCGACACATGGGCCTTCTGGAGAACATCAGCGGGCCCCGCGATCTCGATGCGCTCAGCAACACGGAGCTCGTCGAACTCGCGGGGGAGATCCGGCGTTTTCTCGTCGCAGAGGTCTCGAAGACAGGTGGTCACCTCGGGCCCAACCTTGGCGTCGTCGAACTGACGATCGCGATGCACCGGGTATTCGACTCACCGCACGATGCGATCGTGTTCGACACCGGACACCAGAGTTACGTGCACAAACTGTTGACCGGTCGACAGGACTTCAGCCACCTCCGCGAGGAGGGTGGCCTGGCCGGCTATCCCCAGCGTTCCGAGTCGGTGCACGACATCGTCGAGAGCTCGCACGCGTCGAGTTCGCTCTCGTGGGCAGACGGGATCTCGCGCGCCTTCACGATGAAGGGCGAGACCGACCGGCACGTGGTTGCAATAGTCGGCGACGGCGCACTCACGGGTGGAATGACGTGGGAAGCGCTGAACAACATCAGCGACGACAACTCGCGCAACCTCGTCATCATCGTCAACGACAACGGGCGCTCATACGCGCCGACGATCGGCGGCATGGCGCACTTTCTCAACGACGTGCGCACGCGCCGCAGCTACCGTAATCTCCGCGTCTCGAGTGAACGGTTCTTCGGCTACTTCGGTGGTGTCGGCAGGGCGATGTACCGCGGCATCCGCGGTGGCACGCACGGGTTTCTCGCGCGATTCACCAACAACGAGGCGCTGTACTCCAACCTCGACATCAAGTACATCGGGCCGATCCACGGTCACGATCTGGAGGCGATGGAGAACGCGCTGCGCCAGGCGCGCGACTACGGTGCCCCGGTTATCGTCCATGCGATCACCGAGAAGGGCCACGGGTACGGGCCCGCTCTCCACGACGTGGCCGACCAGTTTCACGCCGTCGGTCAGATCGACCCGGAGACGGGCGAACCGATCGAGACGGCCAGCCGCCCCTCGTGGACGAGCGTGTTCGCCGACGAGATCGTCGAGCTCGCCGACCGTGACCCGTCCATAGTCGGCATCACTGCGGCGATGCTTCGGCCCACCGGCCTGCACAGGTTCGCGGAGAAGTATCCGGATCGGGTGCTCGACGTGGGCATTGCCGAGCAGCATGCCGTGGCATCCGCTGCCGGTTTGGCTTTCGGTGGGATGCACCCGGTGGTCGCCGTCTATGCGACATTCATCAATCGCGCCTTCGACCAGGTATTGATGGATGTCGCGTTGCACAAGGCTGGCGTGACGTTCGTGCTCGACCGCGCAGGCGTCACGGGCCCCGACGGTCCCAGCCACCACGGCATGTGGGATCTCGCGTTGCTGCAGGTGGTCCCCAACATCCGTCTAGCGGCCCCGCGCGACGCGACTCGCCTGCGGGAAGAACTCGGCGAGGCCGTTGCAGTTACCGATGCCCCGACTGTATTGCGCTTCTCCAAGGGCAGCGTGGGCACCGAGTACGACGCAGTGCGGCGTACCCCCGATGGCGTTGACGTGCTGCGCGAGGCCGCTCACAAGGACGTTCTGATCGTCACTGTCGGACCGATGGCCAAGCTCGGGCTCGACGTTGCGAGTCGCCTCGAAGCGCAGGGCATCGGTGCCACAGTGATCGACCCGCGGTGGGTCGTTCCCGTCGCGGGCAGCATCGTCGAGTTCGCCCGCAGCCACCGCATCGTCGTCACGATCGAAGACGGCATCCGCGTCGGGGGAATCGGAACTCGTATTCGTCAGGATCTCCGCGAGGCCGGCGTCGATACCGCGCTTACCGAACTCGGTCTGCCCGACGAGTTCCTCTCGCAGGGCACACGCGATCAGATTCTCGAGCGGGTGGGGCTTACACCCCAGAAGATCGCGCGAGACCTCGTCTCGCAGGTGCTCGGAAACAAGATCCCGATCGCGCGACCGCTGCCCGGCGAGAGTGCCGATATCAGCGAATCCGACGCGAACTCGCGCTAGGCGCGGAGTCTCTCCAGCAGTTTCCGCACTGACTCAGCCCAGGAGTCGTCGCCTTCCTCATCCCACAGGTCCTTCAGTTCAGAGTCGACGGCGACACGCTGCACCGCTCCTGCTGCGAGAGCGAGCAGTCGTTGGTCGACGAGCGCACCATTGACGCGCAGCCACTCGATGGCCTCGGTCGGGAGGTCGGGCGACCGTGGTCCACGCGCAGACGCGAGCACCTCGGCGGCCGCTATGGCGTTGCTGGCCGCGGGTGACTCGACCTGCTCGTCGATCGGGGTGTCGACCACAGCGCTGAGGGTGTCGATGATGACCGACGCATCCGTCTCGTCCTCAAGTTCCCACACCCAGTCCGCTGCGTCATCGTTCTCGAACGGCCCTGATCCCCATGCACCCATGACGTCAGCTTAAACGGTGGAGGGGCGCACCTACTGGCGCGCCCCTCCGTTGTGATGTGCTTACGCGACGCCCTTGATCTGCGGGTCGTGGAACGTGCCCCCGAACGTGCGCTGCGAGGCACCCGATCGGTCGAGGTATGGCGTGACGCCGCCCATCTGGAACGGGTAGCCTGCGCCGAGGATCATGCAGAGGTCGATGTCTTCCGGTGCGGCGACAACGCCGTCGTCGAGCATGCGCTTGATCTCGTCGGCGAGGCCGTCTTCGAATCGAACCTGGAGTTCGGCCGCGGTCATCGGCGTCGTTCCTCCCTTGACGATCTGGAGGGCCTTCTTGTCGATGCCCTTGATCTTGCCCTTCGAGTCGCGCTCGAAGATGCGGCCCAGTTCGGCAAGCTCGTGCAGGTTCTTGCTCTCGAAGAACCGATCCGGGAAGGCGGCGTGGTGCGTGTCGAGCACGTGCGCGCCGACCTTGAGGCCGACGAGCTCCAGCAGTTCGAACGCTGTCATCGGAAGACCGAACGGACGGATGGCATCATCCACGACCTCGAACGGCGTGCCCGTGTCGACTGCATGCATGGCCTCGCCCAGCACCTTCGCGAGAATGCGGTTCACCACGAATCCCGGCGTGTTCTTCGTGATGACGGCGTTCTTCTTGAGTGCCTGGGCGGTAGCCATCGCCGTCGCGAGCGCGACGTCGTTGGTCTTCTCCGCTTTGACCACCTCGACGAGCGGCATGACAGCGACCGGGTTGAAGAAGTGGAACCCGACCAGACGCTCGGGGTTCTTCAGCTTGGCGCCGATCTCATCGACCGAGAGCGACGAAGTGTTCGTGGCAAGGATTGCCTCGGGGGAGATGTACTGCTCCACGTCGGCGAATACGTCCTGTTTGACACTCAGCTCCTCGAAGACTGCCTCGATGACCCAATCGCAGTCGGCGAAATCGGCTTTGTCTGTCGTACCGGAGATGAGCGCATTCAGGCGGTTCGATTCATCCGGGGAGATGCGCTTCTTCTCGAGAAGAGTGGCGATCTCGCCGCGGATGTAATCGAGACCCTTGTCAACGCGCGATTGATCGAGGTCGGTGATGACCACGGGCACCTGCAGGCGCCGCACGAACAGCAGGGCGAACTGGCTGGCCATGAGACCCGCGCCGATGATGCCGACCTTGCCGACCTTCTGCGCGAGCGCCTTGTCGGGTGCTCCTGCTGGCCGCTTGGCCCGCTTCTGCACGAGGTTGAACGCATAGATACTTGCCGCGAACTGGTCGCCGGCGATGAGGTCGGCGAGAACCTCGTCCTCGGCGCGAAAACCGGTGTGTTTGTCGGTGTTGCGGGCCGCCTTGAGCAGGTCGAGCGCCGCATACGGAGATTTGGCGACCTTACCGATACGGCTGTTGAGCATCTTGGTGGCGACGTCGATGGCAATCGGCCACTTCGTCGCACGTTCGATCTTGCCGGGTTCGTTCGGGCGCTTGACCTTGATGGTGCCGGAGATGACGCCGTCGGCCCATTTGAGGGAATCCTCCAGGAAGTTCGCCGCGTCGAAGATCGCATCAGCGATGCCGAGATCGAATACCTCCTGGCCCTTGAGGGTGCGATTGTTCTTGAGCGGGTTCTCGATGACCACCTTGAGAGCGTTCTCGATGCCGATGAGGTTCGGCAGCAGCCATGCGCCGCCCCAGCCGGGGATGATGCCGAGAAACACCTCGGGAAGCGCGAGCGCTGCGATCGACCGGTCGACGGTGCGGTAGTCGCTGTTGAGCCCGATCTCAGTGCCGCCGCCGAGTGCGAGGCCGTTGATGAAGGTGAACGACGGCACACCCAGTTCGCTGAGCTTGTTGAGCGTCCAGTGGCCGAGCTGTGCCATCTTTCTGGCGGCGTCTCGACTTGAGATCTCGCTGACCTTAGACAGGTCTGCGCCGGCCGCGAGGATGAACGGTTTGCCCGTAATGGCGACGCCGGCGATCTCGCCCCTGCCGGCACGCGCCTTCAGGTCGTCCAGTGCGCCCGCCAGCTCGACCATCGTGACTGGGCCGAGCGTCGACGGACGCGTGTGGTCGCGACCGTTGTCGAGGGTGACGAGCGCCAGCGTCTTGCCGCTGGGCAACGTGACATCCTTCACGAAGGAGTGCGTGACTACCTCGTCAGCGGAGGCCGCAACCAGCTCATCGAAATCTGATGCAGTGAATTCGTACGCCATCGTCACGCCTTCTTTCCGGTGTAGTGCGGGTTCTCCCAAATGACCGAGCCGCCCTGGCCGAGGCCGACACACATGGCGGTGAGGCCGTAGCGAACGTCGGGGCGCTCGGCGAACTGTGCCGCGAGCTGGATCATGAGACGAACGCCGGACGAGGCGAGCGGATGCCCCATGGCGATAGCCCCACCCCACTGGTTGACGCGCGGGTCATCGTCGGCGATGCCGAAGTGATCGAGAAGTGACAGCACCTGGATGGCGAATGCCTCGTTGAGCTCGAAGAGCCCGATGTCGTCGATCGTGAGGCCAGCCTTTCGGAGAGCCTTCTCGGTCGACGGTACGGGCCCTATGCCCATGATCTCGGGCTCGACGCCGGCGAAGGCGAAGCTCACGAGCTTCATCTTCGGCGTGAGACCGAACTCCTTGGCGGCATCGGCGCTGGCGATGAGACTCGCTGTGGCGCCGTCGTTGAGCCCGGACGCGTTGCCTGCGGTCACTCGACCGTGCGGGCGGAACGGCGTCTTCAGTCCGGCGAGGCCCTCGAGCGTCGTTTCGGGACGAAGTGCCTCGTCGCGGGTCGCGAGCCCCCAGCCCTGTTCGCTCTTAATGGCGACAGGCACGATGTCGGGCGAGATCTTGCCGTTCTCCCACGCCGCGTACGCCTTCTGCTGGCTTGCGAGCGCGAATCGGTCGGCGCGTTCCTTCGTCAGGTGCGGGAAGCGATCGTGAATGCGCTCGGCGGTGTTGCCCATGTTGAGCGCTTCGCCGCTGACGAGACGTTCGGCGAGAAAGCGCGGGTTCGGGTCGGCGCCGAAGCCCATCGGGTGACGGCCCATGTGCTCCACGCCGCCGGCGATGCCGATGTCGTAGGCGCCGAAGGCGATCGCGCCGGCGATGGTGGTCACGGTGGTCATGGCACCGGCGCACATGCGATCGAGTGCATATCCGGGCACCGACTTGGGCAGACCTGCGAGCAGTGCTGCGGTGCGGCCGAGCGTGAGACCCTGGTCGCCCTGCTGGGTGGTCGCTGCGATCGCCACGTCATCGATACGGTCTTTGGGTACAGACGGGTTGCGTTCCATCAGCCCGATCATCGCTTTCACGACGAGGTCGTCTGCGCGGGTGTTCCAGAACATGCCCTTTTCGCCGGCTCGTCCGAACGGGGTACGGACCCCATCGACGAAGACGACTTCAGCTTTCTCGGCCACAATGCCTCCAAAATCAAACGTTCGCACCCGAGCCTAGGCATGCCAGCTGAGCGCTCGGAATCGTTTGATTCTTCCTACGAGGAGGGTGTGTCCGGCTCTTCCACCGCTTGGTGAGACCCCACAAAGGCATCCACGATTAACTGTGCGGTAGCGTCAACCTGCCATGGGCGTGCACCGAGGCTCAGGAGAGCGGATGACACGGTCTCCACGTCGATCGGCACGGGGGGTGTCCACGCCACGCGACGCAGGGTCTCCGGGGTCAGCAGGTTCTCGACGGGAAGGTTGAGCGCCTCAGCCGCGGACGTCACCGCTGCCCGCGCAGCCTTCAGACGGCTATCGGCCTCGGGGTTCTTGTCGGCCCACACGCGAGGCGGCGGAACCGTGTCGCCGCTCTGGCGCAGCACGGGAAGATCCTCGGTGGCGAGGCCGGCTTCGATGGCAGCCCACCAGCGATCGAGCTGGGTGCGGCTCGCCCGACCGTTGAATTCCTTGAGCGCGGCCAGCTCACGCTTCGACGCGGGGAGCACGCGCGCGGCAGCCGTCAGCGAGAGGTCAGGAACGAGTCGCCCGGGCGCTGTGTCGATCTCGCGAGCGTAGGCATCCCGAGCCGTCCACAGCTCGCGGGCCACGGCCAGGTTGCGGAGTCCCTTGATGGAGTGCAGACCGCTGAGGCGACGCCACGGTTCAGCACGCACAATGACGAAATCGCGGGCGAGTACGGCCTCGAACTCCTGGTTCGCCAGATCGGTCTTGCCGTCGGCCTCGAGCATCTCGCCGAGCTTCTCGCGTAGATCGACGAGCAGTTCGACGTCGAGTGCTGCATAGACGAGCCACGCCTGTGGCAACGGTCGGGTGGACCAGTCGGCTGCCGAGTGCTCCTTGGCGAGGTGGATGCCGAGTAGTTCTTCGACGACGGTGCCGAGTCCCACACGGGGGAGCCCGGCCAGACGGGCCGCGAGCTCGGTGTCGAACAGGCGCTTGGGGTCGATACCGACCTCGCGCAGGCAGGTGAGATCCTGGCTCGCTGCGTGCAGGATCCATTCCTGGTCGGCGAGAGCGTCATTGAGCTCGACCATCGAGCCGATGGCAGGCGGATCGAATAGAAAGGTGCCCGATCCGCGCCGGTACACCTGGATCAGGTAGGCGCGCTGCGAGTACCGATACCCGGAGGCGCGCTCGGCGTCGATGGCGATCGGGCCATGTCCGGAGGCGAGCTCGGTGACGGCGGCGAGATACGCCTCGCGCGTCTCGATGACGTCCACGATCACATGCGGAGCCTGCACTGCGGGTTCCGCAGAAAACTCGGGCGAGGTGGTGCCGTCCGTGTTACTCACGACCTGCTCGGCGCGGTGACAACATACTCACTCCTTCGACTGCGGGCGGGAGGCCTGCGAGCATTCCGACAAGTTCCCCCCAGCCTTCCACATGCGACGTAAGGTCATGATCCAGGGGGGTCCACGAGGCCCGAATCTCGATGATCGCGCCGTCCCCCTGGTCGGCGAGCTCGCCGAAGCCTGTCGACAGGGTCTTCGTCGCGGTTCCGGATGCCGCGATGTACGCCGCGCCCCGCGAATCCAGCGCGTCGACAAGCCACGACCACGTGACATCCGCGAGCATCGGGTCGACTCCGATATCGGTCTCCAAGGGTGCCTGTGCGAAACAGACCACGCGGAATCTCCCGCCCCAGGCCTCGGGAGCCGCGGGGTCGTAGAGGAGGATGAAGCGGCCGGTTCCGAGTTCGGAATCACCGTCGTGACGTGCCGGGGTGACGTCAGCCGCGAGAGCGATCGACCACGGCGCGAGGCCGCCGGGTGCCGCGATCTCGCTGATCACGAGTTCGGGTCGGGTGTTCGCAGACCGCACCGCTGCAAGGGCGGCGGTGAACTCTGCGGGAACGGATCCGGAAATCGTGTCGGGCACAGTCGAAGATTAGGCTTTCTTGCTATTTTCGGGAGAGAGGCACGCCGCTGCTGTCTCAGCGGACAGTCAGGGAGCGCAGGCTATGGCGAACAAGGTGCCGAACGAACACGTGCGAAGTGCAGCGGGCGCCGCGATCGCCTGGAGCGCTGCCGGTGTCGCTCTCGCCGCTGTGGCAACGACTGCCGCGGCGGGTTATGTCGCAGTGCTCATGGCGCGACGACTCGTGACGCCGCCCAACGATCGCACCGAGGAGATTCGCATCTATTCGGTCGGCGACGAGACGATCACGCTGTCGGTCACCGAGGAGTCGGTGACCCCGGGCCAGTACAGTTTCTGGTTTTCACGGGACACCGGCCACGCACGCGTCGGCGAGATCGTCGACCGCACCCGCAACACCGTCACTCGCGAATTGCTCGACATCGACTTCGGCGACATCGAGCGGGCGACCCGTGGTCGCCTGTCCGGGTGGTTCTTCGTTCGCCCGCGCGACCTCGACCTCCCGTACCAGAACGTCGAGGTCGACACCCAGCTCGGTGAGGCGCCGGCCTGGCTCTTCCCTGCCGCGATCGATACCGGTCGCTGGGTCATCCAGGTTCACGGTCGTGGAGTTCGTCGCACGGAGACCCTTCGCGCCGTACCGGTGTTCCACGACGCCGGCTATTCGTCGCTGCTGGTTTCCTACCGCAACGATGGTGTGGCTCCGGAGAGCATAGACAGGCGCTATGCGCTCGGCGGGTCCGAGTGGCGTGACGTCGAGTCGGCAATGCAGTACGCCGTCGACCACGGCGCGACAGACATCGTTCTCATGGGGTGGTCGATGGGCGGAGCCACGGTGCTGCAGGCGGCCACCCGCTCGGAGTTCGCCCGCTACCTGCGTGGCATCGTGCTCGACTCGCCCGTGATCGACTGGGTTGACGTCATCGATCACCAGGGCCGCGCCGCCCACGTGCCGGCGCTCATCCGCAACCGCGCTGTGCAGCTCGTTGGCGGTCCACTGGCAGGCGCGCTCACCGGCATTGCCGAGCCGATCGACCTCACGAAACTCGACTTCGTGCGTCGAGCCGGAGACCTGCGCTGGCCCGTGCTGCTCCTGCACTCCACGGGAGACGACTACGTGCCCTCCGGGCCGTCGAAGGCTCTCGCGATCGAGCGCCCCGACATCGTCACCTTCGAGGAGTTCGACACCGCGCACCACGTTCGGCTGTGGAACTATGACGAACCGCGGTGGACCGGCGCGATCACTCGATGGCTGGCGGAGCTGCCGTAGGTTCGCCGCCCATACGCCACCGGGCGTACAGGCCACTCGCGTCGTCGACGATGAGCTGGGTGAGAGTCGCCCGCCGATCGACAGCGACTCCGGCCGGAAGCAGCTGCTGGTCCGATCCACCGATCACCGGGCTCGTCGACAGGCACAACTCGTCGACGAGGTCCGCAGCAAGCAGCTGGGACGCGAGCGACGGGCCGCCCTCGCACACGATCGACTCCATGCCGCGTACCCGCAGGGCGGTGATCACGTCAGTCATCGACAGGGCGCCATCGGTCAGCGGCAGCGTGACGATCTCCGCGGGCACGCCGCCGAGGGTCTCCATGAGTCGGCCCACGGATGCCGCGGCGCACAGCACCACGAGCCGCCCGGGCTCGACGTCCGTACCGAACCCGTGGCCCGTCAGGTCGCCACTGCCCGTGACCACGGCGAGCCGTGCATGGCGGGGGAGCAGGTAGCCCTCCCGCCGAACCGACGATGCGCCGACGAGCACGACATCGGCCAGCTCGCGGATGACGCCGAGGATGCGCCGGTCGGCAGGGTTGCTGAGCGTGTGCGACGTGCCATCCGTTCCGCCGACGCTTCCATCGATGGTGGTGATGAGGTTCATGCGAACCACAGACATGCCAGTCGGTTGGTACCAATCGCGCAGGGTGTCCCGGCTGGAGGCATCGTCGAGGTCGATCGCCTCCGTGGTGCCGGGGTAGATGCGCGACAGGATCACGGAGCGGTCTTCTCGCGCACCTGGCGTTTGATCCGGCCGAGCATCGCCGTCATCCCACGGATACGCAGCGGACTGACCGCTTCGGTGAGGCCGAGGTCGGAGGGGTAGTCGTCAGGCACGGCGAGTACCTCCTCGACGCTGAGGCCGGCGAGCCCCTGCACAAGGATCGACGCGAAACCGCGGGTGGTCGGAGCCTCGCGCGGCGCTGTGGCGAAAAGGTGCACGATCTTCGCGTCGTCGACCTCGACGAAGATGAATACCGGCGACTGGCATTCCTCGACGCGCTCGAAGAGATCAGGATGTTCAGAATACTTCGCGGGCAACTCGGGGAGCTCGTTCGAGAATTCGAGTAGCAGCTGCAGCCGGTCCTTGACCCCGAGCTCCCGGAAGTCGGTGCGGATCTCGGCGAGGGCGGCGGCCAGTTCGGTCATGAGCCGACCCTACGGCTGCGACCCTTTGACGATCGGCACGCGAACCGCGCTGCCCCACTCGGTCCACGACCCGTCATAGTTGCGAACCCCTTCGAAGCCCAACAGGTGGGTGAGCACAAACCACGTGTGGCTCGAGCGCTCACCGATCCGGCAATACGCGATCACGTTATCACCGTCGGTCAGACCGGCCTGGTCGCGGTACAGGGCATTGAGCTCGTCGACCGGGCGGAAGGTGCCGTCCTCTGCGGCGGCCTTGCCCCACGGGATGTTGGCGGCCCCCGGGATGTGACCCGCGCGCAGTGTTCCCTCCTCGGGATACGCGGGAGCTGTGGTGCGTTCACCGCTGTACTCCTCGGGGGAGCGGACGTCGATGAGGGGTTGTCCGAGGTGGGCGAGCACGTCGTCTTTGTAGGCGCGGATCGGTGCGTCGTTGCGCTCGACGACGGGATAGTCGACGGATTCCGCGGCCTCCGGTGTCGTTACGTATGCGCGTCCGTCGGCCTCCCACTTGGCGCGACCGCCGTCGAGCAGTCGCACATCCTCGTGCCCGAAGAGAGTGAACACCCACAGTGCATATGCGGCCCACCAGTTGTTCTTGTCGCCGTAGATGACGACTGTCGTGTCGCGGGTGATGCCCTTCGATCCGAGCAGAGCGGCGAAGGCCTCACCGTCGATGTAGTCGCGTTCGACCGGATCATTGAGGTCGGTGTGCCAGTCGATCTTGACGGCTGTCTCGATGTGGCCCGTCTCGTAGAGCAGAACGTCTTCGTCTGACTCGACAATGACGAGGCCGGGGGTTCCGATGTGAGACTCGAGCCACTCGCCGCTGACCAGTCGTTCCGGGTGCGCGAATGATGCGAATGCTGGTGTCGGATCGACCTCGACGGCCATGGTTTCCTCCTGATAGGCCCGAGGGGCCGGTGATGATGCGGATAGGCTTGCAGCCGATCTTTCGTTCTCGAATCTACGCGTTGGCATGGAGTGCCACCGGTGTCCCGTAAGACTTCGACACACTCACCTCAAGGTGCTCATGAGTCCCGAATATTCCGCCGTGCCGCACCTCGTCGATCGTTCCCCGAGCCTCACGGGTGATGAGATCGTGGCGCAGCTCGTTCCGCCGCGACAGTTCGCTGCGGCATCCCTCGATAACTACCGCCCAGATCATGACTACCCCTCGCAGGCCGAGGCGGTGGAGGCCGTACGACTATTCACGTCGGGTTGGAGACCGTCGGGTGGGCTGTTTCGGCGCAAGAGCACCGAGGCACGACCCGGCATTTACCTCGACGGTGGATTCGGCGTCGGAAAGACTCACCTGCTCGCTGCTCTCTGGCATGCGGCGCCCGGCCGGAAGTACTTCGGAACGTTCATCGAATACACGGCTCTCGTGGGTGCGCTCGGCTATGCGGCCGCATTCCAGCTACTCAAGGGCGCCTCGCTGCTGTGCATCGACGAGTTCGAGCTCGACGACCCGGGGGACACCCGGATCATGTCGCGCCTACTTACTGAGCTAGCGGCGGCCGGATCGCGTATCGCCGCCACCTCCAACACTCCGCCAAGCG
>Ga0247808_10001230_pt1 | contig 12431 bp, 12 predicted proteins | sample UWRJL089202R1_FD_179914 | JGI IMG/M metagenome (GOLD analysis project Ga0247808, IMG submission 179914) | Plant litter microbial communities from Arlington Agricultural Research Station in Wisconsin, United States - UWRJ-L089-202R-1 | ecosystem: Environmental > Terrestrial > Plant litter >... | reverse complement strand
ACGAGCTGTTGACTTTGATTTGCAAGATTTACCATCTACAAGCCATTGCCTCCTGTCCTGAACGTTGTCACCCCTCGCTACTGTGGACTTACGACACCCACAGGTGGTTTTGGCTAACTTTGAATCGATAGGACCTCAATGGTGATGGGAATGACGATCTCCTTTATATACCTGTTAATTTTAAGCAATACGAATTACACATTTCCCAAGGAAGCGGAAAGTTCGCGTCTCCGATACTTGTCAATACAAATATCGATTGTCCAACTGCGGCTATCAATTTTGCAGATGTGAGTTGGCTCTATTTTCCACACAGACTCAGACTGTCACTGACACTAAAAATTTAGTCCAACGATAACGGTATGAACTTAGCCTTTCAGGTCAGATTCTCGCTAACGTCAATTTGTAGGATACGATGACTTATTCTGTGTTGACTCTGCTGGGAATTTACGGATCTGGCAAAATGTGCCTCTTACTTCATCGCCACTAACAACATCCTGGATTGGGAGTACAAATGTTGATATGGCGGCCAAGTCAGGTTTTCCGCAAGCTCGAGTCAGAATTGCAGATATTGACGGAGACGGTGACTATCCCTTTGACGTAAGAATTCCACATGGGAGACAATGCTGAGTATCATTTATTCTGTAGGACGTGCGGACTATCTTGTAATCCGGGATAATGGTGATATCGAAGGTTGGAGAAATGCTGGTGTACTGCCAACCGTCGAGTCTTGGCAGGCATTGGGTATTGTCTCGACTGGAAAATCGTTTCCTGATCTACAGGGTATCCGCTTTGTTGATGTGAGTTTCAGTCTTCCTTATATTTTGGAATCTAAGTAACTGACCTTCTATAGCTTAATGGCGATGGTGCGTACTGACTGGTCTTGCGCCAGCCGATCATTGTTGATCTTGCACCCTCTATATCTCACTCCCATTTCCCCAACTATTCCTGCATCATAATTCTCATCAGCTAATACAACGCATAGGTAGAGATGATCTACTCTGGATGACCGAGGGCGGGCAAGTCACAACATGGATCAATCAACGTGGTTTTAGCAGTGGAAGTCTTGCACCCAGTTGGATGCCAGGAATTGTTACCCACGGTGGGCCAGGAACAGCCGGAACCAGAGCAAAAATCACGTTTGGCAGAGTTTATACGCCATCAACCGGCAATTCGGACTATATACAGGCAAGCGCAGCTGGAATACAAATATATGAAAATCAAGGAGCTGGTGGACGAACCGTTGCGGGAGATGGTGTCTACTATTGCGAGTAAGTCAACTCACAAAGCTAATCCCTTTAGGATCAGAACATTAGTCCGTTTCTGAGCTCAAACTGGCTTAGCAAGACTGGTTCGGGCTTGTCTGGAATGAAATAGTCTGAGCGTGATGATTCCCTGCTTACCAGGTTTGATCTCTCTAAAGTTACCTTTGCTAATGACTATTTTACTTTAGCATGAACGGCGATGGCCTCGATGACTATATTTATGTAAACCCTTCTGGTGTCTTCACATTGTTTGGGAACTTGCGTAGTCCCCCTGCCTGGCAGCAGTATGGGGTCATATATAGTCGCACAATATCAAGTCGAAAGCAGCTTCACTTTGCAGACTGGAATGGCGATGGACGCTGTGATATCTTGTTCGTGGACAAATACACCGGCCAAGTCAACATGGCACGAAACGATGGATTTGTCAACGGCAAGCTCACATTTTGGGACTATGGGCTTGTTTCATCTACTGCTACTTGTAACCAGGGCTATGGGTCTGCTTTTGGTGATCTCGGAGTTAGATTTGCTCACATTTCCGGAAAACCTCGAGTTGACTATCTGTAAGATACAATGACATATTTACTGTCGGACAAGATGAATGCTAATTGGACTTTTGCGGTAGGTGCATTCAGAAAAATGGAGTAACCACCGGGTACTTCAATCGTGGACTTGGTGATATGGTTGATCTCGGTCAAATCAAAGCCAGCATAGGCACCGATCGTGCGAATATGCGATATGCTGACGTATGTCCTCGTTCCCCCTTTATCAATGCAAGCTTTTGCTAACGTTTCATCTTCCAGGTCAACGGTGATGGTATGTAGCCTTTCCTCGATCGCTCCCAAGGTTCCAGCGAATGATTAGTTTAGACGACCCTTTTGAAGAGTGTTTGCTAACAGCTGGATAGGGAGAGCAGATCTTCTGTGGGTCGATAGATTCACTGGCGAAACACAGGTATGGACAAAGTAAGTAAATCACAGACATCTCCGCTCGAGCATTGGTTCTAATTTCTACCCAGCGAGGGCGAAGATCCTTCTAGACCTGCAGGAAGCGCTTACAGATGGCAACTTCGAGGGGTTGTAGCAAACGGTGGCATCAGTCGGGGTGCAAATATATACTGGGCGAATATTCACGGACAAGGTAGAGCCGACCAAATCATCAACAACCCAGCAACCAACCACGCGGAAACATATTTCAACGTCTGCCCTATCAAGCCTGGTCCACCATCAGCCTTACCCGCAGGACCTAAGTGAAGGATATCTCATCCAATTCTGGCCTAGATAATACAGACTAAGATTTAATTTAATAACTTTGTTTAGTCCGCATACAGAACCTGATTATATTGCATAAAGTTCATTGGGGTAGTGTAGGTACTTTTTGGTGGTTATGAGAGAATTCGCTCGATCTCGATACTTATTTTTCACGTCTTGCGAATATCTCCTTTCCAACCACACTTCCAAGTTTCCATACTGGCTTCACCGGGACGAGGTATTTGTTAGCTGATATAGTGACTGGAGATTGCGTGTCTTGTATCATTAGTAAAACTTCCACAAGGATCATATACTCTGGATTCATCGTTGATGGCTTGCTTAAAAAATGGAGAAAGAGGTTGACGATGTTAGTTTTGCGGAGGTCTAGATTATTCACAACAAACGAAGAGAAACTTCTCGTAATTAATCGCGACGACTACTGCTACAGTGTCGTACAAGAGATTTATACGCTCATTCGGAAATCATGTAACTATAAACGCGAATTGATATTCTGTGATGACTCCTATAGTATGAAGTCAAAGGAAATGGTTTGGATATAAAGTCGGTCTGATCATATTATTTTGACGTCTTTAATATGTATTATAATTTCCAGCATAGTAAATTTTTACTATATTTTTCTCAGCATTATGCTTTCTAATAATTCGGAATGGGATTACAATCGGCCACCCCTACTAGCGGCCATGCCAAGATATAGAATCTCGGTAGTTTATGTAGTAATGCAAGGTACTGTACAAGAACACGGATACGCCAACACGGATACGACAGCTCGGAACGCGAGCGCGTTTTGTTCCGGATCGTACGACACATGTTTGGTCCTTGCATATATTGAGATCCAAAATTCCATCTTTCATCTTTCCACCACTCCACTCATTTGCGAAAAGCCACCATGAAGCCTCTCCACTCTTACTACCCCGTGGGCGTAGAGATCCCCAGCTACATCCCTAACGAATGGAGCACGCTAGCGCTGGTCTCTACATTCGCTGTTACCTGCACTATCGTTCTAGCAGCCGCTAAAACTATTGCGACAAATGTAAACCCTCGCATTACGATCCCAGAACTCTCCAAAGTTCTCTGGTTTACGCTATGTACATTTTACCTGCCCCTTTTTATGCAAAACCAGTAATAACAAACGTTCAGGTGGCTCCATCCACCTCTTCCTTGAAGGCTACTATGCCCTGAACTTCGCTACCCTTTCGGGCTCCCAACACCTCCTCGCCCAACTCTGGAAAGAATACTCCATGTCTGATTCGCGGTATCTCACTTCGGATGCCTTTGTCATGTCCATGGAGTCCATTACAGCCTGGTGCTGGGGTCCATTGTCGTTCCTCCTCGCCTCTTTCATCGCTACGGACAATCCTTTCCGACACCCTCTGCAGATAATCATCTCTACTGGGCAGCTTTACGGGGATGTACTGTACTATGGCACGTGTGCGTTTGACTATTTGGTATATGGGGTTGAGTATTCGAGACCCGAAGGATATTATTTTTACGGGTATTTTGTGTTGTTGAATGGATTTTGGATTGTTATTCCGGCTTGTAAGTTCTTTTTCCATTTTTGTGTTTTACACATGATCGTAATTGAAAACTGGGCTAATAAGTAATAGTGCTTATTGCTGATAGTGTGAGAGCGTGTGGGAGGGTTTTTGCGGAAGCCAAGAGGACGAAGACAGTCGGCATGAATGGGAATGCAAAAAAAACGTCTTGAAGCAGTCTAATTCATACTCTGGCTATCGGTAGCATTGCTGCTTAACCGGAGAATCATCCATGTGTGATGGGCGGGTATGCGGGGATGGTGCGCTCTCTCTATCCCAGCATCAACTCATCATTGCTACGTGGCCATACTTCTCAGCACTGATACACATAGCTAGAAATTAATAAGGAAAATTGTGTTTCGTGGAATTGAAATCGCGGCTCGCAGCGATTAACTTCTTAGAATTCAAAGTCAGGGTGGGGCCATGCAAGATAAAGTGAGATTTGCAAAAATAATGTGTGTCTAAACTATTTCATTTTGCGATGAGCAATAGACATAGAACCGTAAGCCTAAAATTTTGTATCCTCACATTTACAGAAAGCAATCTGTAACCTTCAATATTAAACTTTTCCTCTTTTAAGATATTCCTCTTCGCTTACCCTGCACTAACCCAAAGAGGAGATTGCCCCTGATTTGACCCGCGTTATATAAAGGTGGGAAATTCTGGCCCACCTTAATCCACTTCCAGGTTTCATTATAAGAACATATATATATATCCCGGCTGTGCAATAGACAAGCGCTCTCATCGAGTACACTCTAGCTTAATCTCCGAGCTTGGAGTGAGATTGGTGATGATCTAGAATTAGCCTCGAATGAAGTGGGTGGTTCTTTACTGCCTGGAGAACTCTGACTATGATCAAACGCCACCTCGGTTGTGGTTCCTACTGATTGGATGTTCACTTATATCTTTGCTGACTGTAGGTTTTCCTATCTAGCAGAGATGTTTCTGTTAGTCATTCTCTCTGAGGCTTTAAAGTCTGGGCAAAACACTGCTCAGCGATAGTCCAACCCGGGACTTTCACCATGGAAATTTCAGCTTTGAGCGTTTCCCAAAGCCACTTCGAATCTCAATGGCGTTTATCGAATCAATCCCTAGACGTAACGAGTGCTCATCTGAAGGTATTGCTGGCACGGTAGTTTGCATGTCTAGGGTTTCCAATCACAGTAACCAAAGAGCCAAAAGACATGATGAAATTCAGAGAGGCGTTCTTGAACATCTCATCGAGATGCGCTGTGCCCAACATTTAAAAATAACCTCCGCTTTCAGAACAGCGGAAGCATCAAGTTGAAGTACAGGGAATGGGATTTCCTTACACGGTTATAATCAGACAAACCTGCGCTGAGCTTGATCACTAACCGCAAGCAATTTAATGCTGTTTGACAGTGTTGCTCAATAAACCTTTAACAAATTAGTATCTTCGTAGAAGAAGCCGAAATTTAAGACCACTGTATAGCTTACCTATACTTGATATTCTTTTATATGCCAATATAGTTTCTATTATTTCTATTTACTTTACCTGCCACTTGCCAAAAACTTAAATCATGTGTAGCTTGATTCTACTAAACTAGCGTCTTCAACCGCTTTGGAACGATTAGTAGAAGCGAAACAAACATGTTTGCTACGGCCTGTAAGGGGGGTTCTTAGTAGATAAAGAGCTTTACGGGTTCATAAACACGATTTTGATTGGTTCGCTTACTCGAAAGGGCACCTATTTCCACAGGCTAATACTATCCTGCTCCTTGATATCTTCATATTAAATATCCCAAGGAAACGATGATAATACAATAAACACCCGCTGTAACAAGCAGGAGAGCAAGAACGATGAAGAGTTGTACATAACAGCAAGTCCAGCGCATGTTATATATCAAGGACTAATCATAGCTCGAACACGAATGCTCTTACCATATCGAGTCTAAAGCGCCAGGAACCTAACGTAGTTATACAAGATATAGTAAAATATATATACACAGCCTTTCCTCCAATCTTATTGAGAGTGTAATCAAATATGATTAATACAGTGTACCCTCTACTAGTGCTACGGAAGAAATCCAACAAAAGTTGGAAAGGCCACACTATTTAGCCGCGAAAAGCATTTAGAACCATTACCATCCTTAACCATGTGTGTAAAATCTCCGAAATAAGAATATCACAAAAGCTGAACTATCCAGTTGAGACATTAGACTTTCTACTATTCACGGATTGGTAGAAGGCTTTGAATTCTTCCATTTACAAAGTTCTCTACTCAGACGCGAAGTTAGTATGGGTTTAAAAACATCCAAAAATGTTTTAAGTATCAAAACAGTCTACAACCAGATAAGTGCATAGTGTTTATTCAAGATCTTCCCATATATCAAATTCCCCATTAGACTCATCTCGTGAATCTTAAGTTTCCCAGTTCGCCATCAATTGAGAATCTTGTTTGATGGCCAACTAAAGAATTTAAACACGACCGATCAGTAGTCTATTAACAGTACATCATTAACTACGGATTATTCATGAAGTTCAATTACTACTCCACCCATCCCTTATTAGTCATGTAGAACTCTATCGGGGTTGCTGGCCCAGCCTTATATATCATCTTGCGATCAGCTGGGCATACCCTCTCATTGTCTGGCACAACATATTGACATTTGGTGAAAGATTCCCAGAGACACCACCAGAAGTTTCTCTGCTTGTCGGCATGATACGAGCTTCCTAGTAATGGTATGATAGCCTTGGTTGCTTCTTCGGCATGATAATGAGGAATACGACTTCACTTCCAGTCAGACTTTAATGGTTAGGTGGACCTGAACCAGGGACACTCACGAGAATAGGTGATGAATCACATGAAAATCGGCAATATTATGTAGCATATGCTTACCACACCATCCCAAATTACGATCAACCGTCGCTAACGCACCTTTCAAAAAGGTCCAACCTTCCGGCTCGTACTTGGGCACCTGCGGGTGCGTATGGTGCAAATATGTGATCGCCACGATCCAGTGGTTTACCCACAGATAGGGCTGAAGATACAGCAGCGTAATCGTAGAGCCTCCAATTATTTTGCTAGTACAGTATATTCCGAATAAGACAAGCCCAAGTCCGATGTCTGAAAGAATAATTAGATAGGCTTCCTCAGGCCGAAACAGTGTGCTTGTAGGCAAGAAATGACTATTTGCCAAGAAATGTCGAGATTGGCGCTTGTTTAAGGAGCCTTGTGATGCAGTTATATTCTCAATAAGATACCATGGGAAGCCTAAAAGTTGCATAGTGACGATACGACAGAACGTGTAGATAGGAGCGTCCTCTGTGAGTTCTTCGAGGCTGTCTACACTAACGGACAAAGCTCTGGCGTACTTGGACTTTTTCGGAGGGACGTAGTTATGGTCTTTCACGAGGTGATTGGCATAGATATGGTGTCGACGGTGGCTGGACTGCCATGAAAAGTAAGGAGTCAGAAGGGCAGAATGTAGTATCCATCCAATAGTATCATTCAAGATATTAGAGGAAGAGAAGGCAGAGTGTCCGCACTCGTGACCAAGTACCTGTCAAACTTCAGCAGTGTATTAAATCCAAATTGACGGGTATACTTACCCAGATTCCAGTAAAGGTCAGGCCTTGGATAAATCCATACGCAGCCCAGGCAATATAACGGATAGCAGGTGTCGTAATTTGTGGAATGAAGTAATATGCCAAAGCAGCGGTTGAGAATGCTATAACCAAATCACGGAAGAGATACCAAAATGAATTAATATAAGATGACTCAAAGCAATGGTCTGGAATGGCTTTTCGTAGGTCTTGAATTGTTACTTTCGGGTTGGTAGGTACCACCTAAAATTTTAGTTAGCCAGATTCAGGATATCGACATCAACAAATAAGAAGTACCCCTCCTTTCACAAGTTCTGCTGGATGGCTTATGTAGTCGAGTGCCATTATGAGTAGCCTGACAAGAAAATAGACAGTGAAGTGGCGGATAAAAGTAAAAGTGGTGAGATTGAATCCAGGAAAGGTAGCTGGTATCATGACTGGGAAACATTGAACATATTATAGCCCGGTGAGATTCTAGTACTAATCGTTACCAGCTCGTGCCCGAAACTCGCATGCGGCACAGCTTTTATGGGAAAGTATAGATTACTGTACATAAGATATACGCAAGTGGTCACTGCAACTTAATAGTCCGTTTAGAAGAGCTGTGCAAATCAGTATAGCACAGCAAATCGTCATATCACAGCAAATCGTGATACAATGATCATGCAACGTACAATATCTGACATGCATATACGAGTCGCCCTATCAGCCCTCCAGCTAAGTGTATAAAATGATGATAGCAGTATCTCTGGGAGCCTCGTCACAAAGTGCTGCATGTACACCACGTCGATGAACAGTCACATTACCGCACAGCAATAAATTCTGAGGAAAGATCTAATATATTTTACACTGTGGGCATACTTTGAAATTAACGGCCTACTAAAAGCAGTGTTCCTCCAGGCTGTTTGGCAGATATCTCAATATATTTGTTCAGTAGCACTTCATTGGTGCCAGACTATATAATACTCTTAAGAAAGTATAAAACCGGCTCCATCTTAATCTATCAAATCTTTACGTACCCGAAACTGTAGATAGGGGCCACTGTGGCAGCACGTAATGTGATCTTCAAGCTGAAATTCTGCTTCTCGATCATACCCTTCAGGCGCTCCTTCAATTCCTCCACCAATCTTTCCTAGTCCTCCTTCTGCTCTCTTCATATCTAAAGACCAAATAGTTCTTGCTATAGCATCACTAATTTCGGTGTAAGCCATTGTTCTTCCAGCGCAGGCTCGTGTACCAAGTGAGAACGGACTGAACGCGTCCCAAGCTTTGTTAAATGTCTCACTACTGTTATCTTCTGATTTGATCCATCTCTCGGGCTTGAATTTATACGATTCTGGGAATATATTCTCATTGTGATGCAGGGCGTATGGTGAAACCCCAATGTCGACCCCTTCTGGTATATATCTGTTGTCAACTACAATGCCACCCTTGCAAACTTCACGCCATAAAGTGCTACTAATTGGCGGTGACATTCTCATAGCTTCATTGATACATGCCCTCAGGTAAGAGCATTGTGCGAGTTGTGGACCGGTCTGAATTTCTGAGGGACATTTAAAGTTGGTCCTGATTTCCGTGACCAACTTCTCATAACAATTTCTGTTTTGAGAAAGATAAAAGAACACCGAGGTCAGAGCGGTCGAGGAAGTGTCGGCACCTTTCTTTGTAAGTTGAGCGGGCTTTTAGAGGATATACTAGACTAACCTGCGATGAGGAGAAATCTACTCTCGGCCCAGAGCTCACTTTGGGAAAAACCCTTTCCAGTATCTGGGTCCTGAGCATCAATGACCCACGAGAATAGGTCTTGCTGAGAGTTTTTCCCTGAGGCCAGTCTAGATTTCACTAGTGTAGCCATCAGCTCGAGATATTTATCACGCATTTGAGCCGCTCGACGCGCCAAGAACCTCTCAAGCTTCAGTTTGGCCAAACGTGGGTATTGCACATAAACGCCTGCCTTGAGGCTTGTGGCTTCAACAGCCTTAATAAGAAAATGGTTAGTTGTGCTAGTCTGTAACTTGAAAGATTGGCCAAAACCAAAATCGCCCATCACATCGTATCCAAGATGCCTGCAACACTCGGTCATATTGACTGGGCTAGACCAACCGTCACTAGATCGAGAAGCCAGATCGTTAAGCTTCTGCACAAAAATATCGATGTGATTTAAAATAGTTGGCTCAAACGAACGTACGCTTGAATCTGCGAAGCCTTGGTTAAGTATTTTGCGCTTGAATTTATGAAGATCTTTGTCGATTGCTGTGAACACATTATAAGCACCTGGGGCCGGGAGCATTGTCTCATAACCGTGCGATTTTCGGACGTTTTTTGAATAATATATATCTTGAATAGTAGATACTATTAGCTCGATATTGTGAGAAGGAAGTTAATGTATTACCATGCAGTCCTGCTTTACTGTTCACGATCAGTTTATTGGGACCTTGCCGCACAAATGCTCCTGCACGAATCAGTTAAATAGCAACTTCAACTACCAAGCACGCATACCATATCGTCTATGTGCTTTCTCGGACTCGACATGAAGCTGTCCTCGAGCATTATGATAAGCACCATAGATATCAGACACTTTGGCTAGTAGAGGACCAGGATATTGAGATAGTGGGTGGAAAAGCAATCGATAAACCCAAACAACAGCATTCTGATACTAAATTAGCTTTGAATTTTCGGGGCAGGGAACTTTATACTCTCAAGATAGTGCAAAGAAATGTAACAAATCCAGCTTTCCAGAGAATTGTGTATATTTGCTTCAGACTAGGGCATAGAAAAAATCCTTGCTCGGGGAATTGGAGAACCATCATCAGCGTCGACCACGAGGCTACAAAATCAGACCGAGATAATGGAATCGGAGCCAAAGACTGATGTCTGAGAAATGTGATCATTCAAGCAGGTCTGATCAAGCCTTAAGCGCTTCCAGTCCTGCCATCTTTTATTGGTTCTATCGGCAACCATATACCGAGTAGCTAAGTTGGTTGCCCGACTCAAAGTGAGACGGGAGACCATATGCTTACCCGCAGGCACAGAGAAGATTACATAGTGCGTAGCACTAGTGCTTAACTTGATTGTGCTGACGGCGGCGAAGTTGGGGCGGAGTAATAAGGTGGTATTATGTCAAATCTGCCAAAATCCAATACTAGACTCAATATGGGAGTATATCTCACCTAAAAAGGGTAACATAGGGAGGATGGCTGGAAACATTAAATTAGGTAACATTCACGTAGTGTTCTGTAGCTATAAGCTTCAATAAGCAGAATCTGAAATCTAATCAAGAAACAAAATCACAACCGCCAAAGACATACCAACAAAGATAGTATTTACTTAAAATCTGACTAAAATTTCTAATTTTGTATAAAGATTTCAAGATTTAAAAACTATAATAAGCGACCGCCTTCATTATGGTTTGCTACACTAGGTGACTAGCGATTTTGTGATGAAATCATACTGTCAGAGTAGTAACTGATTTAACAATGCTAAAATGATTATTCTTGTTCTATAAATTCATCCGAAGCGTAGGGCTTCCAAATCTTTGAAGCACATGTTGAACACCCCTAATCACTCTTTATTTTGAGCCCCAATCGATATTTGCTTCTTTTTCCATAGCATAGATACAAGCAAGACCTGAAGAGCAGAAAAGCCGATTAGAACTTGCATCTGTAGATTGTACCCTCTTAAAAACGTAGATGCAACCCTATCCTGGACCTCAAGCGGAAACGTTGCAATTTCTGCCGTAGACTGCTGTAAAGAGGAGAACTGCGCAGGTGTTAAAATATTTTGAAGATGGTTAGTAAGATAATTGTTCAAGATGCTGGAGCCAATGGCCAAACCTATTGCTCCACCTAGAACTCGAAATTGCAGTAAGGCTCCGCCAGCAATAGCTACGACAGATATTATCAGCAAGTGACAATGAACCTCTGAAAAACTAGGCGCTACCTACCAGTATCGCGTTTCTCTACAAGATGAGGTGGTAGAACTAGACTCATACCGAAGCACATTCCAATACCACAAGCTGTTAAGGTTTCGTAGCCGTAGTTCGCAGTTGGAACTGAAGCGGACACGGTACTTGGAAGTGAGGAGAATAAACTAATTCCTACCAGCTGTAGAATAGATCCTAGAAGCAGAAACCATATTGGTGGTATTTGCGTTTTTTGGGCGAGGGTGGGTGTAGCTGCACCGAAAAACGCAATAAAAACGTTGAATGGAAGCAGACGTACCCCAGCATCAACCGGGGATACGCCGTAAACCGTTTGAAAGCGTTGCGGGATGTCAATTGTAATAATATTGTATGGAAGACCTGATAGTAACGAGATCCTAATAATGGATTAATTTGAAAGCCATTCAAGGTGCGGCGTAAACTTACAATAGAACACCCATCCATGGACGGTTGAGCAAAAATCGCGATGGGAATATGGGCTCCTGTTTGTATTTATCGTTGGTGAGAACCCATTCGTTAAAGACAAAGAGAATCCACATAATGCCCGAGATCACTAGACACACAATGGCTGCTGTCGATTTCCAAGCAAATTCAGTCCCAGCCTCCAGAAGCACGGTTACGAATAGAAAGCTTGCGCCGAGAAGAAAAAATGCACCGGAAATGTCAAGTCGAGTAACATATGTGCGTGAAAGCTTCTGTCGCCACGTAGGAGCAATATAATTTGCGTTCCCCTGGTATGGAAAATTTGCTGGTAAAGCTACTAGAATAATAACAAAAGTCACCGCACCCGCGGGAACACTACAAAATTACTCAGTATGTATAGAATATGATTGCATAAGACTTACTTGAATAAGAAGACCCA
>Ga0247808_10001229_pt1 | contig 12433 bp, 9 predicted proteins | sample UWRJL089202R1_FD_179914 | JGI IMG/M metagenome (GOLD analysis project Ga0247808, IMG submission 179914) | Plant litter microbial communities from Arlington Agricultural Research Station in Wisconsin, United States - UWRJ-L089-202R-1 | ecosystem: Environmental > Terrestrial > Plant litter >... | reverse complement strand
TTTTATCGGGTTGGTTGTTTTACCTTTGCCGATAATTGTTTTCTTTGGTGCCTTGGCACTGCCACTTCGTAAAGATCAGCCAATGGAAGTGTATATGGCAGCAATGGTATCGTATTTCCTTAAACCTCGTAAGCGATTATGGGATCCGGAGGGGATTGAGAATGTTATTGAAATTACTGCACCAAAAACCTACGAAGATAATCGAACAAAAAATTTATCACAAGGCGAAGCCGAACAACGGTTAAGTTACTTAGCCGATATTGTTGATTCAGGTGGGTGGGCGATACGTGGTGCAAATGCAGCACCAAATATATCTATTAACAATGATGTCTTTCTTGAGGCTCAGGGTGCTGTAGATGTGCTTGATGCCAATACTTCAATTGCTCAGTCATTTGACCAAATGATTTCACAGACATCAAACAGGGCTAAAGAAGAGGCGGTAGAGCGAATGAGGTCAACTATGTTCGCACCAACACCCCCACCTACGCCTATACAGACCCAAATGGCCGCACAGGTAATGCCCGAATACGACCCGTACCCAACTAATATTCAGCAGACTGTTATTCAACCGCTTAATGACCCCCTACACATGGCCGATTTAAATATTGAGGTTCCAACGCCAGTTGCACCCATCGCCCCTGTTGATATTGCACCAGAACCAGCACCGGTTGCGACAGAGCCACCACTACAAACAACTTCCGTAGCAGAAACTTCAACAAGCACTAGCGATACACCCGTGTCTGCTGATATAATGAACCTTGTAAATAATGAGGATGTATCTATTGAAACGATGGCTCACGAGGCACATCGAATTCACAAGAAGCTAGAAGAAGCTTCCGATGAAGTTTTTGTTTCATTAAGATAATCTTTCTAAAGGAGTGGGGCCGAGTACATGCCGCCAAATAATTCTTCATATCCTATTCCACCAGTTAACGGAAACCCTCCTGTCCCTCAAATGCCAGGCGCTCCTTCTGGCATGCCGCAGCAAATGCAACAGATGCCGCCAATGCCACAACAAATGCCACAGCAACAGCAAATGCAGATGCCGCAACAGGCACCACCAATTGGCTCGAGTGCACCTGCGAAACAAGCGCCAAAAAATACTAATTCAACCCAAAGCACATTGCAACTTTCAGAGCTTCGTGATGGTATGGTGATTATGCTTGACGGTTCATTTAGGGCTGTGATTGCCTGTAAATCAATCAACTTCGACCTTATGAGCGACCGCGAACGAGAGGGGATTGAATATAGTTATCAAAACTTTTTGAACTCACTGACATTCCCTGTGCAAATTTTAGTACGTTCACAACGGGTTGATATTGGGCCATACATTGAAAAACTGAGCGCTATCCGCCGTTCTCAAGATAATATGCTGCTTGGTGTATTAATGGATGACTATATTGGCTTTATGGATGCGTTAGCGGAAGATGCCAATATTATGGAGAAGTCATTCTATATTGTCGTACCATATTTCCCGCTTGGTGATGCGGCTAATTTAGTTGACCAAGGTAAAGGTTTCTTTGGAAAATTATTTGCTCGTCCAACTAACGGTGTAACGAAAATTGATACCGCCGCTTATCAGAAGGCTAAGGATGAAATTAAGAACCGTGTTGATGTAGTTGTATCGGGTATGTTCCAGATTGGCGTTCAAAGTATGCAACTAAACACCAAAGCCCTTGGTGAGTTGTATTACAATTTCTACAACCCCGACACTTCAGTTAACCAACCGTTAGAGAATTTTGATAACGTGGCAACGACGTTTGTTAAAAAGGCACCAAATACACCTGTTCAAGGCCAACAACAGAATGGAGGCTATTAATTATGGCTAAGAAACAACTTTCAGCAGTCGATGTTGCCGCTCAACAACGCGCCAAAGAGCAGGTAGAAGTAGAGCAGGCTTTTTTAAAGGGTGTTTCAACGCTTCGTGATCTAATCGCCCCAAGCAGTATCGAAATCCATTCGTCTTATTTTCGGCTTGGTACGAAGTATGGTCGTACTTTGTATGTATATGGCTACCCACGACAAATTACTACCGGTTGGTTAAGTTCACTTATTAATATCGACGAGGTGCTTGATGTCAGTATGTATGTCTACCCGGTCGATAGCCAAGTAGTGCTTAATAACCTTCGTAAGAAGGTGACTCAACTCGAGGCGAGTACTTCTATTAACAACGAAAAGGGCCGCACCCGTGACCCTGGGCTTGAAGCTGCTATTAGCGACGCCGAAGAACTGCGTGACCAAATTCAACTAGGGCAAGAACGTTTCTTCCGTTTTGGTTTGTACGTTACTCTTTGGGCTGATAGTATGGACGAGCTTAATTTTGTGCAACAAAAAGTTGAAACTCTATTCGGACAACAATTAGTATTTAGTAAGGTTGCTTCTTCTCAACAAGAACAGGGGCTTAATAGTACTATTCCACAGCTCTCTGACCAATTACAGATTCGTCGCAATATGAACACTGGTGCTATTAGTACTAGCTTCCCATTCACTAGTGCTGACCTGACTGACAATAGTGGTATTTTGTACGGTATTAATATGCACAATAACGGGTTAGTTATTTTTGACCGTTTCAAGCTTGAGAACGCTAACATGATTGTGTTTGCGAAATCTGGTGCGGGTAAATCTTTTACCGTTAAGCTAGAAGCTTTGCGTAGTATGATGCTTGGTACGGAAGTTATTATTATTGACCCAGAAAACGAGTATCAAAAACTTGCTGAGGCAGTGGGTGGGGCATACATTCGTTTGAGTCTTAACTCTAATACTCGTATTAACCCTTTCGACTTACCGCGTGTTATTGATAATGACGAAGCTGACGATGCACTTCGTGCGAACTTAGTTACCCTACACGGGTTATTCCGCCTAATGCTTGGTGGTACCCAAATGGCCAATGGCGTGGCTATTTCAGCCTTATCGCCAATTGAAGAAGCTGACCTCGACCAGGCGTTAATTGATACCTATGCTCGGGTTGGTATTACCAGCGATCCGTTGACACATAACTCGCCACCACCGGTTATTAGCGACCTTTATGACACATTGCTTCACATGGGCGGCACTGGTCCATCGTTAGCGCAACGGCTTCGAAAGTACACTACGGGTACCTTTGCTGGTATTTTCAGCCAACAATCTAACATCGATATTAATAACCCAATGGTTGTGTTTAACATTCGTGACCTTGAAGATGAACTTCGCCCAGTTGCCATGTACATTGTACTAAGTCACATTTGGAATATTACTCGTACCATTCAAAAGAAGCGTATGTTGATTGTTGATGAAGCTTGGCAGCTTATGAAGTACGATGATTCGGCCAATTTTTTGTTTAGCCTTGCGAAGCGTGCTCGTAAATACTACCTTGGCCTTACGACTATTACTCAAGACGTTGAAGACTTTATGAGCAGCAAGATGGGCCGCGCTATTGTTGCCAACAGCTCAATGCAGTTGCTACTAAAACAATCTTCAAGTGCAGTCGATGTACTTTCAGATATCTTTAAGCTTACCGAAGAAGAGAAGAAGCGTTTAGCAAACTTCCCAATTGGGCAGGGGTTATTCTTTGCCGGTCAAAGCCACGTACACATTCAAATTCAAGCCAGCCCGACCGAACAACAGCTTATTACGACGAATCCACAAGCAGCTACCCAAGCACTCCGAAACCCATAACTAGGAGTATAATAGGAAATAAATATGGCCCGTACAACTTTGCCCGGAGACGAGAGACAAGAGGAAAAATTAAATCCTGGTCAGCAACATGCTGATAGGACTTTTGATGATATTGCTCGCCGGGAAGAGAAGGGTACTTTTGATGATATTGTTGATAACAATTATTCAAAGGGTGAAAAAGACGAGTTAGGCAAGATTAAAGAGAAAGAGTCAGAGGGTAGTTGGGCTAATAATATTAGCGGCGGCGACAGTACCAGAAAAACTCCTTTTACAGCAAAAGCTAAAACATTTTTTAAAAAACGTGGCGGCATACTTGGCCTTATTATTGCGTTGGCAATTGGCGGCGGGGCAGTCGGTACCTTTTTTGGGCCAGCCTCAATGCTTATTAACTTGGCTGAAAATGTAACATTAAAAAATGACACAAGCTCAACTTCTCTTCAGCATCGATTTTTGCGTGTATTTGGGTTTACGATCGCGGCGGCCGACCCGATATGTGCCAATAGTTCTAAAAGTATTAAATGTAAAATGGGCCAGATATCTAATAAAGCCCTGGATAAACTTGAAAAAAAGGGTATTACACCTGTCTTTGATAACGATACTGATACTAATAGTCGGAAGAAAACAGGGTATCCTACAAAAAACCCAACTGCCTATAGGGTTGATTTAGGGAATGGGAATTTTTCTGACCCTATCGATTCAAATAATTTACTGAAATATTTAGCAGATAACCCAAAAGCCGCTGCTAAAGTACTTGGTAGGGCCGGGGCTTTTAACGTACGCATAAATGCTTGGTCGGGAAAGCATATTACTCAAAAATTATTTAAAAAGTTTGGTTTAAACCGGAACGGCGGGTTGGCCGATGGTTCAACGAAACGGCTTACACCTGTTGAAAGGCTCGCTGAAGCTTCTAAAAAACTTCAAGAAAAAATGCCTGGTGCTGAAAAAATGGACACAGTACCGGATGGCGTTGAAGAAAAAATTCGGGGCCACCTTGGTAAGGCCGCTAAAGCTGGGGTTGTGTACGCTGCGGCTGTAGGAAGCTGTATTGCAGTCAAGGCTCCGGGGTACGTTGCTGCTGGTGTAGCCGCTATACAATTAGCTCAGGTTATGCCGGTCGGTATGGACACAATTCTATCGCCTGGATCAAAGGCAAAAGCGTCGGGTGTTGATACTGCCAACAGTGTTACTTCAGAAGATATGGATTCGATTGGCACTTTACTTACCAACAAGACTCCGCGGGAGAGCGATGGGAAAATGACATCGGCTTTAGATTCTGAAATACTTTTAGCGGCAGCTAATGTAAATACAGCTAAGCCAGCTGTATCTAAGGACTACACGCCCGGCTACTCAATGTTAACCAACCCTTTGGTTTTAGGAGCTCAAGAGGCAGATAAAACAATGGCGCCTGCATGTAATGTCATTATGAGCCCGGCCGCTATGTACACCGCAATGACGGTGAGTACCGCCGCAACTGTACTATTAGCCCCAACTATCATTGGTGGAATTATTAAAGTGTTCGCGGACTTCGTAGGATCTGCTGTCATTGTGCAAATTGCGGGCGTTGTAGCTGGTGATGCAGCTAGGGCAGCTGTTGTTGATTTAGCCTCAAACGATAAAATAGCCAGCGCTTCGGGCGAAGCTCTGGGTGACGTTGCTGGTATATCTATGATGGCGATGTTCTCGGCTGGAGGAATGGCCAGAAACCTGCCCGTGCTTAAAAACTCTCAAGTAGCAGATTTCAATGTAGCTTCTGCGGAGAATGAAGCGTTTAATCGGGATATGGACATTGCCACTCTTAGTCCGTTTGACACCTCTAGCAAATACACTTTCTTAGGTAGCATTGTTAATAACGCACAATTAGCAGTATTACAAAGTGGTGCGTATAACGGTAACGCATTGTCATCTTTACCGGGGCTTATGAATTTCTCTAAAGCGTCGCTTTCTACAAACACAAAAGCTGCTGACGACACGGCGGCAAATTATTGTGGCTACGCAGAGCAGTTTGGTTTAACAGCGCCAGAAGCAGCTGACACACCAGCTATTAACGCGGCTGGTTTGCCTTGTACTGGGCTAACGAACGGACAAATAGGCATGAGTACTGGTGATGCAATATCATTAATGATAAACGAAGGCTGGCTAGACGAAGAAGCGGTCGCCAATGGAACAATAGTGCTCAGCGACGACGATTCAATTACGAAGCTAATGACTAAAAAATACATTAAGCCAGAAAGTCCACTTGCAGACTATATTAACTCTTGTAGTAACGCCCAAACTGGCGATTACATATTTAATGCTGCCGGTTGTACGGTTAACTCAACTAATGGCGGATCAGTTAAAGGCGCGGATCCAGATTCTGAATTACCCGACTTAAAAGACCCACGATCACTGGAAGCAATGGCTGTGTTCTTGCTTGATTACCAACAAATCCAAGCTATAAACGGGAATGATGAAGATGACGGCTCTACTGGCGAAGAGGGTGCGGAAGCAGCGGCACCGACTACACCAACAACGGGTGGTGATATCACTGATAAAAAAGCCTTAGCACAAAAAATTATCGCCAAGAACAAAATTACCTATCTTGGTAATGTTCGACCAATCCTTGATGGAATTGCCGATGGTTCGGTTGATGCTAACGCAGAGCCATGTGGAATTAATATAAATATCCTTCGAATGATTGATATGATTACCGACAAGCACTCAATTAAAATTAGTGACATTAACCGGCACTGTACTGGCTCGTTAGCGTCAAGTAAAGGTAGTCGTCACTACGCAGGTAACGGTAGTGCGATTGATATTGCAGTTATCGACGGGGTATCTACGAACGGCCGCGATGCGAATGCGATGTCGATTATTGCTATGGTGATGCCGATACTCAGCGAATCAGCCGTTTCAACAGGAAGCTTCTCGCAACTAGGACAGGGGAATTGTGGACCTTCTCCGGGCCTTGGTGCAAGTGTTAGAACCATTGTCGATAGTTGTAATCACCTTCACATGGATGTACCCGCAAAGTCCGACCCGGCGCTTAAATATGACCCTTCAGGATGGTAGATTTAATGAAGATGACTATTAAATTAAGAAATAAAAAAATCAGTCGAAATATTTTTTACAGTATTGCTGTATTAGCGTTTGCATTCACAAGCGTACCGACTGTTTTATATTCTTCAAACGCATCAGCCGTAGTGTTAAAGTCGTGTGGTGATACAGATTTTAACCACAGTAATGATGTATTGTTTTACGAACCGTGTGTTAAAACGTGCAGTACTGATAGTGTGCCTGTAGCGACACCAGTTGCCTCGGGTGATATTGCTCAAACAGAGACAGTTAAGACAATTTACGCTTTTTTGACAACCGCACCAATAAGTACCAACGGCGGTAAGCCATTTAGTCCAGCCCAGGCAGCTGGCATTATGGGGAACATGTACGTTGAAACAAATAGGGATTTTAACCCAAGCACAATTGAAGATACCTCACGGGCCGAAAAGGGTCACGGTATTGTACAATGGACTTTTGGTCGCTGGCACAACTTAGAAAGTTTTGCAGCCGGGCAAGGTAAACCATGGGACGACCTTCAAGTTCAACTAGACTTCCTTAAGACCGAAGTTGAAGGGCCTGAAAGTGCAATTTTTAAAGATAGTGAATTCACTACCACCACCGACCCGTCGTCGGCCGCTATGCGTTGGAGAGTTGTGTTTGAACGTGCTGATCCAAACGTTGCCCATGATGGTGCTCGAACAGGTGCAGCTGTGGCTATCTTTAATATGTTTGGTGGCGCCGCGGCGGCAGCAACAGCATCGGTTTGTACTTCAAACTCAGCAGCCGTCTCTGGTGACTTCGTAAAAACAGCTATTAATTATGCTTTAGAAAAGCCTGCAGCTGATGGAACAACAACAAAGGAATCGGCGCGCGACACGTACCAAGTTGCTAAGGAAAAGTTCAACCCGGGCGTCGATTGGACTGACTGTGGTGGCTTTGTGGCAACTGCCTTAATTGCCAGTGGTGTTGATGAAAGTTATCCAAAGGTCTCAGTAGCAGCCCAGTTAGCTTATGTAAAAGGGAATACCGAGAAATACTCAATTAATGAAAACCCTACTATGGGTGATTTAAAGCCAGGTGATATTATGTATGTCAGTGGCCACACAACTATCTATACCGGTGAAGCTGGTTTCCCAATGGTTGATGCATCACTTGGCGAACGTGTTCCAAGTGTTAGAACTGCAGCTTCATTACAATGGATGTTTAGTCAAAGTGATTTAGTAACAGCAAGGTTGGTAAAATAATGTCTCGACGATCTCTATTAATTATTATAATTGTTGCCGTAGTAGCACTAATCGCTGGGCTTATTGCCTATAGCCTCATACCGCGAGCATCGATATTATTATCGATTGCCCCTGAAGAGTTTACAGTAACGTATAACGGCAGTAGCCAAAACGTAAACACTGGTAAAAAAATCACTGTCACACCGGGTGACGTTTCGGTCAGTATATCAAGAGATGGGTTTGAAACCTCTACAAAAACAGTAACGATCAAAAATGGTGAAAACCAAGAACTCTTGCTTGCTTTAGTACCTAAAACCGATGCCGCAAGAGCACTATTAGAAACGGAAAAATCTCAACAAATCATTCAACGAATTGCTAACATTAATATGAAAAATACCACTGCCCAATATGTGCAGGATTATCCCATTTTTTCTGTATTACCAATTAAAGATAAGTTCTACGTTATAACCAGTTGTGAATCGCGTCTCTATCCAAATGATAAAACGAAGGTTGCTATTTGTGTTAACCTGTTCGACATGGAAGCAAAACAATCAGCAATTGAAGATATTAACAGGCGCGGTTTTAGCGTTGATGACTACGAAATATACTACGACGATAAGAGTTATGACCCGTCAGCCCAAGCTGGTGACTGAATCTAATTAAGTTCTACGTGGCGTAAATGCTTGCCCGCGTGGCTTGTTGCCGAAGTAATAATAATTTGATGGCCTTTCAACTGGCTTGTTAAAAGTTGTTGGCGGTTGGCATCAAGCTCGGAGAAGACGTCATCGAGCAGAATAATCGGCTGCTTATCAATTAACTGTTCGATAATATCGACTTCGAGGAATTTCAAAGCTAAGACGATTGTTCGTGCTTCACCTCTTGATGCAACCGATAGGGCAGGGGAGGTGTTTAACTGGAAGATAACATCGTGGCGGTGCGGGCCAACCGAGGTATTGCCAAGATAACGGTCACGTTCGAGGTGAGTGGTAAGTTCATTTAATAATTTCTGTTTAACGTCGCCTACAAACGTATGGGAGTAGTGAATAGATACGTCATCGTGAGTGCCGGCAATTTCTTGATACAGCCGACCAAGGTTTTGATTTATTTGTTCGATAAAGGCAATGCGTTGTTCAATGACAAATGAGCCGTGTTCGGCCAGTGAAATATTCCAGGCGAACAATTCGTCATTCGACACCAGAGCGTTTTTAAGCAAATTGTTTCGTTGCTTAAGCGAGCGTTCGTATTTACGAAGCGCTGGGCCATACAGCGGGTTTAACTGGCTAATAAACCTATCAATAAACTGACGGCGGCGGGCAGGGGAACCGTGAAGCAAGCGAAGGTCTTCGGGTTCGAATAAAACAACAGGGTATTTTAATTTTGCCGGGATACGGGCCGTCGTTTTACTATCAATGCTAAATTGTTTACGACTGGTTACCTTTTCAGGATCAAATTTAACGACACGGTTCGGTTCGTCATCAAAAGAAACATCAATGCGCCACCACGGCGCTTCTTTTTTTAATAGGTCACTATCGGTACCTTTAAATGAACTGCCTTGTAATGAAACGTACACAGCTTCAAGTAAACTGGTTTTTCCACTGCCGTTCGCACCCGTAATAATCGTCACGTCGGGTGAGAACTCGATCATATAGTTATCGTGTGAACGAAGATGTTGAACTTGAAGGTTTTTAATAGAGGTCATGTGTTGTATCCGCTACAACAAAGTAGCGTTTAATGATTAACTTTTTAGTGGCATGATTACGTGGTAGTAATTTGTATCTTTATCGGTTGATTTTAAGATACAAGGAGAGAGTTTGCCGTTAAAACTAAAGGTTATAACATCAGCGTCAAGCACACTCAAGGCATCGGTAAGGTAACGGGAATTTAGCGTTACCTGGCCACTACCAGTTACTTCAGCATCAAGCTCTGAGGTGTTTTCACCAAATTCAGAGGCGATTGAGTGGAGTGAAACCGATTTCGCGTCTTCGTCAACAGTGACCGTAACACTCCCACCAGATTCGCGGGCGAATAAACCAGCGACCTTTGTGACCCTAGTAAACTCGGGTTTTTTCACAATGGCTGTAATATCGGAGTGCGGTGGGATAAGTTGTCGGTAGTCGGGGAAATTGCCATCAACTAAACGGCTAATCACTTCAGCATCGTTCATACGGAAACGAACTTGGCTCTCATCGAACAGTACATCAATAGTATCCACAGAGTCATCGATTGAACGAAGTACTTCTTGAAGGGTGGTACTTGGAATGATTGCCGCAACTTCGCTTTTAGTTTCCACAAGGCGACGCTCTGAGAGGCGGTAGCCGTCGGTTGCTGCTAAATAGATCCATCCTTCATGCGAGTGCCAGTAGACACCGGTTAGAACAGGCCTGGTAGAGTCTGAACTGGATGTAATGATAGTTTGAGAGATAGCTTGTTTGAATTCTTCAGTGTTGAGCGAGTACGTAACTGAACTAGCTTCATTAATAGTTGGAAGCTCTGGGAAATCATCGGCAATGACACCATTAATGATTGAGTGGTATTTTCCACAAGTGATGTGGATATTCTCACCAACAATTTTTAGTTCAACAGTTTCTTTAGGAAGACTGCTAACGAATTCAGAAATAAGTTTTGCCGGTACAGTAATTGAACCAGGTTTAACTATCTTGGCGCCTATGTATTGGGTTGAGGCAATCTCTAGATTAGTTGCTGCAATTAGTAGTCTGTTGCCATCTGTCCTTAAAAGAATGTTGCTAAGGATCGGTAATTGAGTTTTAGTACTGGCGACTCGACCTACTGCAGATAGTGCTTTTGCGAAGTTGTCTTGTGTTACTGAGAGTTCCATTGTTATGAGTTCCTTTCCTTATTTTCTTTTTTCTTCTTAATAGTAGGTGCTGTGGAAACCATGTATAAGTCGGTAATTAACAGTGGCCAGAATTGATTTTTTAGAGTGGATAAGACCGTTGATAACACAGTGTAAACCTGAGTGAAACTGGGTACTTGTGCACGTATAGCTAGGGAAGCGCTGGTAGGGGGTGTGTACGAATATTGGTTATACCCACTGTTGATACCACTGTCTGTCCGCAGGCTGTACACATTTTTTACCCAGGCAAAAGATATAGTTTTAAGCATATAATTTCTCCCTAATAGCGGCGACCTGTTCACGAATAACAAAATCAAGTTTAATAGCCTTTTCGATTTTCTCGACTGAGTGAATAGCAGTGGTGTGGTCTTTACGGCCAAGTTCACCGGCAATCTTAGGGAAGCTTAAATGAAGCTCGCTACGAAGTAGGTACATCGCAATTTGGCGTGGGGTAACAATGTGCTTGTCACGTTTTACACCACAGATTTCTTCGAGTTTTAGCGAGAAGTGTTTAGCAGTTTGATCGATAATCTTTTTACTCGATAAGTGTTGAGGGCGCGACATGTGGGCGCTGCCTAATAAACCTTCAGCAGTAGCAATATCAGGTTCAACCCGGTGAAGGTCGGCAAAGGCAAGTAGTTGGTTTAAAGCGCCTTCAAGTTCACGAATGTTCGTTTTAATATTAGTTGCTAAGAATTCAACGGTTTCCGGGTTAAGGGTTACACCTGAAAGTCCAGCTTTAGCATTAATAATTGCGCAACGGGTTTCGAAGTCGGGCATTTGGATATCAATTGACATACCCATTTCAAAACGGCTACGAAGACGTTCGGTAAGGGTGGGAATACTGCGGGGTGGTTTATCGCTACTGATAATAATTTGTTTATTATTTTGGTGTAGGAAGTTGAAGGTATGGAAGAACTCTTCTTGAGTCTTTTCTTTGTTGGCAATAAACTGCATGTCGTCAACAATTAAGACATCGACGTTGCGGTATTTATCGGAGAAACCTTTTTTCTTGAAACGAATGTAATCGAGGAATTCATTAACGAATGTTTCAGAACTTACATATAAAACGCGAGCTTCAGGGTTATTGGCAACGATTTCGTTACCAATGGCCTGCATAAGGTGTGTTTTACCTAAGCCAACACCACCATAGAAGTAGATAGGGTTATATTTTGTACCTGGGTTGGTAGCCACTGCTTGGCTGGCCGAGTGCGCCAGGTCGTTACTGGAACCGACAATAAAGTTATCAAAGGTATAGCGCGGGTTAAGGCCGTTAGCAGATAACATTGACTGCATACCCATCCCAGATGGCCGTGACGGGGTAGCGCCTGATGATCGAGAGGTTTGAGTTGGAGAGAATTCTAACGACTCGCTAGTAGTTTCACGGCTAATGCGTGGCTTCTTATTGGTTTGTTGAACTATATAAGTAAGGTTTGGTGAGGTAATACCATTCTTTTCAAGCATTTCACGAACAGTTTTATCGAACTTCGTTTCGAACTGTCGCTTAATAAAGACGTTACGAACTTCGAACAAGGCTTCGTTTTCATCAAAGCGCAAAAGCTTGGTGTCAGACCAGTACATATTGAAGTTAGGTCCTGAGACCGATAGTTCAATTTCACCTAGCACGCTGTGCCAAAGTGCATGTACGTCTTTTTGCATGTTTCCCTAA